>Ga0222718_10003581_pt1 | contig 13246 bp, 16 predicted proteins | sample C33_27DmetaG_FD_165045 | JGI IMG/M metagenome (GOLD analysis project Ga0222718, IMG submission 165045) | Estuarine water microbial communities from San Francisco Bay, California, United States - C33_27D | ecosystem: Environmental > Aquatic > Marine > Unclassified | place: USA: California... | reverse complement strand
GAAATCGGAGTCGATCTCAAGCTCATCGATTTGCTCAGCGGGACGGTCGTAATGACTTCCAATGCTGTTTTCGTCCATAGTAAATCTCCAAGTTGACATTCGTGTCTTTTGACACAAGACCAACATAATTGGGCTACGGACAGGGTCAACGACTATTCGCGTCGTTGATCTATTTCTTCTGATTGTGTTGCATCAGTGCAACACTCAGGACTTGGCAGTAAAGATTCCGTCCTGCGTTTTTTCGAGGGCGACCGTCTTTGCTTCTGATAGCTTCTGAAGCTCTTCGAGTCTCTTTTCTATCTGCTCTTTGGACATCAGTTTCATGGGGTCATCGCGCTTCTCGTTGAGAAGTCCTCCCATCTGTGCGCGGAGCTTCTCAGCGGCTACGGCTGCGCCGTACTGACCGTTCTCTATAGCGCCATTCCTGATGTTGAGGAGATCGCGCATACTCCGCTCTGCTGAGATACCGTACTCAGCGGCAATGTCATCCTGAAGCTCTGCGCGATAAGCCCCAATCTTGGGGTCTTTAAGAAGGCGGGTAGCAGCCTGAGCGGGCTGTGCAAATCCAGCGCGTCGTGCCGCTTCAGTCTGAGAGCAGTTGCCGTAAACCAATTCCCTCACAAAAGTCTTCTGACGCTCGTTCAGGGCAAGGTCTTCTGTCATTCGGTCAGTCCGGGACTGAAGTGGTTTTCAAGGTAATCGTCAGTCATCTGAGCAATGTAGCGTCTATCGCTCAGCATCAACTGCGACTTTATAGCCGAGATGCTGGCCTGCAACATCTCAACTTGCTGTTCTAGTGGCTCAAGAACCTTCAGGAACTTCTCGTTGACCTCGACCATACCAACCTCGCTTCCCTTTGCGGGAATAAGACGCACGGCCTTTTTTTGGCATAACCTTCCGTTGACGGAAAAGCCTGTCAGCAAGCGCTCGCGCGTATGGGTTTCTAGTAGTCATAGCAACACATACTTACACACGAGTGCTAGTAGGTCAATTAGTTGCTTACCCTACTATCCAGAAAATGCACCATTACATGCTGGTCATACTCGTTACAGTTGACGCACTGTAGCCTTCCCTCTCCTGTAACTAGAAATCCGGGGCACCCACATGACTCGCAGGAGCGGAGAATTTCGTCAGCGCCGAACTCCTCGCCAGTTTCGTCCTCAATTTCTTTTAGGATTTCCTCAATCACGGGGGGCCTCTTTTTCATTGGCTGCCGCCCTTTCACTGATATGCCATGACAGATACCTCGGTTCTATCAGGGAATTATAGTCCTTAACTTTCCAGTTGTCGTAATAACCCCTCTTCAGCAAGTCCTCGCTTGCGGCCATTAGCAAAGACAGCCTCTGAATAAATATCATTCCGTAATGGTCGAGATCGGGAACCTCTTCGTATGTCTTATACAGGAACTCGAAATGGTCAGATTCCGGCTGGTCATCAGGATGGAACGACATCAAGTAAATGTCAGACGGGGCCAAAACCTTATTGGCCTCCATACACGCCCGGTCCATGTCTTCCGATGAAACAAGCGCCTGCCAGTTTGGAATTGCTATAATGTGGACATCCTTGTCATCCTCAATAATGCTCTTGATGCCGTTGTCGAATATCTCTGGGCATTCGATCAAGCCGCCGTCAACGTCAGCAGGAATGTGAAAGACCTCGATGGACACTTTCTTCTGCTTCCACGCAGCTTTCGCGTAAGGGCACGGAGGAAAGCCATTCAGGAACTCTGATGGCTCCTCCAAAACACCAAGGCTCCACGACCTGATGTCCTTCATAATCTTTGACTCTATGCTCATCGCAAAGACATCTCTGCTCGACGCGAAGACTCCGCTGTGCGGTACATCTCGAACTTCATCTTCATGTAGTCCGCCCGCACCTTCGCAAGGTTAGCTTGCGTTCTCATCTGGTTGGCTTCCTTTCTGATGTCAACGTATCTCTGATCCTGACGAGACTTGTGTTCAGCCTTGTTGACAGGAATGCTCCCCCACTCCGTCATAATCTGACTGAATATAGTCTTGCTGCTGTCTTCAAGAAGACGAGCCGCGCCGTCTAGTTCCACCCACTTCTCCGATGCCAGCCTCCACTGTTCCGGCAAGTCGCTTAGCCTCTCTGACGACGAACCATCCCTGCTCATAGTCGAAATTGCTCTCTCGGATAAGGTAGGCGAGTTTGATTGGGTCAATGCCATGTCTATCCCACCACTCTCTCTCGTTGCTCTTATGCTGTGCGTCCGGTCCATCAGTGTGATGGTAGGGACACAAGGGCACTACACGATCATCGTCGGGCTTCAGCCCCATCGCATAGTGCCCAATCCTGACATGGGCAGCCTGAGCATCAGCGCCGCAAAGCACACAGCCCAGACTAGCCACATACTGAAGATACTTCTTCGATCTAAAACGGGATTTCGTCATCAAGATCGTCGAAAGAAGACTCTTTGGCAGGAGGCGCTTCAGAACCCTTAGAGCCTCCAGATGACTTTCCGCCAATGAGTTTAAGCTCACCGCCATACCCCTGAATGACAACTTCGGTTGTGTACTTGTCTTGACCAGATTTATCAGTCCACTTGCGTGTTTGAAGCTGACCCTCGACATAGACCTGAGACCCCTTCCTGACGTAGCCGTCAATGAACTTGCAAAGACCGGGGCTGAAGCAAACAACACGGTGCCACTCAGTCTTCTCTTTCCGCTCACCGGATGATTTATCCTTCCAAGACTCAGATGTCGCCACAGAAAAACTGGCGATCTGGTTCCCGTTCTGCGAAACGCGAATCTCAGGGTCTTTACCCACGTTTCCAATCAACGTGACTTTATTCAAACTAGCCATTCAGCTTTTCCTTCATTGCATCTTTAACTTCTACAAGGGCAGAGTAGAGAGAACCGTCCCCCTCAGACACCAGCTTCAACGCCTGCGCGGATTCAGACCAGATTTTTTTCAACTGATCCAATGACTTGCAATCACGAAGCAGACCCTCAATTTGGGATGCCCTCTCGTTTGCTTGCTCAATTGTCAGACGGACAACAGGGGTCTCCTGCTTAACAGAGCCAAGCATGGATTTCAGTCTCGGAAGTTCAGACTTGGCGATAACATATGAACGCCCACGGGCCTCCAGAGCCACCCAAGGACTATCAAGGGAGTACAGATAACGACCAATACCCCACAACACGGCAGCCCGCTTAAACGCATCAGACAACGCGCCCTTCGGACCCTCAACATCAGTGTCGCCAGCGCCGTTTGATTTCACCACCCATTCGTCATTGCAACGAACGGCGATCTCACAGACGGTCTTGTCTCCAGCATGGCTGTATCTGCATTGCCAGTTCTCCGGGCCGCAGATTTGGTCAAGCCGATCCATCACCGCTCTGGCAGTGATGTAAGCAAGAGCAATACCTTTTGTTTTGTCTTTGTTGGTGGCCCCAACTCGCCATTCGATTTCGTCGGGGTTAAACGGCGCACTCAGATCATGCAGATTCATTTCCTACTCCTTCCTGATACTGCTGGCAGAATGCGCTCGCGCCGCAGTATCGCTGACATCGCTTAAATTTTTCACCGATCCGCAACTCAACTTTACCCTTTCCGACATTGTTGTAAAGATATTCTTTTGCCTGTTCCTCCGTATCGAAGACTCTTGTCGCCCTCTTCGCGCCGGGCTTCATCACGGCGTAAGTATCCGCCGTCGCCCACCTGTCTTCTTCGCTACAAAGAACATTCTCTCCATCAAGGGCTGCCTCCAGCGCCGTGACTTGCTCTTGGATGTAGAGCTTGGCCTTTTCTTCAGACCAAAGCGGGATGTCGTAACTGCCCCACATATGCTCCGGGTAAGAGCCGCCATCAAAAGAACGACGCTCATTCCAATCCCTGAAATACGAAAAGATCGACAGACCTCTGATGTCGTATCCATTGTCTCTCGCAAGCTGGGCATAGACGTTTAGCTGCGGCTCCCAACCGTCGTTCCCGTAAACCGCACTCCACACAGATGTGGTCTTCCAGTCGGTAATCACACCTGACTTCGAGATGCGGTCAATAATCCCTGAGACAGTCCACCCAAAGTATTGACCTTCTAGTTTAAGCTCAGCCGCTTCAAGATCAGGGTCGCCTTCGGAGTTGTCTTCAATGATCTTGTGAAAAGCATTCCCCAGAAGGGCATACATCATCTCTGATGCATCAACTGAGGTCTTGTCCCAGTTCTGCCTCTCAAGGGCTGCCATCCGTGGCGGCTTAATCAACGTCGTAACGCCAACGCGCTTTTCTACAGGCTGCCTCCTGTCTCCCGTCAGCGCCTTCACAAACGGGTAAGGCAAATTGTGCTTGTTCGTAACTTCCATCTTTCTTTCCTTTCCTAACTGCACCACTGGTGAATCCTGAGTACTAGGCATAGGGAGACTATCCCCACTAAAGAGTGGGGCGTCCCCTCCCTGCACCACTGGAGCCATCCGTCGCACAAGGCCCTGACATACCGTGACGCTGTCAGATCAACCGCTGCTTGTTCAGGGAGCCACGCCCTGCTCTGCTGCCGCCTCGGTCTTTCGGGCTGCGGCTGGGGTGTAGCAGAATCCCACAGTACCCCCTCCAAGTTCATCCGGCGCTGCCGTTATTCCGACCACCGAATGATGCATTAATAGTCGCTAACCGCCGCACTTGTCAAATATGGCAGATTTCTGCATAATTCTGGTCCTCCCAACGTCCCTCAGGACGCACTCGCCCCCGGAGCCTTTGGTGGTTCCGGGGGTTTTTTCTCAATAGGTGTGGAACACGCTTGTGTTGACAGATATTACGCTTGGTGTACGATTAGTAGCGCACTACTTGACCAACGTAATCTCGATATTATGCAGAGCCTCAACGAGCTTCTTCTTCAACTTGAAGTCCCTCGTCATAAAGCCCTTCACATCCTCGATGATGCGCTTGCCGTCTTGGGTGTACACAAAGTCAGCTTTGTACGAACAGATTTTTTTGCTGTTAATCATGCACGGGAAGGGAACCTGTAGCTCAAGGTCTGATATCAACCCGGACTTCAGGAGGGTCTTGAGTTCGCCGTAACGGCTCGCTTCCCGCCTGCTGTCAAACGTAATCCCATCAACATTCGTCTTCTTGGCGTTGTACTTATTTTTTCGGAGAGACATATGCCTACTGATCGCACTGGTTGGAAAACACTGAGCATCCCTGAAAGCACCTATCGGCGTCTTTCTTTTATCGCCAAGGTTCGCAACAGGAAACTCTCAGGTCAAGTCAAAGAACTGATCGATCAAGAGTTTCTGTCAAGCGACATCAAGGAAGAGGCCGCCCGTAACGGGATTGGCTCACTTTCCTAAGGTGTACTTGGAGCCGTCAAAGACAAGAAATTCTTTGCGGTTGACATCTGTGTAGCTGACATGGACCCAGCCGGAATGTGGGTCTTCAGGCTTGTAGCACTCAAGGATCAACTGGTCATAGGGAACATGGCCCTTGATCCAGAGTGCAACACTTCTGTTGTCCCACCCCGGAATCTCAATGTCAGCAGCCTGACCAAGGCAATGCTGGCTCGTAATTGATCCGCCAATTGCTTGGTTCAGTTGCGGGCACCTGTAACCAGATGATGGACTAAATGGGGTGTCAAAGTGTTTCCTAATCGGCTCAAGGACATTTTCACACAGGGCCATCATGTTCTTGATGGCTGACTCGTCCGGGGTGTTGTCGATCCCAAGGCGAGAAGCGACTTGGCTGCGGGTCATCTCCCGCAATGAGAAGTGCTGGCTAAGCATGGTCATAGAAAGAAGATGTTGGTGATAGCCAAAGCAAAATTGCTGAGAATGAGCGCCACCAGAAACCAGACTCCACGGTAGATATTGTCTACCTTCATCTGAACATGGTGAATGTCGTTGGTCTTGATTGTGTGAAGCCTGTCCTCAAAGCTCTCGCGAACATGGTCGATCTTCTCATTGACCAACCGTACATCACCCTGAATCTCTGCGATTAGAACGCGAAGCTCTTCACTACTCATCACACCCTCACTGAACCAACACCACTATACGGTTGCATTAAGCCTTGCTCAGTCTGCTGACGCAATGCTGTGCTAATTCCAGCAGGCGCTGGAGCGGAAATGGTTCTAATGCCAGCCTGTGGAGCCGGTTGGGGGGTTGCTGCTGGTTGCACAGCAGGCTGCGGCGTCGGGGTCGGCTGCGGAGAAATAATACGCGGCTGAGCCTCTGGAACACGGCGAACAGTGGGTCTTTGGGCTGGCGGACCCTGCTGTTCAATCTTCAAAATCTTATCGAGCCGGTCCTGCTGGGCACGGACTTCATCGCGAGATAGCGGAATAGAGCCATCGTCCGTACCAGACAAGATTGATCTGGTCATGTTTGCCCAAAGCTGCAAAAACGCTTTCTCTGGGATTCCGCCCTTCTCTTCCTGCTTCAGAAGACGAAGGCTCTCCTTCTTTGGACGCGACATAACGCGAACGAAGGCGGGGTTAGAAAAGAACCTTGACAGAACGCTAAGGCCCGCAATGGATGAAAGCGTAGTTATCGGGTCAATCAGAATGCCCGCCCCGAGAGCCAAACCTAAGTTTGCGCCAGCAATAGTGCCCTTACCGGACGTTGCTCTACCAGCCTGATTCTCGGCAAACTTAGCAAGATTCTCCAAGCTCTTGACTGCTTCAGAGCCGGTAACTTCACCACGAGTAAAGATGTACTCAAGAGTGTCTCGGCTAATTGTTGGCTGTTTCGCCCCAGTGCCAAGCATATTCTTGAGTTGGCGATAATTCAGAACAGCGTCAACGGGATTAATTGTGGAGATATCGCTAACATTATCTCCATTTCCAGCGATATTACTGAAGAACCTTTTGACAGCAGTGTCTTTGAGAGACTGCTCGACTACAGCAAACTGCTCTTCGCCAAGGTCTCGTTTAAGCGCATCTAGGGTTTCCCTTACAGTCTGAAGTGGAATCTTTCCTGCAACCATCATGCTGGCGGCATTCTCAAGGTTAAGGGTCTCGGGGCTTCTCAGGGCCTTCTGGAATGCACCTTTTGTAGTCTGTGCAAGCTCATCCTTGAGAGTCCTAAGTTTTCCCTGAAGTTCTTTGCCAGTGAGGCCGCGATTTACAATGTCATTAAACGCCGAATTGAACCGCTCAGGAAGTTCTTTTGAAAATTCCTTGTAGGCACCTTTGATTTGGTCAGCCATGTCAAGAAACTCTGCCGAAGCCCTATCTCCCCAGACTTGACGAACTGCATCACGGTTTTCTTCTGCGAGCTTACTAAATCGCAGAATGTTTACGATCTCATCTCCATCAGCAGTCGTATCGACTGCTCGGCGGTACAAACGATTCATAACAACATTGCCCAGAAGATCACGCGCTCTTTGCTGCGTCATCTTTCCGCCAAATTTTACGGTCTCTTCTGGAATAAGTTTTTCAAGGTCTGCGATACCAGCCGCAACCTCTTCAGCACGGCCCCGAACAATAAGATTTTCCCGTAAAGACGAGAGAACGCGAGATGTCTGCTCTTTGGTTCTAAGGGGGTTCTCAAATAACTTGGCTAGGCTGTCAAATTTTCTGGGATCGCGCAGGACTTCTTCCGCAAGATAGGCTACGTCTGAGGCGATAACATCACCCTGAAGGCTTCCGATATTTTTAAGGCGGGCTGCGACCCCTCTAATGTTAGCGTCCTCAAAGATTTCCCTCTGAGTCGCATAAACGCCGTTCATCTCCTTCATCGCACCAAGAGATGAGCGAATGTCAGACAACTTGTTTTTTAGAGCCGAAACAGTCCTGCGCTTTAGATCGGCCTGACCAAGCCTTCCCGTTATTGGAATCTCCCGGCCAAGAGCGGCAGCAGCGGCATTAACAAGCTCTTCACTTGCAGTAAGAGTTGAGACATTGTCCAAGAGAGACTGAATGGTTAGGTCAAAGTTATCCAAAGACTTTGTAAAGTCATCCGTCAAAGCCCGATAAATCATCGGAGCAGTTTCAACCGGGGCGGCTTCTCGACGCCGAGCGGCAAAGCCCCTCTCCGTGTTGACCATTCTGTTTAAGGTGCTTCTGGCGCGGTTGTAATCGTTCAGGCTAATAAAATTTCCATTTTTCTTGGCTTTATCATAAAAGCCAAAAGCCCTGCGGAACTCATCCCGAACACTTGTTCCATCAGGAAAAACTCTATCTTCTGGGATTTCATCAATCATTCTAATGGTGTCAGACACGTTAACCACCAAAGGTTCAACGATCTCATCACCAGTAGAAGGATCAACTGACCGTGCAAATCGAATCGGGGAAACAAATTCGCCATCATCAAGCGGAATCTTTTTACCCTCAAGAAGGCTCCGATATGCTGGGCTGTTTAGAAAATCGAGGTCTTTATTGAAGACGGTGTTAATGATTCCATAACCAGCATTCAGGTCTAGCTCAGATTGAGCGTCAAGGGCATGAAGCCCCTTAATGACAGACTCAAGCTCTTCGCGGTTTCCAGCAGCAATAGCCGCAGCGGCCCTATCCCCAAGCTGAGCTACAGACTGTCCGTAGACGCCAGCGATGTCATTGGCAACTGTCTTTGCGGCACCCTTCGCAAGCTCTGCCTTGTTGTTCAGGATATTGAAAACAAGCGTCTGGGCCTCTTCAACGGGGATGCCGTCAGTTCTGCTAATGGTCTGCACAAGGCTGTCTAGGCTTTCCCGGATCACCGGGCCACGCTTGTTTCCCAGAACCTGTTCAGTGAGAGCCTGCACACGGGCCAGCAGCGGCTTGCCAGATACTGAAGCAAGGTCAGGAACGTACTGTACGTCGTTTTCTTTAGCCCACTTGAGAAGCTCGCGATGTTCTGCTCTTTGTGCGTTTGTCGTTCCACCCTTGATTAAGCGGCCAACAGCAGAGGTAATAAGGCGACCACCAAATTCGCCAGTTCCAGCAAAAGCAGCTTCAGTCAGCGCATCTTGCGCCACTTTCCTAACCGACTGACGCTGCAAACCTCTTGCCGACTCGATTGCCTCGTCTACAAGTTTCCCGCCAGCCCCAGCCAAGGCTGTGACACCAACAGCAGGAAGAAGACCTAGACCACCAGTTAGAACGCCAGCGACTGCGGCAGCACCAAGCGCAAGACCGCCCTCTCCAGCAAAGTCAGCAAAGTCATAACGGCTGAAACCCTTGTCTTCGATTGAAAGGGGAACATCCCCCGGCTGTCCTATCTTGGCCCTGCCCTCCGGGGTAAGGGCAAATGTTCCGTCTAGTCTTTGCAGCCAGTTGCCCGGTCCAACAGTTTTGTCAAGATACCCGGCTCGCTCCTCGTCGTCATCAACATTGGCGAACCCATAGCGGAACCCAGCATCTTTGACGCCAGAAGTATCAATGACGCGCTCCATATCAAGCTGCTTCTCGACAACACCAACGTCTTTCAGGTAGCTGTCGATAAACTTCTTTTCGACATCGTTAGGGGCATCTCCGCTTATTTCAAATTCATATACGGCACCAGTCCCATACTTGTCGTTTATGACGCTTAGCTTCGGCATCAGCGTTTGCCTTCCAACAACTCATTGGCGCTGACCGGCGTCCCGCCTGAAGGCTGACCAGCCTGACCGGGGGTTTCCTTCAAAAATGCGCCCCTATAATTTTGAGCAAGCCTTCCTACTGCCATAGAAGTGGCACTATCAGGAGTATAAATATACCCCCGCGTTCTACTGAAGCTAGGGGATGTGGACGCCTCATCCAATCTTGTTAAAAGTGTCTCAGCATCCTGTTTGGACGCAGACTGATATTTTCTGATAATTCTTTCAAGCTCATTGATCGATTCATTCATTTCTTCTTCTGTAGTCAAAACGCCAGCCTTACTGAAGTCAGCAAAACCACCAAGAAGGGCAATGACACGAACACGGTCAGCGTCAGAAATTGTCCGTCCAGACTCACCAAGAAGGATCGGAGCAAGCTGGGCAGCAAGGGCATTCTGAATAGCCTTGAACCTTACTCTTTTCTCATAAGTAGTTTTATCTTCGTTCTCTGCTCTCTCTGGCATTTGAGAAATGCCTGTGAGTTGGGGGAGTTTTTTTGAAATAATAGAGTTGAGTTTTTCTTTGTCGTCGTAGGCGTCAGCGGCGTCTTGACCGAAAATTTCACCAATCTCTTCCCTGCTCATTTCAGATGAAACTTTAGAAGCATCAGTTTCACTCATTAAGCCCCTAAGACTTCCAACATTCCATGCTGAATTGGCTTTCGCGTAGATCTTCTGCGCCAACTGTTCAGACGAAAGTTCATCTTCTTTGCTCACCCCAAAGAGCGAAGCAAACCTTCCAACTCCTGCCGCTGTAACATTTCCGAGACCAGCAACACTTGGTGCGAGACTCCTCATCTGGTTGATAAGGCTAATAGTTTCCGCTGTATCACTTATCGTGGAATTGAGAGTGTTTGCTACACCGGCAACGTCATCAGGAATGACGAAAGTCTTTCCATCTGCTGACTGGACTGATGTCGCCTTATAGTCTTTACCCCCAATCGAAAGCGACGTTGACGTACCTTTCGCAGCATCTTCCAGCCGTTCATCTAATTTAATTCTTCCGTCTAGCGCAGCGTTCGACCTAGAGACAAATGCCGTGGTCGCACTTGAAACGACGTTAAGCGGAACAATCTGAAGGCCAGCTTCATTGGCTTTCTGAATCTGGTCTGCGTTCATCCTCAGGTATTCGGCCTGTGGTACGCCCCTCTCGTCAAACCCACCATTCCATATAGCGACCCACTCTCTATTTCTAGCGTACTGCTCTGCCACTTCCTTTTCGCGAAAAACCCTAGACGCGAGGGACGAGTCGATTGCCCTTTCCCTTTGATCGAGGGCGAGTTTGGACTTTATTGCTGCTTCGCCAGCAGAACCGGCTGCACGGATAAGGGCGTTGAACGGACTTTCTCCCGGAGCGCGTTGAGCGCCCATCAGGGAGAGCGCAAATGTCACGCCCGGCGCTGCTTCCTCCCAGCGGGTGGGGCCAAGGCCAAATGTCTCTTTAAGCTCCTGAAGACGCTTCCCTTCATCAAACTGAGCATCTTCATTACCCATAATGTCGCTGATCGTCGATTGAATTGATGTAACAACAGTTGGGTTGGTGGTGGGAGTGGGAGCGCCATTTTTACCGGCAGTCGCAGCAGCTTCTTCGGCTTTGGTCGGCGCACCCGTCGCCTGACGAAGGGCCTCTTCTTCTGGGCTTTCAGGGGCAACAGTCGCAGCAGGAGTCGCGGCAGTTCCAGCAGGAGTCGTGGCAGTTTCAGCGAGGCCCTCTTGCTCTTGCGGAGCAGCTTCTGCTGCTGCTGGGGCAGAAGTTGTTTGTGGCCTAAGAACTCCACCACTAAGAGCGTCAGCAGCGCGTTGTGTTTGAGTTTTTGCTTCGGCTTGGGCCTTTGCAAGGTTAGCTCTGTTCGCTTGAGATGATTTCACCGCAGACTTCAGAAGTTCGTCTTGAACTGACATTGCCTGATCGGAAAAGGGGCTTCTAAGAGCCTCTAGGCGAGCGGCCTCCTTCTTAATTGGCTCTAAGAAATTCGGAGGAAGTTGAGAGTTTGCTTCAGCGCGAGAGGCATCAATTAGCGCATCTGTTATGGATTCTTCATAGGAAGGTGATCGCGCTGCGTTCCTGTAATCTTGCATACTTGGAATTGGAGCAACTTTTCTAGCGATTCCTCTTGCTGTTTTTAGCTGATATGGGTCAGATGGGGTCAAAAGGCCGGGAATGCCACGCCGTATGTCTGCCAAGGCATTTGCGCGTCTGTTCATTTCCTGCTCTTCAAAAGAAGCGCGGAGACGCCTTTCTCTGTCCACCAATGGCTTCAGTGTTGATTGATAGATAACGTCAGCAACCCTACCCAACTCAGTGCCGCGACTGGAGCGCGAAAGGAACGGCGCACCACCCCCGTTCAGCATCAGAGTCGGAATACCGTTTCTACGATGAGCTTTCATGGTCAACTCTAACTCTATTTAGCCGTTGGGCCCAAAATAGCCTGACCCAACGCCCCTCGTTGACCCGTAAACGGATTGTAAACTTGCAACCCAAGGCTCCCAAGGCCAGCCAACTGGGCAAGACCAAATGGCTCTGGGGCAGGGGCAGTGGTTCGTTGAATAGTCGAGTCGCCAGCCCTAGGAACACCGCTAAGGACGTCGCGAACAAATCCAATGCGAGCAAACGGGTCTTGAAGGCGCGCAACTTCCTGCGCCCTCTGGGCCTCCAGTTCAGACTGCAACTGAGCCTGCTGCTGACCGCCAAGGCTAGACAGAAGATTGACATCCTGAAGAGCGGCATCTTGCTGCAATCCACCAAGACGAACAGCTTCCTGACCCACACCGCGAATTGCCTCGCCCAACTGCGGGTACTTCATGGCAATGTCGCCAAGTAAGGATTGAAGTCCCCGCTGACGCTCGAACTGCTGACCAAACTCCTGCTGAGCCTGAGTAAGCGCATTTTGATAGCCCTGATACCGGAGGTTCGACAACTGCTGGTTCAAAACGTCTGCATACCGGCGCTCAACGCGCTCCCGTGCCCTCTCAGCACCAGAACCGCCAAAAGCCTCCGCGCCACCCTGACCGGCAAGCTGAGCAGATACATCACCAAGAGCCTCCTGACGCTGACGCCCGATCTCCTGTTGAATCTGCTGAGTAACCTGTTGCTCATACGGATTGTAGAAAGCCTGCACATCACGGCTGGGATCGAAGCGGAACTGGCCGCTTTCAAGGAGACCCTGAATGCCAGCCTGCGCCCCACCAAGGCCGGAAAGCGCCTGCTGGACGACTTCCTGCTGTGCCGGAACTAACCCAGCCGCTTGCTCGATGTAAGGCTGAAGACCGCCAACCGTCTGCTGTGCCCGCTCCATCGCCTGCAACTGCAAAGGCGAAAATCCAGCAATCGGAATCTCCGGTACTGGAATGGGACGCTGAGTAGCCTTGCGGGCCTCTTCAAGAAGTGTTCTTACTTCCTCTTCTACAAAAGGAGCAAGGCTGGAATCTGTCATCTGGATCGTCATGACGCGGCTCCCTCAAAGCGATTCATGAGGTCATACATACGCCTCGTGCCAAGAGCCAGATTACCGCCCCCCGCGCCACGGACAGCCCGTTCGTTCATTACAAACTCACCGTCAGAAAGCATCGCCGGGATCAAGTCATCGCGAGGACCGCCGGGGCCGCTAATCGCGCCATTGCGACGAGGGAAGCCCTGCATGGCAACCATCTGATCTCGCAACTGAGAAAGACCGCCACCCCTAGCAGCAGAAACAGTCGGGGGATTGCCTTCAGAAAGCTGATCTATTACTTGCTGCTGCTCG
>Ga0222718_10003580_pt1 | contig 13249 bp, 13 predicted proteins | sample C33_27DmetaG_FD_165045 | JGI IMG/M metagenome (GOLD analysis project Ga0222718, IMG submission 165045) | Estuarine water microbial communities from San Francisco Bay, California, United States - C33_27D | ecosystem: Environmental > Aquatic > Marine > Unclassified | place: USA: California... | reverse complement strand
GGGTGATCTGCTGTATCTTTGGGATTGGCATTAATTTCTGATGAGGCAACAAGCTTAAACCCTACTTCTTGCGCTGTTTTGATGGCAAGTGATTGCGTGACGTAGCCGCTTTTTTTCATAAATTCTAGACTAGAGCCCTCGGGCGCCCTATGCTCCACAACCCCAAAATGACCGCCCTCTTTAAGCGCATTGTATGCTTCTTGCATCATAGCTTGCATTGCATCTTGCCCTAGCCAATTATGAAGATTTCTAAATGTAACAACTAAATCCTGAGTTTCAGGTTTTGTGAAGGGCTTTGTTGGAGGCACATCTGCGGTGATCACTTGGACGCCCGCAAACAAAGGGTTGGAGTTAACCTTTTTATCATAAGCCTCTCTTGAACGCTTGTAATAGCCACCGGCTTGAGGATTATGATGGGTGACAGATAGTTTGCCTGCTGATTTAAGATAGGGAGCTAGTATTTCAGTATACCAACCACCCCCAGCAGATAATTCTAAAACCTGCATGGTGGGTTCAATTTGAAAAAAGGAAAGTGTTTTATAAGGATTTCTGTATTGGTCTCTGGCTGAATATTGAGGATTTCTTTCTGAATTATTGACAGCATCCAGCAACGCATCCTTGTGGTCAGCTGCTTCTGATGTTTGCGGCAGGCCAAGAGTAAAAATTAGCAGGCCCAAAATTTTATACATATTATTCATAACCATCTCCTATGATAAGCAATTATGCTAGTCTAGCATTAAGTTCAATTAAGGAGTATTCGATGGGATGGTTAAAGAAATTAGATAGTACATTTTTTATGGTTGGGCGATCTCTACTTGGCTTATATTTTATTTTGCCTGGACTCAGCAAAGTTTTTGATTTTGCCTCAACGCTTGCATTAATGAGGATGAAAGGTGTGCCCTTTAGCTTGGTGCTGTTACCCCTAACAATTGTTGTTCAACTTCTTGGCGGAATATTTCTAGTGTTAGGGAGAAATTTAAGACTCACCGCATTCATCTTGTTTGGTTTAACCATTATTATTAATCTCTTCATACACAACTTTTGGGCGCTCACAGGCGATCCCTCTCAAGGTCATGAAATTCAAAATTTTGTAAAGAACTTAGCTATTGCTGCAGGCTTATTGGTGCTTGCAACTAAAGATAAAAGCTGAGGGTCTGAATCACTCCAGCAAAACCTAACCACCCAAGGTATGCAAGTTTTGCGATTCTGCTGTTTTGATGATTCCAAACTCCTAACGCACCGAATGCTCCGCATGCGCCAAGACTGGGAATCCAAAAGCCACCTAAACCCAGAAAACCCAGAAGGCCCAATAATCTAATTGGGCCGCCGGATTGACTTGGATGAACTTTATTAAGAAGACCTGTTAAACCGATAAGACCAAATAATCCAACCAGCCCCAGGTAACTCACAAATTAATCTCTAGGACGAGACTCGTTAACGACTAATTTTCTGCCATCAACTTCAGCATCATTTAATGCTTGAATGGCATTTTCTCCACCTTCAGACATTTCAACGAAACCAAATCCACGTGAGCGATTGGTTTGACGATCGGTGATGACTTTGGCTGAGGTAACTGTTCCGTGCTCTGCAAAAACTTGCTCAAGACCCGAATCATCGATACTCCAAGGGAGGTTTCCAACATAAATATTCATAAAATCCTTCTAAAATATAAAAACAAAATCGAAGTGTACAGTATTTTTATAGATAAAACTTAATATATTAAACATTTAAAAACTTGGTCGTATCCTCGCCAAATTGTGACCACCAGCTCATCCCCATAAGGTTAATGCGTTCTATGTTTATATCTGAAGTATCATCCATTCTTCGATTAACCAAGCCTGTTGGTGAATTAACTCTGAGATAGTTTGCACCCATAAGATCTCTAGCTATTTCATCAAACATACTTGATTCAATCATGATGCCTAAAATATCATGGCGCAACCAGCTCAAAGCGCCCCACTTTGATGAGTTTGGACCATTGATTTTTCTTCTGTTAATGCCAGTGCCAATGCTTAAAACTTTTATTTGGCAGTCAGGAAATATTTTCTTAGCTTCTGAATAAGCAAGCAATGATGGATTATTAGCCACGATGCCTCCATCAATCAACCAAGACCCATCATCAATTTGTTGCGTCGAATAATAGATTGGTGCAGCACTGGTTGCGCTGGCTGCACTTACTATTTTAATCGTTGGAGAGCCATATGAACTTAGCAACCGTGGTTTTCTCTTCTCAACATCGTATGCTAAAACTGCTACAGGTTTTTTAACCTCACCAAGAGATTGGTCTTTGAAATATTTTAATAACAATTCTCGCTTTCCCTTGCCGTCATACTTAGGTTTTGTTTGCAAGAAAGAAGCATTGTCCCAAAATGATTTGGTCATGGTTTTGGATAAATTTTCTTTTGACCAAAATTTCTCTAATTCAAAACAGCTAGCCCCCAAGCCTGCTATCTGTAATGCATTAATACCTCCTGCGCTGGTTCCAACAAAAAAGTCAAAGGTATCAAATATTTTCTTCCCGGAAGCGATCTCTAACTGCTTAAGAAAAACGATAGCCGCAATTGCTCTGACCCCCCCGCCATCAAGAGAAAGAATATATTTTGTATTTTTAGAAAGAGTAAGCTGTTTAAAAAATCGTCGAATAGCCAAAAATCAATGGTCCCCTTGATGCATTTTATTTAAAGTTTGGCTTAGTCGAACCGCAGCCAAAGCAATCCTTTCTTGGACAGTTTCGAAATGACTTTCCAGGTATTCGTTGGTAGCAATTTTTAGCTCGCTGTTTCGATAGCCAACAGATTGTTGCATTGCAATGTCTCTGCTTTCTTGAGCCCAAGACTCTATATCCGCAGAATGAGGAATCGATAAGAGCTCTTGGATTTGCTGAGTTACATTGGCAGAGAGGTAATCTTTGTCATGCAAAGATTCCAGGCGCTCAATGATTTGCCCATCCCATACTTTATGCATGTTTGTTTTCGTCCCATCGGATAACTCAAGTCTGTGACCATTCCCTCCTCTATCTTCAGGGTAACCCACGTGCATGGGTTGATGAATGTCTCCAACTAAATGTCCAATAAACCAAAGCGCCTCCTGACGTTCACGAAACCCTTGAGATTCATCCTTCAGGATATTTAACTGCTCATAAAAAGCTGCAATCAGGCAACCATTTTCTGGGCAAGAAGTTTTATATGTGTTTTGTTCAGAGTCAGGAAGATTAATGTAGTGCCAGGATCTGGTATCTTTTCTATCTTTGTTTTTGACCCAATCAGCCCAAAGACACGCAGTACCAAATGATCCATGCTCTTTGAGCATAGGATCTAAATGATTTTTAGTATCTGCTGTTAATAATTTGTATGCTTCATCACAGACTAGTTTATGGCCAGTATCCCACCAGGCACTCGCATCTAAAGAAAAGATAAAGATTATTGTAACGAAAAGTTTTTTTATCATGATGAGGTTGATTGAGCTAAAGATTGAGCAATGGCTCTAAACATTGCAACATGAGCATCTTTAGACTGTTGACGTTCTTGGTTAAATTTATAATTTGAAGAGGTTTTAGCAATAACCACATTTGTTATTGGGTCAATGTAAATGTATTGATTATAAATTCCTGCTGCTAAATAGTCGGTAGATGGAAATCCTGGTACCCACCATTGATAACCATATCCCCAACTGCTAGATGAGAAATCATTGGTTCCGGGTTGAAGGTGAGGTGCATCTGGGGTGTGGGAGGCATGAACCCAATCCTCTGGGATGATTTGCTTATTATTCCATCGACCATTATTTAGGTAGAGTTGACCAAATTTAGCGTAATCTCGCAAAGTTGCATTTAGCCCACCCAACGCCCATGCTGCACCGGTGTCGTCCACCATGTAATAAGCATCACGCTCCATACCAATTTGAGTCCAAATTTTCTCCTCAAGATTCTTAGCCACAGATTGACCCGTGACTTCTTCAAGCAACATTGCCAACATCTGTGTATCAATGCTGACATAATGATTAAATGTTCCAGGCTGCTTTCCGTTTTTCAATCCCTTGGCGAAATCTCTCATGGAAGTGCCCATGGCGAGTGCGCGACCAAATTTATTGATGTCAGAGTTATAATCACCGTAATCTTCATTAAAAATAACCCCGGAAGACATTTGCAAAATATCTTTGATGGGGACATTTGCATAACCTGTGCCCTCAAAATCTTTTAAGTACTTAGTGATGGGATCACTCAGGTCTTCAATTAATCCATCGTGATAAGCGATTCCAATTAAAGCCGAAAGAAATGACTTGGCAACTGACCAAGAAATATGTGGCTGGTCCTTAGAATTACCTTGCCAATAATTCTCATACACCAATGCTCCTTCATGCAAAACAATCAACCCATCCGTTTTATAATAGTCTAAGGCCTCTAAAAGATTGTGCTCCTCTCCATTCAATTCATAAAATTCAGGGAGCTTGAAGGATCCAGTTTGAAATACATGAGGTGTACCTGAGGATTTAACGGGCGTGGAGGGAAAAACCTTATCCATATTAATAAAATTTTCTACAATTTTATCTTCATCAAATAAATGAATAACGTTATACACTCTGATGGCTTTAGGGATGTAAATGACTGCAGCTAAAATAATAGCTACAACAATTCCAATTAAAATTTTATTCAACATAAGCAATTTTTTATTGAAACATTGCTTGATCAAAAGCGTCAAGATACTCGCTTGAAATCTCTTCTAATTGGCGCTTGTAACCTTTATGAGTGAAGATATAAAAATCCTTATTCTCTATCCCTGAAAAAATAGCTTGCGCAGCTTCAAATGGAGAGATTGGATAGGTGTTCTGAGCATCTTCTGCAGCAACTTCCAGAAGGGCTTTGGGGTCAGGGTTATTATTTTCAGAAGCTTCAACAACTTTCTGTTCTGAAGAGCTGTTAAATGTGCTGTTTACAATATTGGTTGTTACCTCTCCAGGGCAGACAATGCTTACACCAACATTCGAACCCAGCAACTCAGCTCTCAAGGATGTCATCAGCCCGCGAATTGCAAATTTAGAAGCAGAATAAAGCCCCAACACTGGATAAGCAATAAAGCCTGAGGTTGAGCAAGTGGCAATAATATGGCCGTCCTCTTTAGAAGATTGCATTTTGGGTAAAAAAGCATGGACCCCGTTAAAGCAACCACCTAAATTAATATTCATCAGCCAGTCATACATTTCACGATTGACTTGACTTAAAGGTGCTGGACCTAACACCCCTGCGTTGTTAAAAAGCAAGTGGCAATGTTGAAAAGTTTCAAAAGTTTGGCTTGCAAGATTCTCCACTTCATCTAGATTACTAACATCTGTAACTCTAGCTATAGCTTCAACACCTTTAGCTTTAACTATTTCAAGAGTTTCATTCAAACCAACCTCATCCACATCCGCTAAAACTATTTGCATTTTATGATTTGCAGCCACCTCAGCAATCCCTCGACCAATTCCACTTCCAGCCCCTGTTATCACGGCTACTTTATTTTCAAAATCTTTCATTGGTCACCTCATTGAACTGAAACATTAAGATTATCTTAACTTAAATGGGATTAAAAATATTTAACTAAAAGATATGCAGAGGGGATGACAGCAGCCCAAAGCATGATTGCCATAAGCAAGGGCTTACCGCTTAATGATTTGAGTTCCTTGGCATCAAATTGACTGCCAATACAAAATAAACCAATCATAAGAAAACCCTTGCTGATAATTTTCAGTATGTCAGTGATCTGCTCATTAAAATTAAAAAAGGTATTTACAATAATGGCAACAATAAAAAATAGTATGAATCGAGGAAATTTAGTTGCTTGAGTTTGTTTATTAAAGATCCAGTTTGCAGCCAACAAAAGAGGAATTAACCAGATTGTCCTCCCTAATTTTAATGTAGCTGCAACTTGAGCAGATTCACTGCTAAAAATTGCAGCTGAGCCAATCACTGAGCCTGTATCGTGGATGGCTAAAGCAGACCAAGCACCAAACTCAAAATTAGTCATTCCGAAATAATGACCTAAAAATGGAAATAAGATAATGGCTACAGCGTTGAGTATAAAAACAATGGTCATGGCTATCAGCAATTCTTGAGGTTTAGCTTTGATAATTGGGGCCACGGCTGCCATGGCTGTTCCACCGCAGATAGCCGCCCCTGATGATAACAAGAAAGCGAGCCTATGATGAATGCCTAAGAGCTTGCCGAGGATGAGCCCTGCAAAAAAAGAAACTATTACAAACAATGAAATCCACGGCAGGAATTCAGAGCTGATATCGAGAGCATAAGGCAAACTGATGGTAGCGCCCAGAAGCACTATGCCTATCTGCAGAGGCAAGGTGCCAAGGCTATGAGTAAAAAATGTTGTTGGTGGCTTTAAAAGGTATGTAAAGAAAATCCCTGCAAAAATAGATAAGGCAGCGTTGCCTATGTAGAGGCAAATTAGAGCAAAAACAATAAATGCAAAATATAGCAATGCAGTCTATCCTCTTTTTAAGTAGATTGTATGATTCTCATATTAAGCGTTATCACCTATAAGAGACAACCTTTGAGGTTGCAAATCTTTTATCTAATAATCTTTTTTCTTAACCTGATGCTTGCTGGAGTTACCTCAACTAATTCATCATCCTCAATAAACTCAAGCGCTTGTTCCAGAGTGTGTTGTATATGAGGGGTTAAAATAAGATTTTCATCAGTTCCAGCAGCTCTGATGTTGGTTAGTTGCTTTGCCTTGGTTGGGTTGACTGGCAAATCATTATCTCTAGAATGAAGTCCAACTATCTGCCCTTTGTAAACTTCAAGACCGTGGCCCACAAACATTCGCCCTCGGTTTTGTAAATTAAATAATGCATAAGCCAGAGTTTTTCCAGTAATCATTGAAACCATTACCCCGTTCTGTCTTTTCGCAATTTCACCTTTTTTTGCAAGCCCATAATGATCAAATACACTTGTCAGGATGCCGCTTCCACTTGTAAGAGTTAGAAATTGAGAGCGAAAACCTATCAGGCCCCTTGAGGGAGCCATAAATTCAAGTCTCATTCGCCCATTCTCGGTGATGACCAAAGATTGCAAGTCAGCCTTTCTGTTACCCATTTCTTCCATGATGGACCCTTGGTGCTCCTCTTGAATATCGATTACAACTATCTCATAGGGCTCGTGAATTTCCTCGCCTATTTCTTTTTGAATGACCTGAGGCTTTGAAACAGCCAGCTCATAATTTTCTCTTCGCATGGTCTCAATCAGAACAGATAGATGCAGCTCACCTCGGCCTGAAACTTTAAATTGATCTGGGCTCTCTCCCTCCTCCACTCTTAGCGCAACATTATGAATTAACTCCTGATCAAGTCGATCTTTAATATTTCTAGATGTGACATATTTACCTTCTTTACCACAAAAAGGTGAGTCATTGACCTGAAATACCATGCTAACTGTTGGCTCATCTACCGATAAGGGAGGCATGGGATTTATGTGGGCAGGATCACATAATGTATCAGAAATATTTAATGCCTCTATCCCAGTAATGCAAACGATATCACCGGCTTTTGCATTTTCTGTCTCTACTCTTTCTAGGCCATGATGACCAAGAACTTGTAAAATTTTACCTTTTCTTTCTATCCCATCTTTATCCACCACTATCACTCGATCATTGGGTTTAACAGTTCCACCGGTGATTCTGCCTATGCCTATAACTCCAACGTAACTGTTGCTGTCTAGGGCAGATATTTGCATTCTAAATGGCGCATTTTCATCCACCTCTGGTGCGGCTACTTTTTCAATAATCATATCCAACAAAGGCGTCATATCATCAGCCAATTCATCTGGTTCGTGACCAGCTAAACCATTGAGCGCAGAGGAGTAAATAACTGTAAAATCTAGCTGCTCATCAGTTGCACCAAGGTTGTCAAAGAGCTCAAATACCTGATCCAAGACCCAGTGAGGTCGGGCTTCTGGTCGGTCAACCTTGTTGATTACCAAGATTGGATGCAAACCTTTTTCAAATGCCTTTTGCGTTACAAATCTGGTTTGTGGCATGGGACCATCGACTGCATCTACTAATAGCAAGACTGAGTCAACCATCGATAACACTCTTTCGACTTCTCCTCCAAAATCAGCATGACCTGGAGTATCAACAATATTTATTCTATGGTCTTTCCAGTTGATGGCAGTATTTTTTGCAAGGATTGTAATCCCCCTCTCTCTTTCCTGATCATTAGAATCCATGATTCTCTCAGTTGTCATATTCTTTCGATCTAAAGTTCCAGATTGTTGCAGCAACTTATCTACTAAAGTTGTTTTACCATGATCAACATGGGCAATAATTGCGATGTTTCTTAATTTATCTTTATTCATGATGGGTATTGATTGGGGTGGATTATACGAGAATATAGAAAAAGAAATACCCCGGATGCTCACTTAAATAAAATATATCTTTAAAGGCTCATTGACCCCGAAGAACTAAGTCTATACTCTGCAGTCATCTGATGAATATCAGACAGGCTAAATAAATATAAATGTCATTCAAAGAACTCGGATTATCCGATCCAATACTTAAATCATTAGAGGATCTTAAACATTCTGAGCCATCAGAAATTCAGAAACAAGCAATACCAATTATCCTGTCTGGAAAAAATCTTATGGCCGCAGCGCAAACTGGCACAGGCAAAACAGGCAGTTTTGTGTTGCCAATACTTGAGTTGCTGCAAGATGAGCCTCAGCCATTTGCAAAACATGTTCATGCGCTTGTGCTTACACCAACCAGAGAGCTTGCTGCTCAAGTAAGAGAGAGTGTTTATACCTATGGTAAATTTACTCCTGCTAAATCGGCAGCAGTTTTTGGAGGCGCTAAAATATTTCCTCAAAAATCAAAGCTCAAAAAAGGGTTGGATATCTTGGTGGCAACCCCCGGAAGGTTATTAGATTTACATAACCAAAAAGCTGTCAAACTAAACAGAGTAAAAATTTTAGTATTGGATGAGGCTGATCATATGTTGGATATGGGTTTTATCCACGACATTAAAAAAATTATAGCTCTCACTCCCCCAGAACGACAGAACCTACTTTTTTCTGCTACTTTCTCTCCGGACATTAAGAAATTAGCTCAAACACTTGGGTCTGATATGCAGGAGATTGAAGCTCAGTCGCCCAACACCACCGTCAGTGCAATTAAACAAGTGGTATACCATGTTGATAAAAATCAAAAATCTAACTTATTGAATCACCTAATTCATTCAGAGCAATGGCCACAAGCATTAGTGTTTTCAAGAACTAAGCATGGGGCAGAAAAAATAGCTAAACAACTAAATGCGGCAGATATTCATACTGCAACCATTCATGGAGACAAAACTCAAGGAGCTAGAACGCGGGCGCTCAGAGAGTTTAAAGAGAAAGATGTCAGAGTTTTAGTAGCAACTGATGTTGCTGCACGAGGCATTGATATAAGTAATTTGCCTTATGTGGTGAACTTTGACATGCCAACTTATCCAAATGATTACATTCACAGGATTGGACGGACAGGTAGAGCTGGGAAAGAAGGTACTGCAATTTCTTTTTTGAGCGTAGATGAGCATAAATTTTTAAGAGGGATTGAAAATCTCATAAAAACTAAAATTGATCAAAAAACTGAGGAAGGCTTCAAACCAACTGCAAAGCCATCAAGCGAACCTCGATCAAGAAAGTTTAAAGGCAATAAAACTGACTTTAAAAAAAGGCAAGGCCCAAAAAAAGCTAAAACAAGCTTTAAAAAATCAAATACAGGTCCTGGCGGAGAACAAAATAAAAATAAGAAAAAAGGCTCTAAAGCTAAGACTCGTTGGAAGAAGGGAAAAGCTAGCTAGTTATGTTTTCCTGGGTTCCAGGATATATTTTGAAGTAAATCTTTGCCTGACTTCTTGGCGTCATCTTCCAAAGAGGTTGCCATAACATCATTCCATCGATTTAGATAACCAAACAAAGCTATGACACCCATAATTTCAACAATATCATCATCAGACCAAAATTGATGTAATTGCTTTTCGGTATTTTTAGCCACATTAACAGGTACCATGCTAGCTTCTTGAGCAAACTGCAACGCAGCTTTTTCAGCATCGCTAAAACAATCTTGATTCTGAAAGTCCCATATGTTTTCTAGCCTTTTGGGTGAAGCACCGTAGCGCTCCGCTGCTCTAATAGTATGAGCTTGGCAATATCTACAACCTGCAGTGTTACTGCTAATAAAAGCAATTAAGCGCTTAAATTCTGAATTTAGCTGACCATGATTCTCCATAACAGCTTTATTGAGCTCTATAAAAGCCCTTGCAATATTCGGCCTTCTTTGCATGGTAAGAACAGAATTAGGACAAAAACCTAATGTCTCATTAAAAAAATCTACAAGTTGCTTAACTTCTGGATCTGTAATATCGCTTAATGGGTCTACTAATGGCACAGTTGAACTTTAACATAATTGATTCTAGTGATTAAAAATTATCATTAGCTTGCATGCAAAAAATTTATCACTAAAATGAGTATTGCACCGATTTGAATTCAGCTTGCGGGTGCTATATAAATACAGCTAAATAGAACTTAGAAACCTATCTAGCAAAGCAGATGGGTTTTTTTTTGTCTACCTATTTAAAAGGGCAATGGAGAAAAGATTATGAAAAAAAAATTACACAAAGACACCATTGCAACTAGAGCAGGAATTGAAACAGATCATCAGCATGGTGCGATAGTTCCCCCCTTATATTTATCAACAAATTTTGCTTTTAAAGAAGTTGGACAAGAGCAACCCTATGAATACTCCCGGCAGGGTAATCCCACCAGAGATCACTTAACACAAGCTCTCAGCGAACTAGAAGGTGGAGTTGGTGGTGAAATAACAAGCTCAGGTATGGCTGCGGTTACTTTGATTGCAAATATTTTAAAACTCAAGAGCAAGGTAATTCTTCCACATGATTGTTATGGAGGAACTTTCAGACTCTTTAGAACACTTGCAGAAAAGGGAATTCTTGATATCCATTTCATCAATCAAGGCGATATTGATTTGGTTGAAAGGACCATAAAAAAAATAAAACCTGACTTGGTGTGGATTGAAACTCCCTCAAACCCTCTTTTACAAGCTGTTGATATTGAAAAAATTTCTAACATAGCAAAAAAGTTTGATGCTTTAGTTGCGGTTGATAACACCTTCCTTTCACCAGCCCTTCAAAATCCTCTGATGTTGGGTGCTGACATAGTGATGCACTCTTCAACCAAGTATATCAATGGCCACTCAGATATTATCAGTGGTGCAGTTATAACAAATGATGAAGAAATTCTGTCTGATCTAAAATTCTGGGCAAACAACTTAGGGATTACCGGTGCTCCCTTTGATAGTTACCTTGCCTTGCGTGGCCTTAGAACTCTGTCTATCAGAATGGAAAAGCATGAAAAAAATGCATCGGCAATAGTTGAGCTTTTATCGAACAATTCAAAAGTAAAATCTGTGTATTATCCAGGACTAGAAGAGCACCCCTCTCATGCAATTGCAAAAAAACAACAAAATGGCTTTGGTGGAATGTTAAGTTTTGAAATCAAGGGAGGGCTAGGATCAGTTAAACAATTTGTAGATGGAATTGAAATCTTTTCATTTGCTGAATCACTAGGTGGGTTTGAAAGCCTTATTACTCATCCTTATACGATGTCTCATGCTGTATTAACTCCTAAAGAAAAAGCAAATGTCGGTATTTCAGAAGGTTTGATCAGAATATCTGCCGGCCTGGAAAATACCGAAGATCTAATTGATGCGCTAGATGCTGGGCTTAAAAAAATATGATTATTGTTATACATGAGAACAATGAATGGATTCCCCCGTTTGAAGATGCATTTAAAAAATTAAACCTTAACTATGACTTTTGGTATCTACCAGAAATGGATCTGAGCCTTGGTGACAATCCTCCAGATGCAATTTTTTACAATAGAATGAGTGCCTCATCCCATAGCAGAGACCATCGATATGAACCTGAATTAGCTGAAGGCATTTTGGAGTGGTTGGAAAAACATCAACGCACTGTTGTTAATGGTTCACGAGCACTTGATTTAGAAATAAGTAAAATTCGTCAGTATCAAGAGTTAGAAAAATTTGGTATTGCTACCCCGCCCACATATGCAACCATAAACAAAGATAGAATGTTAGATGGCGCCAATAAAATTGGCTACCCATTGATCAGCAAACATAACAGAGCCGGCAAGGGTCTTGGAGTCTTTAAATTTTTAAATATGAGTGCGCTAAAAAATTATATTAACAGCAATGAATTTCAAACTTCTCCAGATGGAATCAACCTAATTCAAAAATATATTTCAGCACCCACAAATACCATCATAAGATTGGAGTTTATTGATTCTAAGTTTGTATATGCGGTTGAGGTAGATACAACAGATGGTTTTGAGTTATGCCCTGCTGAGAACTGCAGTGTTGAATCAAACTGCCCTACAAACTTTGATGAAAAATTTAGAATTTTAAAAGACTTTAAATTGGATAATATTTATCTATACGAAGATTTTCTTATAAAAAATGATATCAGCATTGCTGGCATTGAAATTATTATTGATGATCAAGGAAAAGTTTGGACCTACGATGTCAACACAAATACTAATTACAATCCTCAGGCAGAACATGCAGCAAATACAAGCGCTCCACTAAAAGTTGCAGAGTACCTTCAAAGCCTAGTTGATCTAAAAAATTTAGGTTCTTAGTCAATCTCCTCAGGACCCTGTCTTTCCTCAACTTTATAAATTTCTTTATCTACGCAATCAAAATAACTTGATTGCTCTGGATTTATATCATCAGCAATCACTGTGGCACCGTCTTTTTTTCTTGTGATCGGTGGAGCCTTGGGCGCCATTCCTAAGCAGCTAGTCATGGCTGCTCCTACATACCCCTCAACACCAAGATGAGAGTATGGATTTTTTGCTTTATCAAATGGACTGGTTGATTGGGTTTGGCAAGACACAAGAAAAAACATTAAAACAAAGCTTTGAGAGGTAATGATGGTAAAAAAGCGCATCAATAGCTAAAAAAATTGATAAAAGTATAATTAGAATAGATCTAATATAACCCTATATCTTAATCTTTATTTAACGACAGCAGCTGCCATAGATCCTGTATCATCGAAGGCGGTAAAGCTTTGAATAATTCCATTTTCCACTTTAAACATATGCAATGTCTCAGTATCCAGGCCATCGGCAGTCATATGAGAATGGACAAAAACCATATTTCCATCCGAATACATTGCTTTATGCTCG
>Ga0222718_10003579_pt1 | contig 13250 bp, 14 predicted proteins | sample C33_27DmetaG_FD_165045 | JGI IMG/M metagenome (GOLD analysis project Ga0222718, IMG submission 165045) | Estuarine water microbial communities from San Francisco Bay, California, United States - C33_27D | ecosystem: Environmental > Aquatic > Marine > Unclassified | place: USA: California... | reverse complement strand
CCTGTTTCGTCTATTTCTATTTCAACAGTTTCGCTATGCTCTAATACTTCTATGTTGTCTTCATTAACAATAAGAGCAAACTCATCGTCATTAAGGTTTTCAAATGTATAAGATTTGGCTTCTTGGTAGTCTTCCCAATAAACTTTGACAATACCAGCCTTCTTGAGCAAAGCATCATGGAAAGCATCATTGATGATTTTATAACCACCCATTTCTTGAAACTTCCAGTGCATATAGCTATTAGCTTGCTCGGCATTGGCAAAATCTTCAGGACCTTTCGGTACATACTCTACAGGTCTTTCGTTAGATAAAAAGATACGCATTAAGCTAGGCTTAATAGAACGAATAACATCTCTTACTTTGGTAGATACAACTTTAGAACGACCTTCTTCATAACCGATATCTACTTCGCCATCAAAGTATCGTTGTGCCTTAACACGCTCTGGTGATATTTCAGATTCGTGAAAGTCTACAGCATCATCAACTGCATTAGAGATAATGTTTTCTATATCTTGTTCTTTTAATTTCTTTGGCTTCATTGTCCTAACCTTGCTGTAGCATCTGCAATAGCAGCTTCTTGTTCTGGTGTAAACTCTTGTTGTGGATTCATTAATTCATTAATTGTTCCTACAGTAGGACCAGATGATCTTTGAATTATGTTTCTATTTAATCCGCTTGTAGCTGTATATGCAGGAAGGTTTAATTCTCTAGCAGTAAGCCCTATTTCTTCTAATACTTTTGGATTTGCCTTTAACATTTCTTTGACCAAATCATTCGCATTATTTCTCATTCTTTCATTTGAAGTAGTTTTTGCTAATTGAGATAAAATTGTAAATGGAATTGTAGCTCCATTACTTGCAAATGCGCCACCAACAGCCATAAGCCTCATGAAATTACCACTACTCGGAGCATAAGTTCCAAGCTGTCTAAGCATATTATCAACTAAATTTCCCTCAACAAATTGCCTTAACAAAGCTATTTCGTCATCGTTAAAAAAACCTGCATCACTAGAGTTTAAAAGATTGTTAGCCATTCTTTTGTAATAAGAAACTTCGTCAACATTAACACCTGCTTGGGCTTGTCTTTTTGCTTTATCAAAAGCCCTTTCAATCCTTTCCATATTTTGTTCAACTCTGTATAGATTTTTTGCCGTTTTCCATATTTCAGAGCCATCACCCATATTTTTAACAACATCATCTATTTTATTTCCCATAGCTAACAACATTGGTTGTTCTGCGCTAGAACCTCTTGTAGAGGCTTTGTATAATTTATTTAATCTTATTTTTAATTGTTGTAAGTCTTTGAGAGATATGCCTTGCTCTGGAATTGCATCTATTTGTTTTAATATATTTTCCTCTGTTTGTTTTAATCTTGATATCTCTTTAAGGTTTTTATTGTTGATACCCTGTTTGCTTAATTGATTAATTTTTTTCCTTGTTTGATCTAAATTATCTGAAAGCGATTGAGGTATATCTTTTCTTTGACCCCTTCTAATTATAGCTTCCATGTCTTGAAAGCCATCAGTTGTTAAATCTTGTAATGCACTAGACGATCTAGGTAAATCTCTTTGATAATTAAATTTTGCAGTTGCTTCTTGTTTTAAGTCATTTAAAGCTGCATTTAAAGTACTGGAATTTAAATTATTATCATAAGTATCTAGCTGCTTATAAACATATTCTGTATGATCGTGTATAGTTTTTTGAATGTCAGACAAATCTTTAGGTCCTTTTACATTTCTTAACCTTTGACTAATAGGTCTTAAAGCTAATCCACCAACAAACCTTAATGGTCCTGCAACAGCTTGCGCCCCCAAACCAAACAAAGAACCCGTTCCTGCAAATTCTCTTGCTTGCTCTAATCTTTCATCAAAACTACCTTCAGCTGTTCCCATTCCATATAAGCCACCATAAGTTGCGCCTAAAGCAGCACCCCTTCCTATTCGTGGCAATCTACCACCAAGAGTAGCTGCTTGCGGTATTACGTTAGTTCCTCGTCTTGCTAATGTTCCTGCTTGACCAGTTAATCTTGCTATATTGCCAGCACCAGCACCAGCACCAACTCCGCTTAATAAAGATAATGCTGTAGGTGCTAAAGCTCCTAATGTTTCATATCCTATGGAAGCTGTTGGATTGGATTCTTGATAAGCAGATAATTTTCTTCTTATATCATCTCTAATAGCTTCGTATTGTGGACCACTACCACCAAGACTTCTAATGTATGCTTCTATTTCGTCAGAAAATCCAAAAGTAAGACCTTGAGCCGCACTTCTTAATCTTTGTGATTCTACAGGTTGCTGTGATTGTTCTAACCTAGATGTAGCATCATCTATTGCCGCTTGTTGTTCTCTAGTAAAAGCCATAATATTATGATGTAGTAAATAATGCTCTTTGATCTGGTCTCATTGTTCTCCAAACAGCATCATCTATATTGCTTGGTTTATTGCTATATTCATCAGCTATAGACCACAACTCATCTGCAAACTGGTTTTCAAGGTCTGCAAGATTAGTTACACCTGTTCTAAATCCTTCTATTGTTCCATTTTGCAAATAATAATCATAAGCCGCTTGTTTCTGCATATATTGTTCTTGCAATGTTTCAAGCAGTCTTCTTGCTCTTTCAACATTGTATTGCTCTTGCGCTCTTGGATTAAATACTCTTGCAAGTAACATTTCTCCTTCTCTTTGAGTAAATTGACCTCCAAGTATTCTTCTTAGATTTTTTTGAGCTATACTTTCAATTCCTTGTTGTATGTTTTGACCTTCTGCTAATGAAGGAATCATTTGTCTAATTGTGTCAGGAAGGTTTCCTACTAACGGTCCACTTGCGTTTTGAGTATTAGCTAAAGCAGTTGTTAGTTGAGATAAAACGTTCATATCACCTCTTAATTCTGCTTCACCACCAGCAGCCCATTCAGCAAAGTCAGCAGCTGCTTGCCTTGTAAATGGTGTTTCTGACTGAAGTTGCGTTAAAACAGCTCTATTTAATTCTGCTCTATCTGCTTGGTCTTGCAGTATAGATTGTTGCAATCCAATGTTAGGCGATGTTGACATTCCTGACAATGCCATTGTTAGCCTATCAAATGCTTCTGGGTTTTGCTCTTGAGCCACTCCAATTTTTTTAAGTATTCCTTGCGCTCTTTTTCCAAAGCCAGAAAGAAATCCTTTGTCTGTATCTTCTTTTTCTCCAGTAAAAGGTTGTGCATTGCCTAATATTTTTTGACCCTCTGGAGTAGAGTATAAATCTTGTGCAATAGTAGGAGATAATAAACCGCTACCAGTACCACCACCAGTTACCACTGATCTTGTAACAATATCTCCTTCTCTTGTAACTGGCTCTCCGTCAGGACCTATAACTGGTTTTCCATTTTCATCTAAAACAGGCTGTCTAGGACCTCTAACTGGATTTCCGTCTGCATCTAAAACAGGTTCTCTTGTTACGGTTGCTCCTTCTGCTGCTGACATTCTTTGGCTAATATCAGAACCTCTTTGAATCATATCTATTTCTGATGGCATCATTGATTGGCTATAAATAGGATTTCCTTCCTCATCTACGCCAGATATTGATGCTGCTCTTTGATTAGCTGTCATTGGTAATGCTCCACCACTAAACAAAGTTTCTGGTCTAAATAATAATTCAGGTCTAGTTAAATTTCTCTCAAGGCTTCTTTGCCTTCTGGATTCTGCTATTTGTTCTGGAGTTCTGTATTGATCTCTTATTAATTCAATATCATTTGTTTGTTCTTCTTGGCTAAAATCACCACTACGAAATCCTCTATTTCCAAGTATTCCAACATTTCTTCCTACTAACTCGCCAGCTGCGCTTGCTCTAGTTAAATAATCTAATCTTCCTTGTGGTCCTAAATTCCACCAAGTTTCACGAGTAAATCCAGCTGGTATATCATCTTCGTCATAATAACGTCTTTCGTTATAACCTCTTTGAAAATCTTCATACCCTTGAGCAATCCCTTGTGCTATGTCTGCTACAGTTCTACCTAAAAAACTTGCTCCTTCTGACGCAGCTCTGCCAACTTGTTCTGCATCTGGCTGTACTAAAGGAACTTGAGAATTAGATAGTAGCCCACCTGCCCAGTCAGTAAAACTATTGAAAATATTTTCAGGTAATTGTAATGCTCTGTCTCTGTAAACAGATTCTGCATTCATTCTTGCTTCTCTTATTCGAGCTTGTTCTTCTAACCAGTCGTTTGTTGCCATATTATGATTCTTTCTTTGCTAAAGCAGCATTTGTAAATGCGTTCATTAAACTTGCCGTTGGATTCATTGCAGCTAGACCTAATGATAAGTAATCAAACAATCCTGCTTGTTTTTGGCTAGTAGTTGTTCTGTTTCCAAGATCAGATGCCTGTAATCCAGACATTTGAGTTTGTAATGCTTGATATGGAGATTGTTGGAATCCAGCATACTGCTGTCTAGCCGCATCCATTAATTGTTGTTGCAATGCCTGTTGCATCATTCCTTGTTGCGCTAAGTCCATATTTACTTGTCTTCCTAATCCAAATCCTAAATTAGATATATCAGCAAGCTGAGCCGCAGCTTGTTGCTGTCTTTGTTGACCCAACATTCTGTTACTAATATCTCCCATTGCTGCTTGTTGAGCCTGACCAAATCCAGCCGCTCTTAACTGACCTGCTGTTCTTGCTGCTTGCTCTGCAAACGCTCTGTTTGTTTCTGCTTCTGCAATACCTTGTCTTGAGCCACCAAATGCACCAGCCGCACCTGCTTGTGCGCCTATCATATTTTGTTGCATCTGCCTTGATCTTTCTAAGTCAGATAAGGTTTGTCCTACTACCTGTGACTCATAAGGATTCATGTAAGGCTGTAGATTAGTGGTTGCTAATTGTGGTGCTTGATAACCAAGACCACCTGCTGTTGTCATGCCAGCAGCTTGGACTCCTTGAGCAACTGCTTGGTTTATATTAAAAGGCTGTTGTGCCTGACCTGCTGCTGTAGCCATTACTTCATTACCCCACGCTTACTTCTTTTGTAAGGACTTCCTTGATTGCTTAAATCAGGAACTCTACCATCGTAAATTTCTTTTGGTGAAATTAAAGGTGGTCCTGCGGGTCGATAATCAGGAGAGCTATAATCTGGCATACCAACAAATTGATTTGATATTGCTTGATATTGCTCTGGTCTTCTATTAGCATATTCTCTCATAGCCATATCGTATAGATCGCCTGATGAATAACCAGATACCATACCGTAGTCTGTTGGCTGGGGCATACCTGAAGTTACATCTGTAGGGGCTAACAAACCAAATGCAGCTGCTTGATTGGCTATGTTTTGCATAGACATTTTTTGCATTGGTGTAAATCCTGCTACATCAGGACCGTAATAAGGTGTAAAACCTATTCTTGATATATCTTCAGACCTTTGACCTGTCCTTCTGGCTGCTGCCTCTAATGCTGGGTCTGCTGATACTGACTGTGTTGTGCTACCGCCTTTTCCACCTTTTGAACTCATATTAAAACTCTTTTACTAATGTTAAAAATGTAGGTTTCCAATCAAACCTTTCTAAAGCCCTTTTCCACCCCATCCTTCCAGATAGAGATAAAGCACTACATCCTTGCAACTTAGCCCATTCTATGACATCATCATGCATATCGGTTAAACATTCTAGTTTTCCACCTGCAAGAAAGATATGTAACACTTTTTTGCGTGGATATACTATAATTTCAGTTACCAAACATCCTTGTTCAGCAGCCCATAGTTGCATATCACCCCTGATTATAGCATGAAATACGTCAATAATTTCATGCGTATACCCAGAATATGATAAAGCATTTTCCATCCATTGCTGGCATCGTGTGAACTCTTTAACCGTGTATTCGTGTGATTGATAGAGTGGTTGATGGCGATGTTGGTGCGAAGGCTGTTGCTGTTGTTGCATCTAATGTTCCACTGGTGCTATCTACAGCCCACATAGCTTGTAGATAATCGTTAGCTTCAAAGTTAAATATAGCACTTCTTGATACTACTAGGGTAGCATTATTTTGGTGAAGTGCATTTTTCATCGTAGTGGTTGCTACGTCTGTTCCGTTTTGTCTAGCCCAAAAATAAAAGTTTACTGTGCTTGCTGATGATGATGCAATTTGAGCTGTAAAGTTAAGTAGATATTCTCCAGCTTCAGCAAATACAATCTTAGTCGCATCCGTACCATCAAGAGATATTCCGACATTGCCTGTTGGTGTGTCGTATTCGATTGCGTAAGCAGTGTCAACAAGAGCAGCTGTGACATCAGTAGAACGTATAAGATTAGCATGACCATCCTCAAGTATAATTTGTTTAAACTCTCCGTCTTTAGAGACGACTGGGTATTTGTTTACTCTATCCCAGAGGATTACGCCATCATCTGATGCTGACTCGTCTTGAGTCTTTTGTGTCAACTTATCTTTAGTCCTAACCAGATAACGACTTAGGCGTTGAACGTATGTTTGCCATTTGTTATCTGTCGGGCTTGGTGGTAACTCAATCACCTTCTGCCACCAGCTACCATATCGAGTCTTATGATGCCGACTCTCCAATCACCTAGCACTGAGCCTGTTACTCGCATCCTGAATTGTCTGCCAGTAAATCTTACGTCTGTTGGATTTGTCATTGTATAAGGTCCGTATGATCTCTCGGTATCATTTGGATAGAATCTTGTCTTGAAGGTTGTCGTTACTTCGCCCTGTGTCCTTTCATCGGGTATTAGTTGCGTGACTGAGGCTACATTATCGCCTTCTGCAATCGCTAATGGTCCGCTCTCTGCAAATGGAGTCAATGAGTCGTAGTTAAATCCGACTTCATGCTCGTAAAAATGATTGTCTGATGCCTTTGCCCATAATGGTTGCTCAAATGAACCATGATCGACACCTGATGTCCTGTCTAACTGACCGATAGCCCATGTCTTTTCGACATAGTTATAGGTAACGTATCTGTCAATTTCATTAGATGCTGATGAGCAGTAAAAGAACCATACCTCTCCATATCTGCCATTAGTGACTCCCCAACATTTAGCGTATTGAGTAGTATTGATATCACTAAAGATGTAGTCATTGACATCACATGGCAGTTTATTAACCTGACCACCAGAATAATAAAAGAATGATTTCTTGCCCATCCACAGTACGCCAAAGTCTGTATTAGCAAAGGCTTTCTGTGACACGATACCGCATGATGTTCCTACCTTCTGGAATCCATAGACGTATGGCGGTCCTTGATATCTGGCTACATGAGCATCGTTAGTAGTGAGGATCAGTGTCTCACCTTCTGTCTTAACACCACACATAATCTTGCCTGATGTCTCTAATTCAATGTCACCTGCTTCGTTAGTTGCTAATGGTGTCCATGATGTATTATCTTCTCTATCGCACCATTGTACCTTTCTAGGATTACCACCTGCTCCAAGAGCAAATAAGAACCTTTCCTCTGTAACTACAATAGATTCATTGCTTGTAGGTGCGTTTGTAACAACTGCGGCTGGAGTTCCTGTGTTTAACTGCCATTCGTATATCTTGCCATCGTCTCTTGTGCATCCGATTAGGTATTGTCCCCAGTTGTCTAATGCCCATGTGGTAGCTTGTGCTGGTGTAGAATCTTCAGCTCTTGGTGTTCCAAAATATTCATATCCAAACAATCCAGTACCAAATCCAAATTCTTCGCTGGTATCTTCTTGACCTGCTGTGAATCCAGTTGGTGTGATGTCGTATTGAACACCTGTTACATTATAAGCGTAAAGTTTATTGTAAGTTCCTACAGCAACATATCTATCACCAGAATTGTCAGTCCAAGCCAACATTCCTCGTGGTGTTGCATTAGCAGCAGTCTGGCTTTTAACTTGCCATCCGCCTATTGGTCTCATTGTGTTATTAACCCAACGTACTAAGTTAGCATCACGCCAACGATTAGAGCTTTGTAGGTCTGTTCCGTTTCGGTAGATGCCAGAGGGTAATTGTATAGGTACGAGTGCCATTATGCTGAGTCGTTTTCTGCTGTTATTGTAAATTGTCTGGTAGCTAACGCTGAACCAGTTCCTGAACCATTATCCCATAATGATATTTCTATGACTGTTGTCTTAGTTGTTCCGTCAGTAGAGTTACTTAATTGCCATGTCTGGTCGCTTGCTAATGATAAGTAAGAATTAAGCGTTCCTGATGTTAGGTTGTCCCCAGATATCTTTGTTGCATAAACATAATAACTAGACATTCCTGTTCTTGGGATTATCCAGTCTGTGCTTGTGTTCATTTGCGTATAAGAGCTTGTGCTGTTAACTGGTGCTTCACTTCCTAGAGCATAGATATAACCATCTGCACCAACTCTAAGACCTGCTGTGGCTGTGCTTAATGAGTAATCGTAAATAGATGGTGATATAGCGGATAGCGTAAATACGATATTGCTTTTGCCATAGAAGTTAGAGAACTTAATCTCACCGCTTGCTGGTACGCCTGATGCTGCATCGTAATACTCACTTAGTGCGTGTGGTACTGTGCCACCAAACTCAGCAGAGATGCTTCTGTTCGCTCCTGCTGTCGTACCTAGTGATATTGCTCCAGATGATTCAATGGTCATCTATCACTCCATGCATTTACATTTATTACTGTCTACCTTATCTGATAGTTCTTTGATCGCTTCTACGAGGATAGATATCACTTGATTGTAATTGACGTGCTTGTATACTTCATCGCCATTAAGCTCTTTAGCTTCAGTAATGGCTGATGGCAATACTTTCTCTACGTCTTGTGCGATAAGACCAGCACTGGCTTTGCCATTGTGTTTCCAGTCAAATGTTACGCCATTAAGTTCTTTAAGTTTATCTAGTGCATTATCAACTTTTTTAATGTTGTCTTTTAGATTGATATCTGATGTTGCGACTGTAGAGTATGCAATAACATCACCACCAACTTGCAAGTCACCATCGTCTTCTAGTCTCATATCTAAACTGCCATCAATGTACCAGTCATGCGATACAGTATTGATGTGATAGTAGTCACTAGAGTCTTGACCAATCGTTGTGATATTACCAGTCTGATCGTTGTCAATCGTTAAGGTAATTGAACCTGAAGTTGTGATCGGTGAACTGCCTACAGTAATACCTGTTGCTGTGATTCCTACACTTGTGACTGTACCAGCGTTTGTTGTGTAACCAGAATCGTTAGTCCACTGAGATATATCACCTGTGTTACCAGTCAGAGTTGCGCCATCAATAGTACCACTGTTGATATCTATGCCAGTTATGGGCGTAGTACCATCTAATAGGTCATCGATTGCGTCATAGTTGGTATTAACTTTATCTCCCCAAGTATCTTCGGATGCTCCGACTTCGGGTTTTGTTAATCCGTATGTAGTAGTTGTTGTATCAGCCATTTATCTTACCTCAATGATCGATTATATCACATTACTTGCTTTTCATTTTGGCGAGATAAACATTTAGCGCAAGTTTCTCTATTAACTTGTAGCCTTTAGCCATCATCTCGTCATCTTTAGGCGTTGGAGTGATTGCGCATATGATACTCGCTAGAAAGTGAGCATAAACTACGCAGTTTATTGCAAATATAATTTTATCCATCATTATTCTCCAGTGTATTTTTAAATAGATTCATAAAAGCGTTCTTTCCCACGTTTAGCTGGTCAAGATTAAATTGCGAGCTTCCAATCTTGCGGTCTAAGTCTAACAAATGATTGACGATTATTTTTTGTTCGTTTGATAACTCGTCTACATTGTATTCTACGTTATCGATAGTGATGGTGTTTTTTTCGTTTTTTGCCATGTTTATCTCCTAGTTAAAGTTTGCTACCAAGCCAATCCAGCGATAGATGTTGGATTTGCTAATGCGTCTAGTTGTGATTGCAGTCCTGCTTCGATAGCATCTTTATCAATGCTCTCGTGTCCATGTACCCATGCTAAGACTGTTGCTTCATCTAAGCTATCAAAGGCTACGAAGCCATCAGCAGATGTGTCAGGACTGAATCCTACTGTGCCATAGTTTGATGCACTATGCTCACCACTTGTTGCACTTACACGCCAATGAACAGTAGTCACACCACCATCACTAGCATTTCTTTCCATTTGACTTATTGTCCATGTTGCCATTTTTATTGTCCTTTTAAATTAAATTATTCTGTTTCACCTTTTAAAGGCTCAACTATTACTTTACCATTTTCATCAGTCCAGTCAGTATCAATCATGTGCTGGTCTTGTCTTTCACCAATTACTAACCATGATACAGTTGCAGTTGATGATGTGTTTTGACAAGATATAGTTAAAATATTTCCTGATACGCTACCTTTTACAGCATCCCAATCTGATTCATTTGAAGTAAAACATTGAACATCTGTATTTAAAGCTACAAAAGTTCCTGCAGTCATACCTGCTACAGTATCAATATTAACTGTTGCAGAACCATCTACTAAATCTACTTTACCTCTATAAATATTATCTGCTTGTGGTGCTTCTACAAATGAATGTACTAAATGATGAGTATTAGTTTTAGATTCTAATGGATGGTCAATTTTAAATGAACCTGAACCTTTTGATAATGTTCCTATATAAGCTGAAACTGCAGCTATACCTGAACCACCAAATTTAGCATCTCGAGCTACACCATTTTGTGGGTCAGTATAAGTTCCATAACTAAATTTTGATTCTAAAGTTGCAATAATATTACCACTAATTTCTAATTTTGCGCTAGGACTAGTCGTTCCAATTCCAACATTACCGATGTTGTTGATTCTCATGCGTTCTGCTGTGCCAGTACCAAAGCCTAAAACACCTGTAGCTGGTCTATACATGAAAGCAGATTCAGCAGGTGCTGATTCGTTACTGCGCAACGCAAAATAAGCGGCTCTGGCATTTCCTGCTACGTCTAGTTTAAATGAAGGACTACTCGTACCTATACCTACGTTGCCTGATGTGTCTTGAACCAAAGCAGATGGTAGGGTACTTGGACCTATGTTTAATTTACCATTAACATCCTTCCAAATTCTATGAGAAATAGCATTGCTACTTGTTAAAGCAATTCCATCTGTATTAGCATCACCATCTTGTCTAACTATTAAAGTTCCGCCACTTGTTGCTACACCTGTACCGCCATTTATTTCAAGTAAACCTGCTGGACTACTCGTACCAATACCTACGTTGCCTGATGAGTCGATGCGCATGGCTTCAGAGGCATTAGCATTTGATGCTGATATGCCAAAACTCAATGCACCAGATGGAGTAGTGCTAGAAACAACTTCATTTACTGCTCTTACAAAAGCAACATTATGTTCGCCTATACCTGAAGTATCGCTAGTTCTAAATGCCAGCTCACCTAAAGTTGTATCGGAAGATGTCCAGCTTTTATTTTGGGTGTCTTTAATTGTTAAAGTTGGAGTCGTTCCAGCAACGTCAAGCACTGAAGTAGGACTCGTACCAATACCTACGTTCTGGCTGGAATCAATCGTAATCGCTGTGGCGTTCCCGTTATCTACGATGCTGGGAGTGCTGGATAGTTCTATGGGTACTGTTGTCTTAGCCATGTTACTCTCCTAAATTATTTTGACTGTCCATATGGGTTTGGTAAGCAGACTTAACTTCGTCTGTCCAGACACCATTGCAAACAGCTTGTACATCAGCAGACTCACCTGAGATGTCAGTGTCTCCCCATGCACCATCAGTCTTTGTACTACAGTGTAATACATGACGATGGAATGAGCGTGTCAGTTCTACGCCATCTTCTTTGATGATTGTCGCAGTTCTGACCTGTACGTTCTTGTAGTCTCCAACGACTTCTATTTTATCTACTGTTATTTCTTTTGTTATTGCCATATTTTTTCTCCTGTTAGTCCATACCTAGAATCCACTAGGTATAAGGTTGTTAAGATGCTTGATAAGTTAATGAACCTTTAATTACACTACCATTTGTAAATGAACCAATGCTCATATCTGCTACACTTAGTTGACTTCTAGTAATTGGAAAATATAAAATATCTGTAGAACTACCAGAAATAGGCTCTAATGAAATATTTTGCGCATAACCAGTATCAATATTTACATAAGATAATGTTACATTTCCTTGAGGGAATACATTTGAGCCAGTTGTACTAAAAGGCAATCCTGTTATTTGAGCATATCCAACACCACCACCAGTTATGCTTCCAGACAGTATAAGAGTCAAATATACAGTAACACTATTTCCTATTTTTGTATAAGTCCCTACTGCAGTAGTTGTTTCATAAGTTCCAAAGGTGTTTGCACCTCTTAATACTGGTGTCCAATTTCCTTCTTCATAGTCATCAAGAGCATTAGCTGATGCTGTGTCTCCGTTGAATGTGAGACCACCACTTGATAGGATTCTCATGCGTTCTGTTGATGCGTTAGTTCCAAATATAATAGAGCCTGTAGAAGTGTCATTCTCTATTAACAGGTCATTCCCTGTTTGAAACAGATAGCTTTTGGAACCCGTATCTTCCATTGCTAATAAAGCGCCAGCAGAGCCTTCGACATGTACTACAGTTCTATTGGTTGCTTGGTAGTCTATTGAACTCGTACCAATACCTACGCCAGTTGATGTAACTCTCATTCTTTCTGCTAAAGTACCACCACTATCTTTTGCGCCAATAGAAAAATAACCACCTGATGATTGACCTGAATATAATTGGACTGAAGCTGCTACAGAGTCAGCTTCAAAATTAATATAACTATTAGTGCCATCAGCAGCATAAGTTAATCCTGTAGCTGCTGTAGGTTCAACAGTCAGCCCATCAGAAGTTACTGTACCTGTTACATCTACGCCTGTACTATTAATCACCATTCTCTCAGTACCAGCAGTATCGAATCTTATGATATCTTCGTCAGCAGATTCTTCGACTTGTACTTTGGTGTCCTCGTCAGCGTCTTTTAGTATCGTTGCTGTGTTGATGTCTGTTTGCGTAAAGGTCATTACCTCTATCGTTGCTGTGTTTGGTGGAGCAGTGTCGAAGGTTAATGTAGTGCCAGAGGTTGTGTATCCGTCTTTCTGTTGATAAACACCATCAATAAATACTTGTGTATTGTTTTCATTGACAGGATTTATCGAAAGCGTGAATCCTGTGGTACTTCCGTCTCCAGTGAACTGATCTAGGTTTAGATTATTGCCTGAGACTGCTGAGGCTACAGAGTAAACAACAACTGTATTGCTATTAGCAGGAGCTGTATCAAAGGTTAAGGTTGTTCCTGATACGGAGTAGGCTGATTGGTTTTGGAATACACCACCATTAAAGACGACTAAGTCA
>Ga0222718_10003577_pt1 | contig 13253 bp, 10 predicted proteins | sample C33_27DmetaG_FD_165045 | JGI IMG/M metagenome (GOLD analysis project Ga0222718, IMG submission 165045) | Estuarine water microbial communities from San Francisco Bay, California, United States - C33_27D | ecosystem: Environmental > Aquatic > Marine > Unclassified | place: USA: California... | reverse complement strand
TATATCTTGAACACTAGAAACAGAATAATCTAACGTAATAGTTGTTCCACTATTTGTTGTAGATACCTGTTTTCTAACTGTTTCAAAGTTAGTTGCTGGTTGTGATCCAATATATCCCATACTATCCTCTATGTACTAATGTCATCTACTGCCGAAACCCAAACATCAACACTACTTGCTGTGTCGGAAACAACCTTCAATGCGTGACCATTTTGCACCACTACTTTTCCTGTACCTAAAACTTGTAAAGCACCGCCTAATGGTAATGGCATTCCTTTACCTAGATAAATATCGTTAGATCCATCGTTAATGTAAACATCAACATTAACTGCTGCTGTGTGAACATTAGCAACATGAATACCAACAACAGTATCATAAGAGTTAGCTGTAAATAAAGTAGCCGCACTTGTGCCTACATTGTTTGCTGTATAAGCTCTAAAATTTTGTGCCATTTTTACCTTTCCTTACAAAGCAACAGCCATGGCTATACTAAAACCATTTGTTGCTAAATTACTTGTGTCTGTGCTTTCAACATTTGTCCAAGCACTTCCGTTATAATATTTTAAAACATTACTCGTACTGTTATAAAATAAATCTCCTTCATCTAATGATGATGTTGGATCACTCGATCCTACTCTATATTTTTCTGCAAAACTATTTACTCCAGCAACATTGTTGGCAACTGTTGTTACATTAGCTTTGATTGCTTCAAGAGCATTAAGATCTGATACAAAATCACTTGTTGCTAATTGATTTAAATCACTTACAAAATCAGATGTTGCCAATAAATTTAAGTCATTTACTATATCTGATGTGGCAAGTGTATTCATGTCACTTATTACATCTGATGTAGCAAGAAGAGCCATGTCAGCAATAACATCTGAATTTGCCAATAAAGCCATATCTGCAATAACGTCAGATGTTGCCAATAAACCCATATCGGTTACAACTGCACTAGCAGCTAAAGTATTGATATTTGTTTGATCAGAAGATGTTGGAGTTGTTCTTACCCAAGCACTACCTGTGTAAACCATCATTACATTGTTTGATGTATTAAAATATAAAGCACCAGTAATTAAACTATCGCCATCATTATCATTAGATGGATCAGAAGATTTTGCTCCTAAGTATCTATCATCAAAATTATCATAACTTGCAGCAGCAGACGTAGCGGATGATGCCGCAGCTGTAGCGGATGATGCAGCTTCACTTGCTTTTGTGGTTGCTGTATCTTTATGACCAGATGCTGTTGATGCGGATGCAGCAGAAGCTGTTGCGGAATTAGCCGAAGCAGTTGCGGAAGCAGCGGCTGCATTTTGACTTGTCGTTGCCGATGCAGCATCTACTAATAAACTCCATTTAGCACTATCAGTATTTGTTGTAAGTGGCTGTGAACCAGAAGATGTATGAGCAGTTAAAGCAATAAAAATATTATTGGTAGAAGTATCTTTTACTATATCTCTTTGTTGATAAGCTGTACTTGCACCCCAGTTACCTTTAACTGTACCTAATTCTTGTGTAACAGATAATTCGCCTGAACTATCAAAAGCTAAAATTTTCGATGCACGATCGGATGATCCAACAGTAAATTCTGTTGATGACATTGTATTTGTTCTTGATAGTTTTAGTGAACGATCAACTTGTTCTTGTAAATCTTGACCAATAATTGTTAGTTTATCTAATGCACTTTCATGTGTTTCTGCTGGGAAAGGATCATTAGCAACATAATCGGTAGCTTGTGTCTTAGCTGTATTTCTTCTAAGAACAACTGTTTCGCCAGATGCGGGAGCAGTTACAAACGTAACATTGCCACCAGATCCAGAGCCAACACCTGTAATGCTGTAATTGGTTGATCCTGTACCCTCACTTTTTACAGTTTCTGTTCCTGTCGAAGATCGTACAATTACTTGTATGTCTGTCGATGCGGGAATATAAAAACTATATGCAAAAGTTGTAGTTGATCCGTTTCCACTATACGAATTTTTCGTAGTCGTGCTACTAATCGTCATTTGTAGTCCTTATGTGTTTGGGAAATAAAAAAAGCTAGTCAACAAAAAACGACTAGCATATCCTTTATTTCTATATTAATTGTCAATAGTGTTCAACTATTTATTTTGAAATTAATTCATTTCCTCTTTTAGCAATCATAATCATCATACGATAAGTATCATCAATAACTTGTCTTTTTTCATCTGGATGAATATTTTTGTTTTTTGTCACTAAATCAATCAATTTTCGTTGATTTGACAAGGCATCTGCCATACCTAATAATACCAAATGGTCCATACCAATCTTACTATTAAGTATGTCAATTTGTTTTTTAATTTCTAAAGGTTCTTGTAATTTATTTATAGTATCTATACGCATTTTAATTGGCATATAATTCTTATAAAAATCTTCTATATGTTCTGATCCAAGACTAGGATTACGCACAATAAATGCTTTAATAATAGGCATATCTGCCAACGTATCTGTTGGTTTAATTGGATCGTCAACAATACCACTGTCTATTAAAGCTTTATCTGCTAATTTAATTAAGTGTCTACCAAGTGTACCAGTCCAGTTACTAATAACTGCATCTATTCTTGCTGGACTACCCCATTGAGATTGATCTCCCATAATATAACGAAGTCCTGTGCCAATAACTTTTGCTGTTTCACTGGTATATTCTGTCCATTGGTATTCTGGCAAAATATTTTCCATATCTCTTGGCACAATTGGTCTATTAGTAAACAATGACGTATTAAATTTTTGTTCAATTAATGGCACAGCCGATGTTGGAATTGGCATTAAATTTTTTAAATTTGTTATTGCTAATTCTTTTATAAAATCCCCTATTTTGCCAGGTTCTTTACTTTTTATAAAATCTAATAATTTTTCTGTACCTGTTCCAAAAACTAAACCTAACTCAAATGGTTTTGGTATTCTGTATACTGTGTCATCATCTGTAATAAAAATCCAAAATAAATCTTTTTGCCATCGTGGTAATTCTTGATAACGTGGGTCATCATGGTTTTTTAACCATAATAAAATACTTGGTGCAACAATGTATGCCGATGTTTTTGCCATTGTTTGTACTGGTCTATTTTTAAAACCATCAAATATTTTGGCATACCCTTGTAGTCTTGCATTAAAAAAAGCCGAAATTAAATTCCATGCTTGAATTTGTGAACCAGATTTTTTAAAATCTATTGTTACATCCCTACCTTCAAAACCCCCTCTTTCAACAGCATCTTTTTCTTTCAATCCAGATTTTTTTGCTTTTCTGTATGCAGTAGAAAATTCGCCAAGTCTTGTAACTGTTTCAAAAGTTTCTGACATTTTTTGTAATGTTTCCAATAGAATACGATACATTTCTATTGGACTTTTCAACATATTATATGGTTTAGAACCAAGTAATTCATTTTTTACATTTTTGGCAAAATAGGTTCTATCCATACTTGTTACCATAGATTGTAGTCCACCAGACTTGATCCATTTCTGATACATTTCTCCACCAAATCGTTTACCCATTATTAAATGAAATAAACCTCTAAATTGTGCAAGAATAGGAATAGTATTAGAACGACTAAATATAGCAGCAGTTAAACTATCTCGTTGTATGTTTTTTACCATAAACTCTGGTGCAAGAGTTGAACCCGCACGCAATAGTTTGGCTGGTTGTGATAATATTTTTGTAATTAATCCCGCTTGGAATGAGTCAAAATTTTTAAATGTATTTGCTAATTCTGTACCTACTTCCCATACTTCTAATTTACCATTACGCATAAAAGCAATTTCAGAATTACTAACAACATTACCATTACGTCTAAATATGGTAAAACCTTCGGCAGCTTTTTCTGATATTTTAGAAGCATCTGTTACAACAGTTTCTAATTCTTTTCGTGTAACCTTTATTGCTTTAGCAGTTTTTTTAGCTTGAAATATTTCAGGAAAATCTTTTACATTAGCTTCAACCATTTCTATAAATTTAACAAATGCTGCATTACGTTCAGCTAGTGCAATAAAATGTACAGTGTTGTTGTACATGGTTTCTATAGGATCTATAATTTGTTTTTTACTACCCTTCATTATTTTAAAAGGATTAGTAACTGCTTGATTTATTTTTGTACCTTTTGCATCTACAACTCTGGAGAAAGGAACATAATCTTTATTGGCTTGCACCATTACGTCATATGCTTCTTTACTTAATATTTGTTTTTCCAACATATAATCTAGTAGTCGTTGATTATATGCTGTTAATTCCGTAGAAATTTTATCGTATTTAGTTTTAAATTTATTAATAGTATTTAATGCAGACTCTTTAGAAAAACCAACTTCTATTCCTTGTTGTATTTTTTCTAATCCTCTTTTTGCAGTAATGTATGTTGATAATTCAATGTATTCTAATTTTGATTTTATTGGTTCTAAAATAGCTTTCCAAGATTTACCATTAATAGATAAATCTTTTGCATTAATTGTACCAGTTTCTAAAAAAGTTATAGCACGACCAATTAAACCTGGTTGTATTCTAAATGTTTCATATGGATTTAACGCATCTTTAACAGTAGTTTTATTTTCTACTCTATTTACTGCACGAAAAATTGGATGTAATTTATCTAAAAAACTTTCAGCAACAGCATTAATATAATCTTTTGTTGTTTTTGTTTGTTTAATAGTTTCAAAACTTATTTGATTTACTACTTCTTTTGTTTCTTTATTAATCTCTAATGTTTCAATTGGCTTAGTTTCTACTTCTTTAGTTTCTTTTTCTATTATTTCTAATTTTTCTTTTTCTTTTACAATTTCATTTTTTATTTCAGCAATACGTTCATTAGGTTTTGTTTCTGTTTTTACATTTTCTATATTTTTTTGTATTTGCTCTTGTTCAACTTTTATTTCTTTTAATCTTTCTGTAGTTGTATTTTTATCTTTAATTTCAATTTCTAATTGTTCTAATTTTTTTAATTCTAAATTTACTTTTTCAATATTTTGTTCAGTTTTAGGAGTATCTTTTGTTTCAACAGGCTTTGATTCTTTTTCTGCTTCTCGTCTTAAAAATTCTGGAATATCAAGTAATTCTTCTTCTACTCTTTTTGTTTCTTTTGTTTGTACTTCTTTTGCATCTTTAGTTTCTAGTGTTTTTAATTCTTTTTCTAATACTTCTATTTTTTCAATAATTTTTTCTTTAGGTTCAACAGGTTTAGTTTCTTTAACTTCAACTGGTTTTGTTTCAATTTCTAAATTTTTACTAACAACTTTTTCTCTAACTTCTGGTTTTATAATTGTTTCATTAACTACTTCTAAAGGTGTTTTAGTTGAGTCTTTAGTTATTAGTTGTGTTGTTTTTGTAATAGCATTACCACTAAACTGTAATGTACCTAAAACTAATGCAGTATTAATTAACTCATCTTTTGTTGGCATTTTTTGTTCTAGTGCTGCACCCACACCAACAAAGGCAGCATACATATTAATAAATTGTGTAATTTGATTACTACCAAAACCACCAGCAAATGATGCCGATCCAAGTAGTAAAGCTTCTTTACCACCCGCTTTTAATCCTTCTTTAATAAATATATCCCACCATTCTGAAAATGTATCAACATCTCCTCGTATCAACGCTTGCATATACATTTCTCGAATAGTACCAGCAGTAAAACCCGCACTAGCAGCAGCACCAGTTTTATTACGCGTTGTTGCATAACCAATCGCACCACCAGCAACATAGATAGGAAGATCTGGTAATATTGTGCCAAAACTTTGTATAGCTCTTTCTATATGTCCAGTATCAGCAAATTCTTCTTGCATAAAAGAATCTGGGAGTTTGCCATCAGTGTGGTATTGATATGCTAAATTAAATATACTTTGACTTAACCCTCGTTCCCAATATTTTGAAAATTCAAATTCTTCGCCAACAGCACCTTCTTTTATTTTACCTGGCATAGAAGTAATATCATCTGCTGTAATACCTAATACTTCTGTTGTTGTTTCTTTTTTTAATTGAGATAATTTTTCATTTTGTTCATTCATTAATGATTGAAAAGTTTTTTTATCAATTTTATTTGCTTGGTAATCAGCTAAAATTTGATCCATTTTATTTTGTGGATCTGTTACCTCTGGACTTTCAACATTAAATTTTTGTACTTGTTTTACTGGTTCTTTAAATGTGTTAACAACATTATTCCAATATTCAGATGCAATATTAGTTTTAGGTTCTTTGAAACCCCAAAAATCTTTTATTTCTGACGTACTAAAATTAGCTTGTTGTAATTCTAAAGTTTTATTTTTGCGATATTCTTCAATTTCTTGTTTACTAAATCCGCCACTTTCTAACTCTTGTAATTCTATTAATCCCTCTCCAGACATTACTGTTTAGCTTTCCAATTTTTATATTCTTCACTCTGATAATATTCTTCAATTGACTGATTTGGTTTTCTTTGTGGTTGTGAATTTTTATCAATTGGAACTTCCATACCAAAAGATTCTAATACCTCATTTGTCAGTTGTTCATCAGTTGGTATAAACTCAGCAAGATTTTTTAAAATAAAATTATCTGATTGTGAGTTTAATAATTGTATTGGACTTTTACCTTCTTTAATTCCTTGATCATATGCTTCTTTCATTATTAGAGTAAAATCAAAAAATCTTGATTCTGATTTAGTATTATATTTTTGATATAATGGATTACCTAATATTTGATCTTCGTAAGCTAAAAGAAAATCTTGAAAAGCTTGTTTTTGATATAATACATCTTGATTATTTTTATTTATAATTAAACTGTACAATTCTTTTGCTTGAGAATGACCTATACCATCTGCACCTGTCATATCTAAAATACTCATCATTTCGCCATTTGCATTAGGAATAACTTTCTCTGTAACAGATGAAATTTTACCCTCCATAATCATTTTAAATGCTTTGTCGTATAATTCTAAACCAGCATCAGTTGGTAATAATCCACTTTCTCTTTTTGCAACTAAATTTTTTAACGCAGTTTTATATTCTACACCTTGTTTGCCTTCAAATTCTAATGCGTCAATATCAGAAATAGTAAGTGTACCATTGATTGTTTTATCATAAGAATCAACAAACAATTCATCGTTTGCTTCTATTTCTAATCGTTGCTCTTGTGTTTGTTGAAAACTTATTTCTGCACGCACATGAGATCGTTGTTGGTTTATTGCTTTATTGAAATCAGATTTACCTTGTGCATCTAATTCATTGTATACTTCTTGTAATTCTTCGTTGCCACCAAAGTTACCAGTCTTTGCTTCTTTGTATAATTCATCTGCAACTTCTAATGTCATGTTTGCATCAGTTGGCATAAATGCTACAAGAGTATCAATATCCATTGCTCGTGCATTATTAATAGCGGGATCTTTTAATTTAACTAAAGTTTGGGGATCTAATCTTCCATCCCAATATCCTTGTTCTAATAATTTTAAAAATTGTTTTGGATTTTCATCAACCATTTTAGTTGCTTCTAAACCAAACAATTCTCTTTTTGCTGTGTCTATAGCAATGTGTGGTAATTCAGTTAAAATTAAATCATTAGCTGCTTCTATAAATATATTTGGTTCATCTGTTCCAAATAATTTTTTTATTGCTAATTCTCTTTTTGGGTGACCAGGTTTATAATTTAAGTAATCATTAAATAAATTTGTTTTTTCTACATTAAAAGCATCAACCGCATTTTTAACATCAATTTTTCTAATATTTGATCCAACATCAATATTTTCTACTGCCAACAAATCATTATATTTTGCAGTAAATAATTGTTTAACAACATTATCATCCATGTTTTTAATGGCATTGTTGTATATTTTTTTTGTTGTATTTTCCCAATCTGCTTGTGATGTTGTGGTATCTTGATTGGCTAGTATATTTATTTTAGCTTCATTAATTAAAGGTAATATATTATTGTAAGCATTTTTAACTTTTGTTTTTCTATTTAAGGTTAATTGTGCTTTTTTAAAATCAGATTCTAATTCTTCATTTAATTTAAAAACATCTGTTTTGTATTTTTCATTTAATTGATATTTTTTTAATTCTTGTTGTGTGTTTAATTTATCTAATGCAACCTCTTGATCTGCTTCTGCTTTTTGAAACTGACTAGCAATACCAGTTAACTTGTCTGCTTGATTACTTAATTGACGAAAAGGTAAAGTAGCAGCATCACTAACATTAGGGATAGCAAATGGCACGCCACTTGTTCGTTGCGATACGTTTTTATTTTCAAAAGTAGGAATTTGTACCATGTTAATTTAATAGAACTCCATATTTTTCATGCAATTTTTCTGCATTAGAAATTTGTAATTGCATTACTCGTTTCATGTTGTTGTTAGAAATATCAATAAGAGTTTGTTGTTTATTTAACATATCTGCATTAAGTATTTTTGCATTAGCAGCTTGTGTTTTAATTAAATTATTTGTTGCATATGCACCAACCATTGTACCCGCTGCATTAAGAAAAGATGAAGCTCTTTGTGCTCTTGCATTAAACATTGCAACATTACCTTCCATTCGTGCCATTACTGCTTGTTGTCTTGCATCATCACTCATAACCTGTGCATCGTATAAAATGTTTTGACGTTCCATTTCTGCTTCGGTTAAATTGTATTCTAATATTTCAAGAGGAGTACCAGCAAGTTTAACACCCGCTTTCATATAAGCAGTTAATGTTGATGATTGTTGCTTGGCAAAAGATTTATTAAAAACTTTTACATTTCTATCGCCAATAGCCAACGCTTGATCTGCTTTACTGTCGTATATTTCTGCATTACGATCAGCAATTGATTTTTGATAACGACCAGCAGCCATTGCCGACTGACCAGCTAACAAACTTCCCGCTGCACTTACACCAGCAGCTATAACCATAGGAGGAGCCATTATTTAACCCTCGCAAATCTAATATAATCTTCGTTGTTTTGATATTTTTTCATAACTCCCTCTTGTTTCATTCCTAACCATTTGGCAAAACGATGACCCAATAAAAAATCTTTTTTTACTGCTGTTTGTAGTCTGGTTATTTTGTATTCTTTTACTAAAACATCCATGACTTTTCTTATTACTTTAGCTGCACCAATACGATGTTGCCAAATTAAATGAGAACCCATTACCCAACCTTCAAACACATTATCCCAAATTGGTATAACCCCACCAGCACAAACAATTTTATTATCATAAATAACAGTAAAAGACATATCTTCTACTTCCAACCCATCTAATTGTTTATGGTATTTTTTATCTATTTCTGTTTGTGGATCATTCATTAATGAATTTACCATTAAGTGTGCGTGTTCTTTTTTAAATTCTATTAATTCTAAACTACCCATCGTTAACTGTCAGCATTGGATAAATAGATAATAATGTTAATGGCAGTGGTTGTGTCTGTCTAACAAACACATGACCATCTGTATTAAAATCATCTCTAAATTCAACTTGCTTATCCCCTGTAAAAAGTGGAACAGCAGTGTCCATTGCCGCAGCGCTAGATCGAAAAGGTATGCGTTCCATATCTGTTAGACTCGCACCCACCTCAACCCCAACAGTTTCATGGAGTCGTAAAGTTACTTCATTAATTCTTTTTGTTTTTGATTGTGATGTACCTTCATTGCCTTGACTTTCAATACGCATTGTTTGTAGTAATGACGTAAAAGGTAATCCAATATGTACTTTAGTTGATGATCTATCTAATGTAATTCCACCTCCAGATACAGTTTTATTAGGATGTGTTGCTCCATCAGCTAATATTGTTACAGATTGACCTTCTAAGTGATCTAATCCAGAAATACTTGTTGTTGCTCCACCAGAATAAGTAAGTCCACTATCGACATAAAAAGCATCTGTTTGATCTGTCCCATAATCAAATAAGGTTAAATGTTCAACATAGCGTCTAGTAACACTATTAATTGTACGTTTAACAATAATATATAATTCATCTTCATTTGAGTCAGCTGGAATGCTCGCAACACTCTCTACAACTGCTTGATCAGAACCAAATACACCACCTAAAATATGGCGATGCCATCCAACAACTTGCTCTGTTCTTGCATACGTTAAACCTAATAATGTACCATCAGATCTTACACACCATAAAATACTATCTGGTTCTTGTTGGTATGCCATTTCTGTAATACCACCATCACTTATATGTTCTGCCAACAACGTCATATCTTGTGCTTGATATTGGTCAATATTTAGATTGTATGTTAATTCTCTAATTTTTCTTTTGGCACGTTGTAAAAACATTGTAACATTTTCTATTTGCACTGCATCTACGTTTGCTGCTCCATAACTTGATTGTTTTTGTATTTGAACATTTGTTGGAGTTATTGGTAAAGTTGTACCAGATCCACTAACAACAAATTCTCCTCCTACTGTACCAACAATCAACGATCGTTGTGCCGACATATACCGAATAGCATTAACTTTATTAGATGCTATTGTGTATACCATTGCATCTGCATCTGCCGATCCAGTTGTAAAATTTTCATAAGAACCAGATTTACTAAACCATAATGTTTGTGGATTATTATTTGATCCCGCAAAAACTAATCGTTGTTCAAAAAAAGTTACACTACTAGGAAAGTAATCTGTTGTAGTATTTAATACTGGGTCTGTTAATTTATTAACTTTGTCTGATCCACCAGCAGAAAATGTACCATAGCTGCTAGTGTTTAAATCATTACCATCTGAATCTTGTAAATTAAAAGTTGTTGATGATCCAACAGTACCAACTTTATAAACATTACCATTTAGTTGTGTCATGCCACCAATGTCTGTAAATGTAACAAAATCCCCTTCGGACAATCCATGATCCGCAGACGTTGTTACTACCCCAGGATTTGCTTTTGTAACAGCACTAACAGTTTTATCTTCTGATGTTACTAAAGAAGGTGTTGTTAAACTCCAATTAGTATGTCCAGAACGTGATAATTTTCGTATCGCATAACCTGGATGCACCAAGTACATTAAGTCCGCACTCTGTGCAAATTTTATCGTTGGTAAATCAGCAGTCGCATATGGCGATGCAATTTCATAAATTTTATTGGCAACACCAGCAGAACCATACGCTGTATACCCAGTTGTATTAACATTGTTTCCATCAACGTCTTGTATCTCAAAAGTGTTGGTGGTTTTATTTGCAACTTTAAATGTCTTTCCATTTAATTCGGTCATTCCAACAACGGATGTAATAATAACATAATCGCCATTGGAATACCCATGGGAGGTAGCAGTTATAACCCCAGGATTAGCTTGGGTTGCACCACTAATGGTTTTATTACTTTCCGTAATAATACCTTGGTCTTTATAAAAACGTATATATTGATTACCAAACTCCATAATGTACGTTTGTGTAGTCGAAAACTCAAAAGGAATTAATCGTGTTTGTGCAGAGCTTGTTTTTACTTCATGGATAAATTTAGTACCAGATCTTCGACTAGCACCACCATGAGGATGAATTAACATATTTTCTAATGTTTTTGTGCCATTAAAATATTTGTTTAAATCTGTTCTACCATCCAATCTAGGCGATAATTCGCCAGCAGTAAAATTGGTAAAGGCAACAGTTTGTTTAGCCATTAGTACCTCGAATTAATAAATGATCCAGCATCTAAATTATCTGCTGTGCCTTCGGTTGCGTCTGCAAATCTAGCTTCACGCAATTTTTCTAAATAGGTTTCTTTCATTTGTGCTGCTAAAGACGTAGAAGAAGTTATTGCATAACATAATTCAGACGCTAATCGTGCAGCGATAGTTTCTTGAAGTAAAGTATCATACTCGTTTACATCAGTTATTTTTGCAATGTAAATTAAATACACTGTTGTTTCATCGGTTAATAATTTTCTACCTTCAATTTTAAATTTTTGTCCAGCATCCAAATCAGATGACGATCCATCGTGATGACCACCAAGTTTTAAGACACGCAAACAATCGGAAGGTAAAGTATATTGATAAGTATATTCATGTGTTGGTGTATCTGTTTCCGCTGCTAACTGAACACGCTTAATTAAACAGTTCCACGCATGACTACGAAAAATTGCATCACGCACTGGTTCATATCGTTGGTTTAATAACCTAGCGTTTTTACTGTCCTCTGTAATGTCAGTAATGTTGTTTGCACCCAGCATATTTAATGCCGAGTTACATATTTCTACTTTAGATGCCATTTACTTTTTCTTTTTTGGAAAACCCGCTTTCATATTTGCATATGCTTTGGAGCTTATTGTTGATTTAGATTTAGGTCTTGAAGTACCCGCTTTTTTTCTTTTATTAATATTTCCGTACAAACTATTTTTAGTCATTGTTTCTCCTGTAAAAAAAAAGGGGGATTCAAAAATCCCCCCAAAGTATTTATTGAGTCCAGTAAACCCACGCATAAATAGTACCAGTGATAGATGCACCACCAGTAGTAATTATAATGTCAGTTTGACTTGAAACTTTATACCCAAGTCCAGCAACTGCTGTGTTAGCAGCTGTTGAACCACCAAGCATAGACTGGACCTGCCCAGCGGCATTCCAAGTTCCAACTGCAGCAAGGTATCTATCATCATCGCCTGAATCTCCAACTTTTAAAGTTGATGATGCACCAAGAGCATCAGCTTTGATAACTACATCATGTATAGTTGCTCCCGCTGGTATTCTTGCAATTGTGATGTCAGAACCACTTGCTAAAGAAGATGCTTCGTAAGTATCGTGCCATACCATCATAGGAGAGTTGTTACCCCCATCGGCATTAACCGCTGGTACAGCATCAAGATTAGTTATTGCAACTGATTTTACACTAGCCATATCTTATCCCTCCTACTCGTTACAAGGAATCTGAACGACTTTTTCTTCCTCGAGTCTTGTTGCACCAATGCTCATGCAATAGTAAACTTGAGTGCTGTAAGATTTATCAGCTCTCTCATCTATTCTTGCAGTAACATCTTTACCAATTGCTAATTTAATAGCATCTTTAGTAAATGCAAAAACGAGTCTATCGTCAGTATTACTTGCATCAAAGTTAAGTCTGTTAGACATAATAAATTTAAACCCTAGGAAAGAGTCAACTTGACCTTGCGCTAGAGCTTTAACTGTATTGAAGTCTGAATTCTTAACTTCAGTTGTGTTAAGCAAATCACTTATTTGAGTTGCTCCGCAAACCACATATCGTGGTAAGCTTGGATCTACGTCAGCTAAATCCATTTTCTTCTTAGCATCAAGAAGTTTAGCAATTGTTAAACCATCAGATTGGTTTGATGTTGCAAACTTTTGAGAACTAGGAAGTG
>Ga0222718_10003575_pt1 | contig 13258 bp, 7 predicted proteins | sample C33_27DmetaG_FD_165045 | JGI IMG/M metagenome (GOLD analysis project Ga0222718, IMG submission 165045) | Estuarine water microbial communities from San Francisco Bay, California, United States - C33_27D | ecosystem: Environmental > Aquatic > Marine > Unclassified | place: USA: California... | reverse complement strand
CAACGATAAAAAACAACTGGAGTTCGTTTAAAAATTTTATGACATGCAGCAATTAAAACTTGATGGAATGGATAGTCTGTTATCTACAACTGAGCAGGCTAAGATTCTAGGCATTATAAAAGATAATGATATTAATACAGAAACATCAAGGCCAAGTAATATGATGATCTATTACTCTCTTGGAGTTTTTTCAGTCTTGGCAGTAGGAGTTATACTTTACAGCATTCACAGAAGCAGAAATCATAAGGAAGAATAAATTGATCATAGATCAAATGAGTGTTAAAAGGGTGCGATAATGCGTGCCTTTTTTTGTTCTATAAATAACGAGGTTTATCTCTTAAAAATTATTGTAGAAAATAAAGATTATTTTATAAAATAATATTCTAAGATCAATCAATCAGACCGGACAGAAATAGTGTAAAGGGTGGTAAATCGTATTAGAAACGCTGAAACCGTATTAAAATCGATTATTATACGGTTTTTAATATATCCAAGAAAAAGACAAAAGCCATCTAAATAATCAATCTGTCTGAATATATTAAAATGTAGAAGAATATTTATTCGTTTCTGCATATTTCTCTCTAGAATATTTAACTAACTCACTATTATCCCACACGCTCCCATCTTTATCGTTCTATAAGTCTAACATTTTTGCTAAAACAACTGGTAAATCATCTGTTCGAAAATACGCTCGAAATAAAAACATAAGTTTTTTTTTAGGTTATCAAAAATCGAAGTGCGACTTGTTGATTTAGAGTATCGCTTTCTCCTTGAATCCATAGAATCTCTCTTGGTATTAGTTTGCCAATTTCCCCATTTCTATCTATATCATATGTTGCCAATTCTTATACTTTATAAAGCATGCATAGGAGTGAAGGTGAAATTATATTATAAAAAACTGTCGACTAAACTGTATGTGTTAATTTTTACCTCTATGTCTTTAATGTTTTGTGAAGTTTCAAAAAATATAATTTCGTCTCTATCAGGGCTTAAATCAAAATAATTGGTGTGAAAAAAGCCTTCAATCCCAACAATAGAAAGGAACACTTTTCTAGAAAAAGTATTTGTTTTAAAGGTTAGTTTATAACCCTTTTCTGCCTTTTCTGCCTTTAACTTTATTTGTGGCTTTAGGAGCCTAAAATCTTTCTCTGACACAAATAAGTAATGATTATTTGCTACTATTTTGTCTTTTTCCACAAAGTACGATCTCAAATAAACTTCCTTTTCAGAAATGCCATGTAATATTTTTTTAATAGAAGTATTTACTACCAATTTAGACTCATTAGATTTTAGTTTTACGTATTGTTCATTTTCCCAAATAAGAGTTCCATCTATTTTAAAGATTTTCGAAACTAATTTTCCTTTTGTAGGCTTCATTTTATCAGAAATAGCATGAACTGTAAAATCATCTCCCTCGTTGTTAATAGAAACTACAATAGGTTTAAAAAGTTCCTTCATTGTGTATTGTTGGGCTTTCCACTTACCGTAATAGTCTATAGTAGCCCAAGAAGCTACAGGCCAACAGTCATTAATTTGCCAATACAAAGTGCCCATACAATAGGGCTTAGCTCTTAAATATGCTTCATGTGCAATACGCATTGATTTTTCTTGCATTAATTGTGCTTGATAAATAAATGCCTCAAAATCTTTGGGCGCTTTAAAATGTCTTACCATGTAATCAGGGATAATAGAATTTCCTTCATTACTTTTTTGATGTTGTATCATTACGGGAGAAAATAATTCCCAATCTTCTGGTAAGGAGAATTTTTTGACGCTTTCAAATTCTGGAAAAGATTGAAATCCAGTTTCACTGATAAATCTGGGGATGTTTTTCTTTTTTTTGAATTCGTTTATTGGTAGCCTAGGCCCTCTATAAGCCCAATAATGTAAATCTCCGCGAGTAATATCTCTTGGGTCTTCATCTAAGCTGTTAGAATGCGGAGAACTGGGCCAATAGCGAACCTCAGGGTTATTTTCTTCAACAACATCCGCAAGAACTTTGTGAAATATTTTTTGGTATGCTATCCAGTTTTTTTTATTATATTTTTTACTCCATCCCCAATGTCTCCAAGCCTCCTCTACTTCGTTATTACCGCACCACAGAGCAAGCGATGCATGATTTCTAATTCGTTTAACATTGTCTATTGCTTCTTTTTTAATGTTCTCAATAAATACATTGTTGTCTGGATACATGGAACATGCAAACATAAAATCTTGCCATACAAGAATGCCATACTCATCACATAAATCATAAAATAAATCACTTTCATAAATACCACCTCCCCATACACGCAGCATATTAAAGTTAGATTTTTTTGCTTCTGCAATAGTTTGTAAGTATCTAGCTTTGTCTACTCTTGTCAAAAAATTATCGGATGGAATATAGTTAGCACCTTTTGCAAAAAAAGGATGACCATTTACTTCAAAATAGAAAGATTCACCAAATTCATCTGGCTTAGTTACCAATCTTATTTCACGAATGCCAATTCGTTCTGTTTTTTCCGAGAGAATTTGATCCTCATTTTTTAAAATAATTTTTATTGAATAAAGGTGTTGTTCACCCATCCCATTGGGCCACCATAATTTGGGGCTATTAATTTCAAATGGAATTTGATAATCCGTATTATTTTTTGCAATTGTTAGTAGAGTGGTCTGAATTAATTCATCATTTACATAAATTTCTGCTGATATCTCTTTTTCTTTTTCTACCAAAATTTCTAGTTTGGCATTTATGCTTGCTTTACGTTTCGATATTTCTTTTTGAACTAAATGAAGCTCGTTTAATTTGGCAGTATTCCAACTTTCTATGTAAATATCTCTCCAAATTCCGCTAGTCATAAACCTTGGTCCCCAGTCCCAACCAAAATGATAACCTGCTTTTCTAACATAGGGGCTAATTTTATAATCTTTTAACTCTGCTAAAAAAGGAATGTCATTTGGTTGTGCGGGTATTTCATACTGAGAAGAGTTATAAAGCTCGAGCGCCTTTTCTACGTGAGAATCGAATATAATTTTAATGGAATTTTCACCTTCAATTAGATGATTTTTTATGTTAAAAGAATAACGCCTGTGCATATTATCTGAATAGGCAAGGTGGTATCCGTTTATATATATATGAGCAAAGGTGTCTAAACCGTCACAATTAAGGTTAACACTGTCACTTTCAAGTAAAGAAGCATCGACTGTAAATTTTCGCCTATACACCCAGTCTTTTTTACCAATCCATTGAATTTTTTTTTCATTGTTTCTAAAAAAAGGATCTTCAATTACAGCGTTGTTTAAAAGGTCTAGATGATTAACTCCTGGCACTTTAGCTGACATAAATTTGGAGCTGTCTCTAGATTTAAACTCCCATTGACCTGCTAAGTCTAATTTCTGATATAAAGATTTTTGAGAAAACATATTTAAAAATTATTGGTAATCACACAAATTAAAATTGAAAAGAAAAGTAGTTTGTTTTGATAATGAAATATTTAATTTTTTAAGTGTAATGTGAAATTATTCTGCAACCCCTCTTAAATTAACATTCTTAGTCCTGTTTTTTTCCCATATCGGACATAAATAGGGTGTATGGATGGTTATAAAAATCTATAAAATCTGGAATTGCTGGATGACCAGGATAGGGAGCGTGAAAATGGCCTGAGTTTGCGTTACGCCAAACCATAATATAGCTAATTTGACGTGTTAATTCATTTCTCATAATACCCTTGATTAATTTCTTCGTGAACCAGTTCTTTTCTGGCATAGTAGCTTTACCAAATAATGTAAATGAACCCGTTTCCGTTAATGCTGCAGGTTTGTTTTTTACATTGGCAATTGAAACTGTAATTTCTAAGCTTTTTACAAACTTTCGTATAACTGTCCCATGATGACGCAAATCATAATAATTGTCAACTCCTAGAATATCTACGTACTCATCGCCGGGATACCCATAAAGATATTTATTTATGTTATTAATTCTAGACCAAGAAGAAGACCAGGGAGAAAAAGCGTACAATAGATTGTCAACCCCTTTTTCTCTAAAATAATTTACCGTAAATCTCCAAAGTGATATATAATTTTCTTCAGAACAGTGCTTTTTACCCCACCAAAACCACCAACCCGTGTGCTCATGCCAAGGTCTAAAGATTACAGGTATCTTTTTACCATTTTCATCAATAAGTGTGTTAAAGAATCGCGCAAGATTATCTAACTGATTTAAAAACTCTTGATGTTTTTCACCATTGGGTAAGATAGCTTTTACTACACTTTTCGATTTATCGGGATGCTCTTTCCACATATAATTTCCACCAAAAGGATTTTGCGCATGCCATTCTATAGTATTAAACCCTCCCATATTATGAAAGAGTTTAATTTTTTGGCGAGCATCTCCAAAATCTTCTCCTCGCGCTATCTGAGTAGTACTGTAGTCTGCCCCCCATCCTGCAAAAGCGGGGTAGTCTCCTGTAACACTTTCAATATCGCTGCGAGAGTTATCATTATTCCAACCCACACCATAACCAATGGCGTCTTGCATTCCAAAGAAAACACCTTTCCCTTTCACATTAAGGAGTTTATTATAGAGCTGCTGTGTTAACTCACTTTTAATTCTCTCAGTATTTTGAGATGTAGCATTGGTAAATACACAAATCAAGAATAAAATAAAAAGTACTTTTTTCATACTGATATATTTTTCTTAGATTTTTATAATTTTTTTTACAATATGGCTACCATTATATGAGCTTAATCTTATGAAGTAATTGCCTTTTGCTAAATTACTTGTATCTACTGTGGTCACATCCTTGTTGGCGACTATTGTCTTTATTGAAACTCCGTTTGTGTTAAATATTTCAATTTTGACGACTTTATCAGTTTTATTACTTGCGTTTATTGTAATTGTGTTTAAAAATGGGTTTGGATACAATTTCACTTTATTTAAAAAGAGATTATTATTTGATAGTGAAACTGAACTTGAAGCAAATCTCAAATTATCAATGCTAATATTAACGTCCACTGCAGCATTAGAAGTCCAAACCATGCTGTATCTAGATCTTGCTTCTTCCAAATCTGTGAGCACATTACCTGTGCCATCTTGAATAAACTCCTTAATCGGACACGTTTTGGTAATCCAACCTGCCGTTTTCAAACCTTCTGAAGGAGCAATGCTTGAAATATCCCAAACAAAAAAATAGTTATTTCCTAAACCAACTTTTAATAAGCCTTCAGGCAAGCCATCTTTAATATAAACATCAAACTGCACAACATCTTTACTTGGGTCAATTCCCTCAAAAAAAAGTGGATTTCCATCAGAATCATTTTTACCAAACAAGTATCCTGACTCCCAGCTCCAACTTCCTGGAAAGCTATAATTCGCATCGAAAAAAAAAGTGTCATCGTGTGATTTTCCAGTAGAGGATGTCATGTTCTCGATTTCACTTCCATGGGCAAAAACATCTTTACCATTACCATTAAAATCAAAAAAAACGTAATTAGCATCTTCAATCTCCTCCAATGAACCATAATATAAATTTTCTGTAATTACACTTCGTCCAGAATGAATAACCATAACATTGCCCAAACCTTCTGAAATGCCACTAGGTAAAGCTACTTCAATCTCATTCTCTGTTTGAGAGGTAAATTCAGCTGAAGTCACTTGTATATTTCCTGGAAAAATAACCTTCGTTACTAGATTCATATCTGCACCGCCAAATATTAAACTTTTAGGGTTTACAGTAGTGGTTATACTCACCTTAGGCGCATTAAACATAAATAATGTGTATGGGTCATTGTAAAAATCTATAAAATCAGGCACACTAGAATGACCAGGATAGGGTGCGTGAAAATGGCTCGTACTTTGGTTACGCCAAACCATTACATAGCTAATTTGACGTGAGATCTCATTGGACATAATCCCATTTAGTAATTTCTGTGTAAACCAATCGTCTTCTGGCATAGTGGCCTGACCATCTACTGTAAATGCTCCTGTTTCGGTTAATGCAGCAGGTTTATTTTTTTCGTTGGCAAGCGATACTATGATTTCTAGCATATTTACAAATCTTGGCATATTAGTGGCATTTTGTCGTAAATCTCCATAATTGTCAAGTCCTAAAATATCTATATATTCATCCCCAGGATACCCATACAGATATTCTTCAACAGTATCAATTTTATCAGGGGAGTAAGCATATAAAAGATTATTTACTCCTTTTTCCTCAGATAGATAGTTTACTGTAAATTGCCACAATTGAATATATTCCTCTTCCGAACAGTTCTCTTTCCCCCACCAAAACCAACTCCCTGTATGTTCATGCCACGGTCTAAAAATGATGGGTATTTTTTTTCCATCATCATCAACGAGTGTATTGAAGAAAGCTGCTAGATGGTCAAGCTGGATTAAAAATTCTTGATGCTTTTCTCCACTAGCTAAGATAGCTTCCACTACATTTATTGATTTGTCGGGATGATTTTCCCAACTGTAGTCTCCTCCATAGGGGTTCTTCGCATGCCATTCTAGTGTATTGAATCCGCCCATATCATGAAATAGTTTTATTTTATAATACGCATCTTCAAGCCCTTCCCCTCGCGCTATCTGAGTAGTACTGTAGTCTGCCCCCCATCCTGCAAAAGCGGGGTAGTCTCCTGTAACACTTTCAATATCGCTGCGAGAGTTATCATTATTCCAACCCACACCATAACCTGTAGCATCTCGCATTCCAAAATAGACGCCTTTCCCTTTCACATTAAGGAGTTTATTATAGAGTTTCTGAGTCAGCTCACTGAATTTTTTATCAGTGTTTTGGGATATAGCATTGTTAAAACAACAAATAAATAATAAAATATAGACCACATTATTCAAACTAAGACAATTTTTAGAAGCGGGTTAAACATATTTTGTTGGTATTCTTACTCGCTTATACACCTCCAAATTTTATTAAGCCATCATAAATGTTTTATTTAGAAATTGAAATGTGAGTTTGTTTTATCTTCTTAGTTCACTCAACCATGATTTGTAAATTTCAAATTTCATTGGAGGACTATAAGACACATAATGATTATTATATGTATTTCCGCCAACCTTGTACTCAATTAGCCAAAGTTCATTACTATTTACTTTGGCTAATTCCTCCACTTTCAATATCCCATTAGCATTTACTTCTACTGTTTTTGATAACAGCGTTCTTCCAGAATCTTTATCATTAATGGTTATGTCTACCTTCTGTTTGGCTCTCGTATCATTCACTAATATTACGGGATGACCGGTATTTCCTTCGTGAATATCACCAACCATAACACATACATCGGTTTGAACATTTTTAATATAGTCATATGCCAATTTTTTACCCCCATAATAATCTACAATAGCATCAGATATGATGGGCCATCCATCGCGAAGGTTCCACCATAGGATTCCATTGCGTTTACCTTTGTTCATGCGCCAGAACTCAATAAAATATTTTTTCGCTTCAGCTTGTACTATTTGTGAAGCTGTAACAAAGTCTTCTAGATTCGTTGGACACTCACCGAATACTTCCCGTATCTGATTAACCATTAAAAAATTACGCTCTTTATTAATTACAGAGTTAGGATTAGACATAGTAGCTTTTGCTTGCCATTCTTTGTTCCAGACTAGCTTTTCTACTTTTTTTAATTCACCATCAACAGTAACAACGTCTTGTGCTTCAACCTTTTCTGTACTCACCCAGGGATATACATTATCTGAGGTCATCATTTTTTTAAGGCTCTCAACATTAGGAGCCCCGTGATATCCAATTTCACTAACAAATTTTGCGTTGTTTTGCGTGTAAAAAGGTGCTTTATAAAAGCCTCGTGGTCCCCAAAGGTGCATTTCAGGAGATAAATCCATATCAATTCTATTATTTATTTTGAACACCTCTTCACTGATAAAGGGAGAGCTAGGTAGGTATGGTGTTTTAGGATCCCATTCACGAACAGAAAGTGGTAAAACCTGGCGGCTAATAACATCTGTATTGGGATCAATGTGAGATTGATCATTAGCCCATTGTAGGGAAATATCATTTTCGTTATTTCCTGCCCATAAAACAATTGAAGCGTGGTTTCGCAATCTACGTACAACTTTATCTGCTTCGATTTTTACAGCAGTCTTAAACTCGTCGTCTTGTGGATAAGTAGTACACCCAAATGAGAAATCATGCCAAACCATAACTCCATTTTCATCACAAAGGTTATAAAAGCGATCACTTTCATAAACATTACCACCCCACATACGAATCATATTTGTATTTAGGTCAGTTAACCAACTAAAAGCCTCATCTACATGATTAATATCACGACTGTGCAGAGCATCTAGAGGAACCCAATTCGTACCTTTAATAAATACATATTCCCCATTGACTTTAAAATGAAAATCACCTGGATTTTCCTTCGTGTTGACAGGAGTTAAGATCAATTCCGTAGTTCTAATCCCTATGTTCTGTTTGTTTTGGGCTAAAATTTTTCCACGAGTGTCCCTAAGCGTTAAAGTCGCCTCATATAAGGCAGCTTCACCAAAACCCCTTGGCCACCAAAAATCAACATTTTCAAGACCCCAAATTCTTTCTCTAGCAATGGTTGTTGTAACAGGAATTTGCCTGTTAAGGATCTGCATTCCATTTCGTTCTAGTGCAAAAGAAATCGTCAAATCATCAATGTGCAATAAATCAGTATCAAACTGCCAGTCAACATACATATTGGCTTTTTTTACATCTGGATAAACATCTTTGGTAACCCAATACACCGACGAAAAATATGAAGCAGGAATAATTTCTAACTTTACATCTTTCCACAATCCAGCACTCATCAATCGCGGCATGATATCCCAGCCAAACATATGTGGTGCTTTTCGTATAGCAGAGGCTTCTCCCAACTGATCGTATCTCACACCGAAATTATTTCGCAATTGATTACGAGCCTCTAGTTCGGTGGATTTTATGTGCACATATAATTTGTTTCGTTTTTTTAAAACATCCGTAATATCATAGTGATGCTCAACAAACATATTTTTAACCGAGGCAATTTTTTTGCCATTAAGCCAAATATCTGCAATACAGTCAATGCCGTCAAATGCCAATTCTACACGCTCTCCCAATTCAAATTTTGGAGCATCAAACTCTCGGAAATACCACCAATCATATACTTCATATTTGCGCAAGTCATATACGTTATCCCCAATCATAGGATCTTCGATAATCCCTTCTCTTTCTAAATCTATCTCAACGTTTCCAGGAACGGATGCCGGAATACTTTTGAATTTTGAATTCTGCAGATCATCGGGCGTTTGGGGTGCATTTTTACCCTGTATGCCATAATATAGGGTCCATTCCGACAGCTTTGAAGAGTTTAATGATAAAACCTTCTTTGTGGTAGGCTTGTCATTTACCTCTTGCAAAAAAGTGTTTTGATTTTGAGTGAAGGCGTTAAAAGTATTCATTGTGAGAATTAAAATAATTATGTTGTGAAATGTATTTTTCATTTAATTTAATTGTTCGTGTTAAATTGGTTGGGTTTTAATTTTTCTAAATCTTTTGCATCATTTATAGTTCATTTAGACCTAGCATTTTCTAACTGTACAGACACTTTTTCACTCATGAATTTTTCTGTTAATGGATAAAAATACATGATAGCAATAGAGATGAGAACTCCTATTGCTGCAAAAATGCTAATCATTAATCGAATTCCTAAAACAGATTCATCAGTTTGTATCTCATTTGCTATAAATCCAAAGGCAGCCAATATCCAACCACTAATTGCTCCGCCAATTGTCCAACCAAGTTTTTGTGACATAGATGATGAAGAAAAAATGAGACCTGTTGCTCGACGACCTGTTTTTAACTCGGAATAGTCTGAAACATCTCCGTACATAGCCCATATTAATGGAAATGCCATAGCTGAAAAAATACCAATGAATATATTAATTATAAATATCAACTCTATTTGTGTTGGCGGAAGAAAGAAAAACATGATGGAAAGAATTCCACAAACTAAACCTGAAAGTATAAACGTATTTTTTTTTCCAATTCTATTAGAGACTGGTATTGCCATTATTACACCAATCAAGCTGGTTGCAAAACCACTGCTCATATAGACCGCTGATAACGTGCCATGAGATACTTCACCAAAATAGGCAACATTTTGATCCCCAATAAAATATTTAAAATAATAAAGGATTGCCCCACCTCTTAAAGAGTTAAATATTAATACCGCAATTGAGGCCCCAAGCATAATAAACCATGGTTTGTTTTTAAACAAATCGCCTAAATCTGCTTTAAAGGTAGAAGACTTCACTTCTTCAGGGTCGAGCCTTTCCTTTGTTCCAAGAAAAGTAAGTACAAAAAACACCCCAGCTATTATTGCATAAATGGCAACCGTTTTTTGATATGATGAGGCTAAATCACCTGTTGTTTTGAAGTATTCAACTAAATAGTTAGCCGAAGAAGTTACCATCAGCCCTGCGCAAAATCCTCCAATAAATCTAAATGAAGCCAATGAAGTTCTTTCAACAGAGTTCTTGGTCATTACACCAAGTAAGGAGGCGTAAGGCACATTCACTGCAGTATACACCATCATCATTAGTGTGTATGTGACATAAGCATAGATTAACTTTCCTGATGGTCCTAAATCAGGCGTTGTAAATGTTAAAATTCCAATAACAGTAAAGGGCAGTGCGCCAAATAAAAGATAGGGTCTAAATTTACCCCATCTTGACGTTGTGCGATCACATATCATACCCATTATAGGGTCGTTTGTTGTATCCCAAAATCGTGCAACAAGAAACATAGTCCCAGCTGCAGCCGCGGTTATCCCAAATACATCAGTGTAGAAATACAAAAGAAACATGGAAAACAATGTCCAAAAGGTAGAGGAAGCAAAATCACCAAAGCCGTAAGACATTTTTTCTCTAATGCTAATTTTTTCAATTGTTTTCATAAATAGTAATATTAATAAAATGACTATGCTAACACGTTATAGCTAATTTATCAAAATTTGTGTCATCACGCAAAAAAATTATGTAAGAGGTTTAAAATTTAATTAATTAAAAATATGATAATTGTATTAGAATTGATTTTTTGACCAATACTTTAAAGCATTTATTGCATTATGCCAGCCATCAATATGATGTTTTGTTTTTTTAATGTCATCGTTTGGCTTAAAATATCGATCAACTTCCCACATTGCTTGAATCTCTTCAACACTTTGCCAAAAGCCAATTGCCAAACCTGCAAAAAAGGCAGCGCCCATCGCAGTAGTTTCAATAATTTTAGGTCTTACAGTCACAGTGTTCAAAACATTGGCCTGAAATTGCATCAGCATCTCGTTAACTGCAGCTCCACCATCAACCCGCAATTCTTCAATATGAATTCCTGAGTCTGCTTCCATGGCCCTTAAAACGTCCATGACTTGATAAGCAATTGACTCCAAAGCTGCACGAGCTATATGAGCATCTGTACTTCCTCTTGTCAATCCAAAAAAAGTTCCTCGTGCATCTTGGTCCCAATGTGGTGCACCTAAGCCTACAAATGCAGGTACAAAATAAACTCCATCAGAGCTATCAACAGAGTTTGCAAGTTTCTCGACTTCAGTAGATGTTTTGATAATTTTAAGGCTATCACGTAGCCATTGTACAACTGCACCTCCCGTGAAAACACTACCTTCTAGGGCATAACTGGTTTTATCATTAATTTTCCAAGCTACTGTTGTTAATAAATTACTTTTTGATGCAATAGGTTTTTCTCCAATGTTCATCAACATAAAACAACCCGTTCCATAGGTGTTTTTCACCATTCCTGGCTCAGTACACATTTGCCCAAACAGTGCTGCCTGCTGATCACCAGCAATACCTGAAATGGGCAAACTAATTTCGAATAAATCTTTATGGGTGTAGCCATAGACTTCGCTTGATTGCTTAACCTCAGGCAACATACTTTTAGGTATGGTAAAAAGCTCTAAAAGCTCATCGTCCCATTTCATGGTATGAATGTTAAACAATAGAGTTCTAGATGCATTAGAAACATCTGTAATATGATGTTTTTTCTGACTCAGATTCCAAACGAGCCATGTGTCAATTGTTCCAAATAAAAGATCTCCTTGATTTGCTCCTTCCCTAGCATTTGCCACATTGTCTAAAATCCATTTAATTTTAGTTGCTGAAAAGTACGCATCAACATACAATCCTGTTTTTTCAAAAATCATTTTATTATAAGGAGAATCTTTCAATTCATTACAATAACCAGATGTTCGCTTGTCTTGCCAGACTACAGCGTTGTATACGGGTTTTCCTGTATTTCTATCCCAAACGACAACGGTTTCTCTTTGATTTGCAATTCCAATTGCTGCGATATTGGAAGGGTTTAACCTCGTTTTCATTAGAGCTTCCAAAATAACATCATATTGACTTGACCAAATCTCTTGAGGGTCATGCTCAACCCATCCGGGTTTTGGGAATATTTGTGTAAACTCCTTCTGGCCTGTTGAAACACAAGCACCCTTTTTATCTATAATAATTGCTCTTGAACTGGTTGTTCCTTGATCTAGCGCTAAGATGAACGTATCCATGACTAAATGACTTATATTACTTATGACTTTGGAATTAAAATATAATTTTTAACTAATTCTGAAAAGACTTTAATTTGGTTTTGACCCCAATTATCGTCTTTCCCTAGCTCTTTTGCTAATAGCTTTGCAACAACTGGTGCGGCAGCTAACGAAGCTTGAGCATTTAAAAAAAGAGCTCTAGTTCTTCTAGCCAACACGTCTTCAACAGTCCTCGCAAATTCGTTTCTAATCGACCAGACAACTTCTGCTTTGGTATAATCAAAGGCAGGGTGTATTTTTTCAGAATACTCAGAGTGTTCCATTGAAAGTTTTTTAATGTGTTCAAAATCTGAACCATAAATACTATGGGTCAAATCAACTGGTCTAGCGCCATGAATCATAATATTAGCTGTTAAACATTTTTTTTCTTCCAACATGCCAAGAGAAATCACTTGATCTATTGATTCTTCAGCCATTTTTCTAAATGTTGTCCATTTACCACCTGTAATAGAAATTAAGTTTGAATCAGAAACATGGATTTTGTGACCTCTTGATATCTCTTTTGTTTTTTTACGTTTATTCTTACGAATTGCAAGTGGTCTTAGCCCTACAAAAACACTTAAAATATCTCTTCTAAGTATGTGTTTATTTAGGTAGCTATTCAAAGTTGAAAGTATAAAACTAATTTCATCATCTAGAGCTTTGGGCTCATATTCACACTTCTTAACTT
>Ga0222718_10003574_pt1 | contig 13259 bp, 9 predicted proteins | sample C33_27DmetaG_FD_165045 | JGI IMG/M metagenome (GOLD analysis project Ga0222718, IMG submission 165045) | Estuarine water microbial communities from San Francisco Bay, California, United States - C33_27D | ecosystem: Environmental > Aquatic > Marine > Unclassified | place: USA: California... | reverse complement strand
ACTGCGGGACAAAGTCAAGGTTGGCATCGAGAAGTGCCTCGTGATATCCGGTTTTCCGGAGGTAGGGCTGGTGAAAGTCCATCTCACTTGCAGGGTTTCCCGAGATCATTCCAATCTTGGTGTGGCCGAGCGAGATTAGGTGCTGAGTGGCAAGCCTGCCGGCCCCCTCATCGTCGATGCTTATCGATCTAGCTCCCGGTATTGGCCCACCGATTCCTACGATTGGCTTCTTGAGATCCGTTAGCCGCTTCAGCTCCTCATCGGAGACTTTTAGAGCAACGGTCAGTACGCCGTCCACTCGCTTTCTCAGTACAAGGTCCTCAAAGACGCGCTTTCTGTGTCCAGAACCACCCGAGAGGTTATAGAGGGTTACGTCGTAGCCGCGATTTACCAGGGCGTTAGCCGCACCTTCCAAAACCGTTGAAAAGAACCAGGTGGCAGCAAACGGCATCACGACCCCAATGTTCTTGGAGCGGCCGGTGGCAAGTGTGTAGGCGGAAGAAGATGCTACATAGCCAAGTTCCTGAGCAGCCTTGAGCACTCGCTGGCGCGCTCGCGCGGAGACGTGGGACTTGCCATTTAGTGCGCGAGAGACCGTTGCTGTTGAGACTCCGGCGCGCTGAGCTACCTCAACTATGCCGACCATGTAAAAGACTGTAAACGGTTATGGGTTTTACCGCCACTTTACAATTCCAAAATCAGGTATTCTTTCTCCTTGCGCCTAGCGCACGGCAAGTTACCCAAGCGGCCAAAGGGATCTGACTGTAAATCAGCTGGTGTATGCCTACGGGGGTTCGAATCCCTCACTTGCCACTCAAGACTCCGCTCTGTAGAACTGGAGAAACATGAACGGGCTGCTCAAGTACCTAACGGGAAAAGCCACCGCACCACTGAACATGTTGGTTGCACTGGGATTTGCCGTATTCGCATTTGTTGGACTTCCTCTCGAGGCCACCGAAACAACGCCAACCAATGGACTTCCCGATAGTGCCGAGAGCGTTCAGGTCTCCAAGATTCAGGAGAACTTCGATGTGGTCGAAGGCTCTGCAGCCTTCATCGTCTATTTCTCTGACACCGAGTTCACGCAAACTCAACTTGAGTGGATTCAGGGAGCCTTTGATCCCCAAAAGATGATGCCCTCAGGCGGCGCGAACGAGAAGTTCTTAGAGTTTTCAAACGCGGAGGTCATGGGGGAGAAGTTTGTTCCACCGGCTGCCATTTCTGAAGATGGCACCACCGCGCTAATTACGGTCCCGCTTGATGCAACCGATGACTTTGAGCTGACAACGGAACGCGTTGAGACAATGCGCGAGCTAGCGCCGGAGGCGATGCCTGCCGGCATCGATGTCTACGTCACAGGTCCGGAGGCTTTTATTAAGGACGTCGGTTCAATCTTTGAGGGTGCTGACTTCCTGCTTCTAGCGTTTACAGCCGGCGTTGTGGCGGTGCTTCTCTTGGTCACCTACCGCTCGCCGGTGCTTTGGCTGATACCTCTTGCCGTCGTCGGCACCGCCGACGGTATGGCTGGCATTTTGGCTCGCAGGGTCGCGGATTTTTTGGGTTTTGTCCCAGATGGTTCGGTGACCGGAATCCTCTCGGTTCTGGTGTTTGGTGCTGCCACTAACTACGCGCTGCTGTTGATTGCTCGCTATCGTGAGGAGCTATTGAACTTTGAAGATCGTCGCGAGGCCATGAGAGTTGCTATTCGCGGAGCGGGACCTGCAATCCTTGCCTCCGGGTCAACCGTTGCCGTTGCCCTGGCGCTCCTTCTACTGGCTGAGATTGAGGGTAGGCAGGTGCTGGGTCTGGTTTCAGCTGTGGGAATCGTGGTTGCCATGGTCGCTGGCCTGCTCGTTCTACCATCCGCGCTGGTGGTATTTGGTCGCTGGATCTTCTGGCCATTCGTGCCAAGAGTTGGTGGAAAAAACCCCTACGAGAAGTCCATCTGGTCCAAGCTCGGCAACGCGGTTTCCAAGAAGCCGCTGGCCGTTGCCGCAATTGGTGTGGCGATTTTAGGTGGCCTGGCCTCCGGCGGCTTGGGCATCAAGAACGGCCTTAGCGCAACCGAGATTTTTATTGAGAAGCCCGAGGCAGTTCTCGGTCAGGAGGTCCTAGCGGACGCCTTCCCGGCGGGAAGTGCCACCCCGACCTTTGTCGTGGTTGAGACCGAGTATGTCGATGAGGCAAGAGGGCTGGTGGACATTCCGGGCGTCGCGGAGATTTCCGATGGCCAAAGTGACGCCAACTACTCCGAACTTAGGCTCGTGCTGGATGCCGATCCCGAATCCAATGAGGCTCTAGAGGTAATCAGGGACCTCAGGGTGATTCTCGATGAGCTCCCCGACGGAGCCATTGCGCTCGTGGGTGGGCAGGATGCATCGACGCTGGATGTGACGGATGCAACAGCAAGAGACCAGGCACTTCTTGTGCCGCTGATTCTGGTTTCTGTGTTCTTGATTCTGATACTGCTGCTTCGGTCGCTAGCTGCTCCAATCTTCCTGATGATTGCGGTTGTCGGTTCGTTCTTCTCAGCGCTTGGTGCAAGCTGGCTGATTTTCCAGTACGTCTATGGCTTCCCGGCTCTTGACCTCACGGTTTTGATTCTGGCCTTTTTGTTCTTGGTCGCTCTCGGCGTCGACTACAGCATCTTCTTGGTGACTAGAGCTCAGGAGGAGGCTCGACTGCTCGGGACAAGGGCGGGCATGAGAAAGGCGCTTGGTGCTACAGGTGGCGTCATTACTTCCGCCGGAGTGCTGCTAGCCGCCGTCTTTACGGTCTTGGGCGTACTGCCGCTAATTGCGCTGGCTCAGGTGGGAACGATTGTTGGCATAGGTGTCTTGTTGGACACCCTCCTAGTTAGGACGATCATCGTGCCAGCGATTGCTTTTGTCACTGGCAAGAAGTTCTGGTGGCCTAGAAAAGAGTTTGCCGACTAAACCAGCCAAGCGGTCTCGTTAGGAAGCAGGGTCTCACTGCCGTCACCTGAGCGAATGATCGCATTGCCCTCAAGAGGCCAGGGTTCCTGACCAAAGTTGTGGCATACGGTGATGTTTCCGTTTTTGTAGCTAAGGACATCTCCGGTTAGTACCCAGTCGAAGCCGCCCTCACCCAAGGAAAGCTTTTTTCTAAGCCTTAGTGCTGACTTGTAGATCTCCAAGGTGGAGCCCTCTTTGCCCACTTGGTTCTCACGAGCAAGCTCTGCATAACCCTCTGGCTGTGGCAGCCAACCAGAAACACTCGAGAACCCGTTGGCTTCGCCACCTGCTACCCAAGGCAGCGGAACCCTGCAGCCATCGCGGCCAACCCGTTCACCTTTAGTTCTTGCAAAGGTCGGGTCCTGGCGGTGTTTGGGTTCCAAGGTGGTGTGCTCTGGTAGGCCAAGCTCCTCTCCCTGGTAGAGGTAACTGGCTCCCGGGAGTCCGAGCATAAATAGGGTTGCGGCACGGGCTTTTCTGAGACCGAGTTCGCTGTCTGGCTGGGGATCACTCGGACCAATGCCGTCCGAGGCGGTCGCCCTGCCGTAGTCGCCGCCAAACCTGGAGGCATGCCGAAGCACATCGTGGTTTGAAAGCACCCAGGTGCTCGGGGCTCCGACTGCGTCGAAGGCCTCGAAGCTCTCGTCTATGGCCGCCACCAAGGTGTCCTTTTGCCAACCGGCATCGAGGAAGCGGAAATTGAATGTTTGGTGGAACTCATCTGGCCTAACCCATTTGGCCATCAAGCTCAGCGGGAGCACATAGGCCTCTCCACACATCGCGCGGTCACCGGGGTATTCGTCGAGAATGCTTCTCCAGCTCCGGAAGATTTCGTGGACCTCATCCTGGAACCACATCGGTGGAGCCTCACGTCCCTCAATGAACCCGGCACCGGCCTCAGTGACATAAGGGTGGTCTGGCAGACCCTCCTTCTTTGCCATGGCGTGGGGTTGGTCTACTCGGAAGCCATCAACTCCGCGATCTAGCCAGAAACGAAGAATCTCCTCGAAGGCCTTCTTGACCTTTGGGTTGGACCAGTTCAGATCCGGTTGGGAGGAGTCGAAGAGGTGGCAATACCACTGGCCATCGGGGACCTGTGTCCAGGCGGGACCGCCAAACATCGATACCCAGTTATTTGGCGGTAGTTCCCCATTTTCACCTTTGCCATCTTTGAAGTGGTAGAAGTCTCGCTCCGGGGAATCCTTGGGGGACCCAAGTGCCTTTTGAAACCACTCATGTTGGTCGGAGCTGTGGTTGGGGACAAGGTCAATCATGACCCTCAGGCCAAGCTCATGTGCTTTAGCGAGCATTTCGTCAAAGTCGCTAAGGTCACCAAACAGCGGATCCACGGCCACATAGTCACTGACGTCATAGCCCGCATCTTTTTGGGGGGAGCTGTAGAAGGGAGAGAGCCAGACGGCGTCAACCCCTAGCTCCTTTAGTGCTTGAAGACCCTTTGTGATCCCGGCAAGATCGCCCATGCCATCGCCATTGGAATCCAGAAAGCTGCGGGGATAAATCTGGTAGATAACGCCCGAGCGCCACCACTGAGAGCCCTTGGTTGGCTCGTGAACTGCCATTGCTAGAGCTTAATCCAGGCCACCTGGTCGTGCTCCAAGACTCCCTCGATGCTCAAATCGTGCTGGGTGGTAACTAGTAGTTCGCCCTCGGGCAGAGCCAGTGAGTCCGGTCCAAAATTCGCCACCACAAGCACGGAGTTGTTTTTATAGGCGAGTGTGGAGTCCGTGCAGAGGCTCTCGACCCACTCAAGATTTCCATCGCCCAGAGCGTTGCTCTTGCGAAGGCTGAGCAGGCGCTTGTAGAGCTCCAAGGTGCTGCCAGCAACGCCCTGCTGCCTGTCGCGGCTATAGCCGCGGTAGTTTTCAGGCTGCGGCAGCCAGCTCTTACCGGTCTCGCTAAAGCCAAACGCAGGAGCGTCAGCCTCCCAGGGAATCGGCACCCTGCAGCCGTCGCGACCGACCCGCTCACCCTTTGTTCTAAAGAATGTTGGGTCCTGTCGGTACTCAGATTCCAAGGTGGTGTGCTCGGGAAGACCGAGCTCTTCTCCCTGGTAGAGGTAGCTGCTGCCCGGCAGGCCGAGCATGAAAGCACTGGCTGCCCGCCCAATTCTTTGACCTTTGGCCTCGTCCGGCTGCGGGTAGTCGGGGCCAATGCCATCGCCCTGCTTGGGAATCTCTCTATAAGAAAGCCTGGTGACGTGTCGGATGACGTCGTGGTTGGAGAGCACCCAGGTACTTGGAGCCCCTACCGCACCAAACTCGAACAAAGACTCGTCGACCACCTCTTTTAGGCGCTTTGCCTCCCATTCGGTGGCCAGGTATTCAAAGTTGAACGCCTGGTGGTACTCGTCCTGGCGCACCCACTTGGCCATCTTGCTAAGCGGCAATATCCAAGCCTCTGCTGCCATGGCGCGGTTGTCATACTCGTCAATAACTTTGCGGAAGCCTCGGATGATCTCGTGAACACCCTCCTGGCCCCAGTGGGGGTGGGGCTTCTCGTCCTTCGGATCGCTATCGCTGCCGGTCATGGAGCTTGAGAGCTCTTCGACGTCAGGTAGTCCAGGCTCCTTTATGAGAGCGTGCGCCACGTCGACTCGGAAACCATCGGCACCGCGGTCAAGCCAAAACCTCAGAACGCCGTGGAAGAACTTCTCAACCTCGGGATTGCCCCAGTTGAAATCGGGCTGTGAGGAGTCAAAGATGTGCAAATACCACTGGCCATCGTCGATCCTTGTCCACGCTGGCCCACCAAACACCGACTGCCAGTTGTTCGGTGGTAGCTCGCCATCTTTTCCCTTGCCATCGGCGAAGTGGTAGTAGCTGCGCTCCGGAGAACCCTTGTCTGCCCTAAGTGCGGCCTTGAATAGCGGGTGCTCACTCGAGGAGTGATTTGGAACCAGATCCACAATCACCTTGAGTCCCAGGCCATGAGCCTTTGATAGAACCGAATCAAAGTCTTCAAGTGTTCCAAAGAGCGGGTCAATGTCGGTGTAGTCACTGACGTCATAACCGGCGTCTTTTTGGGGGGAGCTCATAAAGGGAGAGAACCAAATGGCATCAACCCCGAGCTCGCTTAGTGACTCAAGTCTTCCCTCAACACCCTTGAGGTCCCCCATGCCATCGCCGTTGCCGTCAGCAAAGCTTCGTGGGTAGATCTGGTAAATAACTGCGTTGCGCCACCATTTTCCAGGCGCGTTGGTCGATGCATCGGCAAGGGTCATGAGCGAAATTGTATGGGTTTCAGATTCCAATTACCTGACATTGAAAAATCGCTGTAAATGGCAAAAAAATGGGGGTTTGGCCAGTATTTGAGCATCTGTAAACGATTACATAAAACGCCGTCGTTACTGGCTCTAAGTCGCTTTGTTACTGAGTTGTTATCGTTGTAAACGCTTACAAGTTTGCGTCTAACTTTCGCCAGGAGTGAACTAGAGGGGCTTGCCGTTGCAGGCATATCTATTTCCGTTTCAGGTACTGAAAGGTGCTCTATTGAAAACCACTAAGCGCAGCCTGTTTGCTGTCGGCGCGGTCGCCGCAGTTTCAGCGCTAGTTCTATCTGGTTGCGCAGCCGAAGAGGCTGAGCCAACCGCTACCGCTACCGCAACCCAGTCCGAGGCTCCTGCCGAGGACACTCCAGCCATCGAGACACTAACCGTCTGGGTGGATGACAAGTCAGGCGCATCTCTTGAGGACGTCGCAGCGCAGTTCGAGGCCGACACTGGAATCGCTGTCGAGCTTGTAATTAAGGACTTCGGATCAATTCGCGATGAGGCGATTACCGCTATCCCAACTGGCGAGGGACCAGATCTTCTCGTTGGAGCTCACGACTGGACGGGTGCTCTTGTGGCAGCCGGTGCAATTGCTCCAGTTGAGTTGGGTGCTGTAACCGACAATTTCCGTGCAAACGCTCTAGCTGCTTTCTCCTATGACAGCGCGCTGTATGGCCTTCCATTCGGCGTTGAGAACATCGGTCTTGTTTGCAACAGCTCGATGGTTCCTGAGCAGCCAGCAACCTGGGAAGACGTTGTGGCAGCTGGTGTCGAGGTTGCCATGAGTGAAGACGGTGGCGACCCTTACCACATGTACTACATCCAGACTTCGTTTGGTGCTCCAGTGTTCGTTCAGAACGCTGACGGTTCCTACACATCTGAGCTAGGCATGGGTGGTGACGGCGGCTTTGAGTTCGCTCAGTGGCTCGCCGACAACGGAGACACCTTCTCCTTCATGGACTACGGAACTACGGAGGCAGCAATCAAGTCAGGTGAGCTCGCCTGCTGGATCACTGGACCTTGGGCCGCTCCTTCAATTGCTGAGGGACTCGGAGAGGACGGCTACGCCATCTACTCCCTGCCTTCAGTTGGTGGCCAGCCAGCCAGCCAGTTCTTGGGAGCTCAGGGCTTCTTTATCTCAAGCCAGACCGATGACCCACTGTATGTGAACAAGTTCCTTGGTGAGTACGTAGGTAGTGAGGCTGCACAGACATCAATCTTCGAAATTGGTGGACGTATCCCAGCCCACAAGGCAGTACTTGAGGCCGCTAGCGACAACAAGATTGTCCAGGGCTTCGGTGCAGCCGGTGCAAACGCGGCTCCAATGCCATCGATTCCTGAGATGGGAAGCGTTTGGGCATCATGGGGAACGACCGAGGCAGCCATCATGACTGGCAAGGTAGACCCAGCCGAGGGTTGGCAGAAGATGATCGACGAGATCAACGCTGCCATCGCTGGCTAACTAGCAACATCATTTGAGGAAGGGGGCGTCCGATTCCGGGCGTCCCCTTTTCTCTCTTTAGATCAGGGACATTTTTGAGTTCAGAAACACGCGGTCCAACTTGGCAGCTTCCAAAGGGTAGAGCCAAGTCCAATACCGCTCTAAACGACGGTGGTACGCCATCCCTCTTTGGAACCCTGGTGAAGATAGTGCTGCTGGGTCTCATGACAGCAGCAATGGTTTTTGCGATCATGGTCCTGATCGGTAATGAGGATTACCTCTTTGCGGCAGTAGTTACCGCGGTAACCCTTCTTGTGAACTGGGTTTATCTACGTCGGGGAAAGCTTCCTGCGAAGTACCTAGCTCCAGGCCTCATCTTCATGGCCATTTTCCAGGTGTACGTGGTCGGCTATTCGGCATACATCGCATTCACCAACTACGGCACGATGCACAACAGCGACAAAGACGATGCCATCAACGCAATGCTGCTCAATGGTCAGACAAGAATCGATGGCGAACCCATTTATCCGCTTACGGTCGTAACCGATGAAGCTGGCGAGCTGAACTTTCTGGTGACCATATCCGATGATTCTGGTGCGACTCAAGTGAAGGTTGCAGCCAATGGTGAGGTCCTGCAGCAGGTAACTCCAACAGAGTTCAATTCCCTTGGCAAGGCCACCGCCGCTGAGGGCTATACCGAAATGCCATTTAGACGAATCGCCGCCATCCAGGAAGAGGTCGTAAGAGCCAAGCTTTACCTGAGCGATGATCCTGATTCTTACTTCCTAATGACTCCTGATGCATCCCAGGCGGTTGTCTTTGGGCCCAGGCTTGATTACGACCCTGTCGCCGACACCATGACGCGTGTTGAGGACGGTACCGTATTCTTCGACTCCGGCGAGGGGACCTACAGAAGCGCGGCCGGTGAGGATTTGGCACCTGGCTGGAGGGTCGAGGTTGGGCTACTCAATTTTGAGAGAGCTATCACCGATCCTGGCATCCGGGGCCCTCTGCTGAGGGTCACGATCTGGACTTTCACCTTCGCAATTCTCTCCGTAATAACAACATTCATACTTGGCCTGGGCCTGGCTCTGCTTTTCAATGACGCAAAGCTTCGCGGTCAGCGTTGGTATCGGGTCGCAATGGTTCTGCCCTACGCCTTCCCAGGCTTCCTCTCCGCCTTTGTTTGGCGAGCGCTTTACAACAAGGACTACGGCTTTATCAACGTGGTGCTGTTTGGAGGCGCCGAGATACCTTGGCTCACTGATGAGTTCTTGGTGAAGATAGCGATTCTGCTGGTGAATCTCTGGTTGGGCTTCCCCTACATGTTCCTGATTACGACAGGTGCGCTGCAGTCGATACCAGCAGATTTGATGGAGTCCGCCCGTATTGACGGCGCCTCTGCGTGGCAGCAGCTACGGCTTATCAAGCTACCGCTGCTGCTGGTATCTGTAGCGCCGCTGTTGATTACCTCTTTCGCCTTCAATTTCAACAATTTCAGTTTGATATATCTGTTATCCGGCGGCGGGCCTAAAGACTTTGATGCGGACATCAACGTAGGGCACAGCGACATCTTGATTTCCATGGTCTACAAGATCGCCTTCTCCACCGGTGAGGGTAGAGACTTCGGTCTTGCGAGCGCCTTCTCAATCCTGATCTTCTTCATCGTCGGCACTATCTCTTACTTCTCCTTCCGCAGGACAAAGACTCTTGAGGATGTGAACTAATGGATAAAGAACTAAGCAAAGACGAGCTCAAGGCCTACAAAGAGGCCAAGGCTCAGCTTTCGAATGAGCGCAAGACCACCTTCGGTGGCTGGCTTCGAAAGAAGGGCTGGAAACATCTTGTCGGCTGGGTGATGGTGGTTTATTCAATCTTCCCGATTGTCTATGTAATCTCCGGATCCTTTGCTAACGCAGATCAGTTCACCTCCACCTTGTTCTCTTCCTTCACGACCGACAACTACGTGGACCTTTTCAATGACCCCTACCGTCCATTTGCTAACTGGTTTGTGAACACGCTCTTCATTTCCGGCACCGCGGCCATCGGCTCGGTCTTCCTGTCGGCGCTCGCGGCCTATGCGTTTTCGCGATTGAGGTTTACGGGACGCAGGGCAGGACTACTGACTCTGATCCTGGTTCAGATGTTCCCTCAGCTTTTGGCTCTGGTTGCCATCTACGCGCTGCTCGTGAACATCGGCAACGTCTTCCCGTTCTTGGGCATTGGCTCCCAGTTGGCGCTCATCATGGTCTATCTCGGTGGCGCTCTGGGCGCGAACACCTACCTGATGTATGGGTTCTTTAACACCATCCCCAAGGAGCTCGATGAGGCTGCGAAAATCGATGGTGCTACCCACACCCAGATCTTCTACGGCATCATTCTCAGACTTGCTGCACCGATTCTTGCGGTCATTGGACTACTTGCCTTTATCGGCACAAGCAGCGACTTTGTCTTGGCAAACATCATCCTGACCAAACCCGAGAGCAAGACCCTGGCGGTTGGTTTGTACATGTATGTCTCTGACCAGTTTGGGCAGCGCTGGACGATATTTGCCGCAGGTGCTGTGCTGGCTGCCGTGCCGATTGTTGCCCTGTTTTTGTATTTGCAGAAGTACATCGTGTCGGGTCTGACCGGCGGCGCGGTTAAGGGTTAGTAGGTTTGTCGGTAATGACCAGCCTCGCACTTCAGCCACACCACGACGGATCTGCACTGTATGTAGCAAATCAAAAGCCAAAACTTGGTGACAAGGTAAAGCTGCGGATTCGAATCCACTCATCCTTTGGTGCCATCAAGCAGGTCATGGTGCGCCAGAGCGACTCGGGTGAGGGCTTTCTAACCCCCAAGTTCAAGGTCTTTGCCAAACGCCATGGCTGGAGCTGGTTCGAGGGTCAGATCGTGATGTATAACCCGGAGATCCACTACCGCTTCTACATTGAGCTCAAAAGCGGCGAGAGCTTTTGGCTAAACGGTGTGGGCCTGCATGAGCTTGACCAACCCGATCGAGATGACTTCAAGATCAACACCTACAACTCAGTTCCGAAGTGGGCATCGGGTGCAGTTTTGTATCAGGTATTTCCAGATCGCTTTGCGAGAAGTGCAGAGGCTGACAAGAGGACACCACCTAAGTGGGCCATCCCTAAGAAGTGGTCAGATCCTGTTATCGGCAAGGGACCTGGAACCGCTGAGCAGTTTTTTGGCGGCGACCTCAAAGGTATCGAGGATCACCTTGATCACCTGAAGAAGCTGGGCGCCACCATTTTGTATATGACCCCCTTCTTCCCGGCAGGTTCTAACCACAGATACGACGCTTCCAACTTTGACTCGGTCGATGAGCTCCTTGGTGGCAATAGAGCTCTGCAGTCGCTTGTCCAGAAAGCCCACTCAATTGGCCTCAAGGTCATGGGCGATCTCACCGCCAACCACTCGGGCGATAAGCACGAATGGTTTGTTGCTGCCTATAAAAACCCCAAAGCCCCGGAGAGCGAGTTCTACTACTTCTCCGATGGAAACAAGAAGTATGACTCTTGGTGGGGAGTGCCATCACTTCCCAAGTTCAACTGGAACTCTGAGGAGCTAAGGAAGCGCTTTATTCGCGGCAAGAGCTCGGTGGTTGCAAAGTGGCTGAAGGCGCCCTACGGGCTAGATGGCTGGCGCATTGACGTTGCCAACATGACTGGCTGGATTCGCGATGACAACTTCAACAGGGAAATCGCAAACACCATCAGGGCGACCATGGACGAAGTCTCCACAGAGACTTTCTTGATTGGCGAGTTCACCTTAGATGCTGCGAACCACGTTGAGGGTGACAACTACCAGTCGACAATGACCTACGCGAACTTCACCCGTCCCACCTGGCGCTGGCTCTGGAATCCAAAGGAGAAAAGAGACGAGGGCCAGGTTGGGGTTGGCCGCAAGGGAATTGGTGCTCACGAGCTGGTTCAGCTCCACCAAAGATTTGCAGGCATCTTCCCCTGGCACGTTCGCATGCACAACCTAAATGCTCTGGATACCCACGACACCGGCAGGTTCAAGACCTTCGCGATTCCAGGTGCTCAGCGGGTAGCAGCCGGCATGCAGTTCACCTTCCCGGGCATCCCCATGATCTTCTCGGGCGACGAGTTTGGTTTAGACGGTTGGAACGGCGAGAGCTCGAGAACTCCAATGCCATGGAACCTAGAGCGCCAGGCGGATCCGACCATGATCGAGACCTACGCAAGGCTCTCTCAGATTCGCAAGAAGCACCGCGCTTTGGTTGACGGTTCGATGAGGTTCCTCTACTCATCGAAGGAGGCCCTTGTCTACATTCGCGAGTCCAAGACAGAGTCTGTTTTGGTCTGCGTGAGTCGTGGTAAGGACCGCAGGGTGGAGTTTCCCAAGGATGCAATTGCCTCTCCGGAGCGAGCAGAAAACCTCTTTGGAAATGGCAACCTCAGGGTGGTTGGGTCAAAGGTTCGCTATGACGCAGTGGCCCTAGATCTGCAGATTTGGCGTTTGCCTAGCGCTGTTCGCTAGTGCTAATCTGTCTCGGTTGCAGAAGCGCCCCGATAGCTCAGTGGTAGAGCACTTCCATGGTAAGGAAGGGGTCGACAGTTCAATCCTGTCTCGGGGCTCGATCTTCAAAGATCAAGCGGCGGGGTAGCTCAGGTGGTTAGAGCGCACGGCTCATAATCGTGAGGTCGCGGGTTCGAGCCCCGCCCCCGCTACCAAACACCGAATAGTCTTATCTCGTGGTAAATCCAGATATACAAGGTAAGCGTTACCCGAGAACCCGGCCCTACATCGTGGGCCTTGAGAAGCTTCGCGAGTTCTCCGCGGCAACTTTTGGCAATACCGCCGATGGTTTTGTCGTTCCTCCAACCTTCCCAATCGCCATTCAGGAGCACTCGCTTTCACTCGTGATTGCAGACCCCGAGGCTGGACTTGACTTTTCTCGTGTGGTTCATGGCGAGCAGCGGTTTGTCTATGAGCGGCAGCTTGTGCCAGGTGATGAGCTGACAAGCGAACTTGAGGTTGCGAGCGTCAAGAGCCTTGGAGGAAACCACATGGTGACTTTCAACACAGAGATTTTCGACAAGCAGGACAAGCTTGTCTGCACCGCAATCTCAACGCTTGTCGTTAGGGGTGAAGATGCCTGAGTTTTCTGCTCTTGAGGTCGGTCAGGTTGTTGCCGAGGGAGAGTTTCCCATCACCAGAGATTCTCTGGTTCGCTATGCGGGGGCATCGGGGGATTTCAACCCAATTCACTACAGAGATGATGTCGCCAAACAGGTTGGCTTGCCTGGCGTTCTCGCTCACGGCATGCTCACAATGGGACTAGCTATTCAGCCAGTGCTTTCTTGGCTTGAAGGCTCTGGCGAGGTTGTTGATTACTCAGTTAGGTTCACCAAGCCGGTTGTGGTTCCCGCAACAGGCGAGGCCGTTGTGAGCGTTGTTGCGACAGTGGCCGCTAAGGACGAGGAGAACTCAAGGGTGAGAGTCGACCTCACAACAACCTTTGAGGGCAACACCGTCTTGGGTAAGGCCCAGGCCTGGGTGAAATTTTGAGTCATGTTGA
>Ga0222718_10003573_pt1 | contig 13267 bp, 8 predicted proteins | sample C33_27DmetaG_FD_165045 | JGI IMG/M metagenome (GOLD analysis project Ga0222718, IMG submission 165045) | Estuarine water microbial communities from San Francisco Bay, California, United States - C33_27D | ecosystem: Environmental > Aquatic > Marine > Unclassified | place: USA: California... | reverse complement strand
CTACAACATTGATGGTGTCCGCCACAAGGTGACTGGAGCAAGAGGCACGTTTACCTTAAATGCAAACGTTGGCGAAATCCCTACGATTGACTTTACGTTTACTGGTATTTATAACGCTCCTGATGATTCAGCATTGCCTAGCGTTACTTACGCGAATCAAGCAACACCGCTGATCTTCAAGAATGGCAACACAGACACCTTCTCCTTGCTTTCTTACTCTGGCTGCTTGCAGTCAATCAGCATGGACATCGGAAATTCTGTTGTTTACCGCGAGTTGATTGGCTGTGACAAGGAAGTGATCATCACTGATCGCAACGCAAGCGGCAGTGTGACCATCGAGATGATTTCGATTGCCACGAAGGATTATTTCACTGCTGCACTGACTGACAGTGCGCTGGGCAACCTCACGTTCCAGCACGGCACCACGGCTGGGAACATCGTTGATTTTGCTAGCACCCGGATCGACATCGGGGACGTGAGTTATGGCGATCAAGACGGCATTGCGATGCTGAACATCCCATACACCGCGATTCCATCGACCGCAGGCAACGATGAAATTTCCCTGGTGTATACTTGATACGAGGGAGCCAAGGCCCTTAGAGAAAAGCGCAATGGCCGTGTTGGGAAGCACGGCCTTTTTATTGCTGTAAGCTAATTGCAGTTAAATCTGCTCAATGGCTTTCGTTCGCAAAAAGGTCAAGACTTTTAAGTGGCCTGTGAAAGTTGAGGAGCCTGCTGATGGCGGCGTGTTTGAGACTTCAACTTTTGATGCGGTGTTTAAGCGGGTGCCAAGGTCTGAGTTTCAGAAGCTTGCTGACAAAGGCGATTTTGATTTGCTTAAGTCGGTATTGATTGGATGGGAGGGGATCGAGGACGAAGAAGGCAAGCCCGTTCCGTTTAGTCAGGCAACGATGAAAGAATTTGCTGATGACGCTTACTGGATTCGCGGTGTGCTGCAGGCTTACACCGAGACATTCGAGGGGGCCAAGCTGGGAAACTAAAAGGGGCCGTCGAGTATTGGGCGAAAGGCGGCAAAAAGGTAGAAGATAAAAGTGGTGATGATGCAGCGGCATTTGGATTAAAGCCGCAGCGTCAGGCCGTGCCTGAAGAAGAGCATTTTGAAGTATGGGAAGAGAACTGGGAAACAGTAGTGATGTTCTTGCGAATGCAAACGCAATGGACCGTCACGATGGGAGGTTACGTTGGTTTGAAGTATGAGGTTTTGCTTGGTGCGTCAGGACTGATGTCCCTTTATGATGTAGAGAATCCCCGTGAGATGCTGGAGGAACTTCAGGTGATGGAAGCCGCAGCCCTCTCAGAATTAAACAAGTCGGATAAGTAATGGCAAATAACGAGACCGTTTTAAAGATTAAGGCTCAGATTGATGGCCTTCAGGGACTTGAGAAGCTCAAGTCTTCGATGAAGAGGATTTCGGCTGAGGTAGACGGCGCTGAGAACAATTTTTCAGAATTACTCCAAAAGTTAAAACAGCTTCAAGCATCATCTGTCAAATCAATTAATAACTTAAACGCCCAAAGAGATGCGTTTGAAGCTCTTAGGCGTTCTGTTGACTTGAACAGTAAGGAGTTCAAAGAAGCCAGGGATGAGATTGAAAAGATAGATAGAGCCTTAAAAGAGGCTAGCGGCACTGTCGTTAAATATTCCAAGAACTCAATTAATGCTCTTCGTGCGCAAAAAAATGAGCTGTTGGCTGTAAGGGACTCTGCAGACCTTATGAGCAAAGAGTTCAAGGAGGCGGGGGTTGAGCTTGCCAAATTGGACAAGAAGCTTGCCAAGGCGGAGGGCAGAGGTCGCGGGGGAAGACTTAAGGGTGCCGCTCAGATCGCAGGCACGGTTGCAGGCGCTGGTGTGTTTGGTGGGCCTGAAGGTGCGATTGGAGCCTTGGGTGGTGGCTTGGTGGGAGGAGTTGGAGGTGCAGTGCTGGGCGGTGCGCTTGGAGCACAAGTGGGACAGCTAAGGGAAGCGGCTGGCGGCGTTGCGGAATATGTGGCTGAATTGAACCTGGCTAAAGGTGCCCTTGGCGGGGTGTCCAAGGATATTGTTGAGTACAACCAGAATCTTGATTTCGCTAGAGAAATCAGCAAGAAATACGCAATCAGGCTTACTGATGTAATCAAAGGTTATACGGGCGTGACTGCTGCTGCAAAAGCAAATAACCTTAGCGTCAAGCAAACTCAAGCGATTTACGAGGGAATTACTGTTTCTGGCGTTGCCGCAGGTAAATCTCAAGAAGATTTGCAGGCATTGTTTCTCGCCACAACTCAGGTTCTGAGTAAGGGTAAGGCTAGTGCTGAAGAAATTTCTGGGCAAATCGGTGAACGTATTCCTGGAGCCGTGGCAAAATTCGCTGCTGCGAACAAGATCAGCCTTCAGGAGTTAGCAGAACAATTCAAGAAGGGAGAGGTGACAATTGCAAAATTCGTCAGATTCACCGAGCAGCAGGGTGAGGATTATGCAGAGGTTGCTGAAGCTTTAGCCAGTGGTCCTGAAAAGGCAGGAGTCAGGCTTCAGATTGCGCTTGATGAAGCGGGAGAAGCGTTTGGTGGATTCTTCCTGAATACAGGCGCAGGATTCCAGGACTTGCTGCAAAAAATAATTGATTTTACTGTCAATAACGAAAAGCAGATAAAGACCATAATTGGCGGAGTAGTTGTGCTTTACAAAGACATTTCTTCTCTGCTTAAGGATTTAGCTGATGGTATAGCTGAAACTTTTGGCCCAGTTTTTACGTTTTTAATAAACGGCATTGACGCTGTTGTGGGTAAAGCTGTTGGAGCTATTAACACTTTGCTAAAGCTTCAGCAAATCGATCAAAAGACTGTTGAGCGCATAAAAAAAGAATCTAGGGAGCAGGTGGAAGGGGAATACAGCTCGTTACTCGAAGAAAAGCTTCCTTTTTTCAAAGGATTAGGAGCTTCTTTGACCGCTGGAGATTCAGGGCCAAGGTTTCAAGAAGTCTTCAACAAGCGTATGCAGGCAGAGCTAGATAAAGTGACTTTAGGTCCAAGCTTTTTAGGTAGAGCGGAGCAACAAGGGGAGTCTCTGTTCCCTGAATACGTACCTTCTAAACTCGCCGGACCCAATAAAATCACTCCCCCTGCTGCCGCCGACCTTGATGGAGATGGGGAAGGCAAGAAAACAGGCAAGACCAAAAGGCCAGCGCGAGCCGATTTTAGAGATCTAGAAGCTGCTTTTGCAAGAGACGCTGCCGAAAAAGTCCAGAAAGCCGAAGTTGCCTTAAGGATCAAGATAGCTGAAGCGCAAAAACAAGAAAACAAAGAACTCGTTTTTGCTTTGACACAAGAACGCGAATTGTTAAAAGTAAATCAAGTTATCAGTTCTTTGAGAGAGCAAATAAGGCAAAGGGCTATTCAGATTACTGAGGCGCAAGGGAAAGGTCTAGATGTTTCGGGAGGCATTCGTAAACAACTTAGTGACCAGCAAAAGCTAAATAGCGCAATCTTGGAAAAATCGGCAAGAACTGCTGAACTCTCAGCGGACAGGCTGGGGAGAGAGAAAGAAATAACAGCCGAGCTAGACAAGCAAAGAAAGTCTTTTGAGGAGCAGTTTACTGACAGACAAAAAGAATTAGGCTTGATTTCGTCTAGTGATTACAATAAAATTTTGCTTGCCAGGAAGAAAGAAGAGCTTGCAGATCCAAGGCTTGGCCTAAGCTCTGAGCAGCAATCAAGAGGTCTTGACCAGTTCCGCCAAACCATAGACCCAACAGTTGTCGAGGGATTAACACAAAACATTCGTAGCTTGAAAACAGAGCTAGAAGATCTAGTAAATCCAATTAACCAAATCACTGGCGCAGCAAACGCTATTGGCAGTGCATTCTCTCAGTCGTTCACAAATGCAATCACTGGTGCCACAAGTGCAAAGCAGGCATTGTCTGACTTTTTCAAAAGTGTTGCCAGTTATTTCTTGGATATGGCTGGTCAGATCATTGCAAAAATGGTGACGATAGCGATTTTAAATGCTGCTTTGGGCCTTTTCGGTGGCAGCAGTGGTGGTGGTGGGTTTAACCCCGGCGCACCAAGTATTACAGGTAACTCACTTGGCGACTTTGGCGGTGGAAGCTTTGGTGGCTTTATGGCCAACGGCGGCCCAGTCAGTGCAAACACGCCTTACATCGTTGGCGAGCGTGGGCCTGAGCTTATGGTTCCTTCAGGCAACGGAACCATTATTCCAAACGATGTCTTTTCGGCAAGTCGTGCTGCTATCTCTGGCGGTGGTCCGTTAGGTGCCGCTGGAAACTCTGTTGATCTTGGTAAAGATGGAATGGTCGAGAGCCGCAATTACATCAGCAACAACTACTCAACTCAGCAAGCCATTGCTCAAAGTCAAGCAGCTGTATCGTCAAGTTCAATGTCAATGGAGCGTGTGATTGAGCGCAAAGCCGCAGAACGTCAAGCAACTGAAATGTCAGAACCGATCAGAGTTAAGCTGGACACTACCGTAATCAACAATGTGGAATATCTCACCGTTGAGCAAGGTCTTGCGCTTTCTGAGTCCGCTTCTCGCAAGGCTCGTAGCCAAGTGTTTTCTGACCTAAGGCAGCGACCTGCGTCAAGGTCAAAAGTGGGGCTTGGTTGATGCTTGCAATTGGTACTTATCTTAAGCTTGTTGACTTTGAAGGCTCAGACACTGGCTATGCTTTCCAAAACTTTTTCCAAGGCGAGTCGCGCACGTATTTAGGCACAAGCTATGTGTTTGCAGGTTTTGGCTTTAGTGGCGGTACCCTGGACCTACAGGCTGCCAATATTTCAGCGGCAGTTGTTTTTGCTGTAAATCAACTGGATTTAAGTATTTTTCAGACAGCATCAGATCAACGTTGGCTTGCGGAGATACGCACGGTATGGCTTGACCCAGATACGTTGGTTGAGACAAACCGTTACAGCGAAGAGCTGTATGCAGTGCTTGGATTTGAGCATGATACGAGTAGGCTACAGGTAAGACTGGGTAACCCTTTGGACGCGATTGAAGCAAACATTCCAAGGCGTGTCCTTACCCAGGTAAGCGTCGGGGAACTTCCCTCTACCGGAAACATTTCATTGAGATAATGCTAAGCCCTAACAAAAATCGAATCATGCTTCTCCCGCAGGATCGGGAGATTATTGACATCACTGGGATGTCTGAAGAGCAGTATGTCTTTTTCTGCCGACAGGCGATTTTACACAGCAAGCTAAGACCTGGCGAGCCTGTTGCTCTTACTGGGCTTGAGATTATTGTTATCAATCTGGTTATTGGGCTTGTTCTTTCTGCTGCGTCGGCATTACTAGCACCCAAGCCCCAAGTAAGAAAAGCTCCTGACGTTAGAACAAGGAATGTAGACGGGCAGACTATTGTCAGGGGGGATCAGTTTACAGCCAAAAGTGGTTTTGACACTATTCAAAACGTTGTCGAGATCGGCAGCACTATACCTATTGTTTACGCCAATCGCCAGTTAATTGACGGTAAATATTACGGTGGAATTAGAATTAATACAAACTTACTTTGGAGTCAAATTTACAGTATCGGTGGCGGGCAACTGCTGAAAGCTATTTTTTTAGTGGGCGAATCTAGCAGCATTGATGACAGGCTTTCTGGAATGATTCTTGACAACGAGCAGTTTGCTATTGGTAACAATCTTTTAAACGGTTACGATTTAAGTCTTTCGACAACAGGAAGGCTGTCTATCTATTACAACAACATTGGCGGGCGGATTACTTCAGGTGACTATATTGCTGGCGCTTCTCCTTTTTCTGATATAGCAAATTCGGAAAATGAAGGCGCAGATGACGTATTCCAAGTGAAAAACGTAAACGGGGGTTACGAGCCTTCTTTTTGTTTTGCATCAAAGCCTTCTACTCAAACCTCAATAGGAGTGTATGGATTCATTGGCAATAATTTGGGCTACAGAGTAAACCCTGTATTCAGACCGGGCAGGCAGTTTGTTGTAAGAACAGACAATGAAGTTAATTGCAAGTCTGATTGGCAAGAACTTGCAAATCGTGCTAAGCAAGACACAATTTTTCCCGGCAAGTCTTGTCTTTACGCAAGAAATGGATCAGAAATATCTGGCAACAGCGTTCAAGTAGCTGAAAAAGATCAGCTGAGCTATAGACTTTTAAGTACATGTGCCCTAAGCGATTATCCAAACGGTTTCACGCGGGGTGGAAACTTAGGTCAAGCGACTGTTGGAGACGTTGCCGGGGCGGTAGCAGGTCGCCAAAAACAATACGACGAATTGATAACTATTGGTCAACTCTACAAGATAGGCAGCGCATTAGCTATTTGTTCTAATCGGGATGCGCAGCCATTCTTATCCGATGCCGATCAAACTCCAACTGGTGGAGGTCGGGATATGACCGCAACATTTACGGTGGTTCGCTCAGGCGCAGTTGATTTTGTCTCTCTGAACGATGCAGATAATTCCTCCTCTCGAATAGCAAGTAGCACGGCTCATATAATGCGCTGTGCTATAGCCAATATCGTGACCGAGCGCGGTTCCAGGATGATAGAAATTGGCCTTAGAAGTCGCTTGCAGTTAAGCGTTTCAGGTATCTGCAATTTCAGAGACAGTAAGCCTTATTCTCAAATAGACGCAGAGGCTTGTGACAACTTCCTTGGCGACAATGCCGATGGCGCTAATCCTGTTAATTTTAATAGCGGCACCTACACCGGCCCGGAGCTGAGATATAGTTTTTTCCGTATCTCCTACCGAGTAGCCTCAAGCAACGCATTCTTCACAGAAATAGGAACTATTTTTGGAACCAGAGGTGCCACAGGTGTTGATGTCTACAATTACATAAAATTAGATTTTACTTTTGAAAATCGTTACGAAATAAGGATCGAGCCCTTGACCTCTTGGGAAATAAGGACTGGCGCGGCTAGTGGGGATCTAGCCGTTTTGGATTACGCGGTTCAAAATACTCAAATTATCAACGAAGGTGGAGTTCGGATCGAATTCTCTGGAGAAATCATTCCGCGAAGTGTCGACAGCTTTGGAGTATCAGTTTTTTATCCAAAAGACGGCAACCAACTAACGGGTAACAGAGAAGACAGCCCTTATTATGTTGATTCTTACGCGAAAATTGCTGAGGCTTTTATTTACAACGAGGTTACAAGTAGTGCCACTCAGCCTGAGCATGAAATTGTTTACGTAAACAACGTTTCAACTAGCCCTATAGTCCCAAAGTATTTTGCTTCAGCAATTGTAGGTCTAAACATCAAAAGCAGCGAGGAGGTAAAAAACCTTCAGCAATTTAGCGTTTACGTTAACAAAGGCGTTACCTCCACAAGCATGTTCCCCAACGTGCTATACGATCTCTTTACGAACGATAGATACGGGGTTGGTAAAATAATGAGTTCTGCTCAGATTGACAAAGCAAGTTTTGATTCGGCGGCAGATTGGAACTATTCAAGAAAGTATTTTTTTGATGGCGCTATTACCGAAAAGCAGAATCTCAGGACTTGGGGCGCTCAAAGAGCTGCTGATTTTCTTCTAGACCTTGTTATAAGAAATGGCAAATTTGCTTTGCAGCCTGTAGCCAACTTTGAAGGGTCAGAAAAAATAACGCAACTTTTCACCTCAGGCAATATTATCGAAGGTTCGTTTGAGTTAAATTATTTTGACGCTGCGGATCGCATCCCTCCAAGGGTTTCCGTCAAGTGGCGCCAAGAGCGAACCGATCTTGGAGACTCGTCCAAGGGCTTATTCCCTGTCGTAAGAGAAGTCATAGTCAGAGAAGCTGGCGTTGAAAATTTTGCTCCTATAGAGTCAATTGATATTAGCGATTTTGCCACAAGCGAAAGGCACGCAGTTGATAGAGGCAAATGGGAATGTAAGTTTCGCAGGCTTGTGACCCATTCGATCAAATTTAAGACTACCCCTAGCCAAGCAAGTCTTGATATTGGAGGAGTCTTCAAGCTAGGGCTTGAAACTACAACCTTCAATCAACCGCAGAATGGAGCAATTGCCGCTGACGGCACGATTACTTCTTGGCCACCTTTGGCTGACGGTAATTACTCTGTATTACTTTGGGATGGTGCGTCAACAAGCATTACCGAAACAACCATGTCGGTTCAAGGCGGTGCAACGAATTTTTCTAATTCAGTGTTTTGCATAAACAGTGGAAGCACGAATGTGCAGACATACAAAACTCAATCTCTTTCGTTCGATGAAGACGGTAACATTGAGGTTGAAGCTATTCACTTTCCAACCAACAGCAACGACGAAAGCCTAATCGTCGATGGCTTTGACAATGACAGCAACTGGATCTTGGAGGGTCTGATCAACTAATGGCAGTCTTCTTTCCATCACTTACACCGACTCGGCGTACTTACACGGTTGGCGATTACCCAACCAAGCGTTTTAAAAGTATAAGCGGGGCTGGAACGACCAGGCTTTATGGCAGTAAAGCCTTTGATGCTGTCTTGGACTTGGAATTCTCAACTAACGATGCAGAGCTGACAACGATTTTGGTTTGTTTTAACTCTGCATACGGTTCAGGCACTGCTTTAACCCTTCCGTCTTCAATCTTCGATGGAATGAATGCTGCCTTACAGAGTCAAATCCCAAGCCATGTGACTTGGCGTTGGCAAGAAACTCCTCAAGTCCAATCAGTTTTCAATGATCGATCAACAGTTACTGTCAAATTAATCGGCACATTGGATGGTTGACTTCAGTGAGTAGAATAGATCAAAAGGCTTATAGGCATGGCTGTTCGCACTGGCAGTAATGGGCAATTGCGATGGAGGGGGACTGTAGTCGCTCGCGTGCGCTCTTGGTCAGCAAATATTGCAAAAGACTCGTTGGAGACTACGAGCATTGGGGCCTTTGACCGTTCCTACGTTTCGGGTTTGAGGGGTGTAACGGGAACAGCAGACATTATGTATGACCCAGGTGAGGCAAGCGCAACAGCGCTTTTCAACGATGTTTTGAATAATTCTTCAGAACCTTTGAGTAACATTGAGCTTGTTTTGGATTCTGCTGGCGGCAGCCAGTTAAGCGGTTCTGCAGTTTTGACAAGTATTTCTGCCAGCGTTTCCGTTGGTGCGGTCACCTCTTGCAGCGTTGGTTTCCAGATTTCTGGACCTTTGACTGGAGGATTCTAATGCTATGGCGGTACTTGGAATTGATGGAATTGTTCGACTGAGAAGAGAAGCGCCGCTGCCTATTGTTGTAAGCTCTTCAGTCCTCAGGGCCGATATTAACGCTCTTGTTTTAAATAATCAAGATTTCTGGTCAGGGGATGAGGTCTATCTTTTTTCGCAAGAAGGGCTTCCTTTGTCAGGCCAGTGCTCAAACGGCTCTGCAATGTATGCAGGAGGATTTCTTGAAACAGGCCCTAATCGTTCTCACATATCAGGCAATGATGATTTCTTCTACAAAAGAGGCGTAGGAGAAGATTCGAGTAATTTTTACTGTGGAATTGGAGTCAAAAGTGCGGAATATTTTATTTATAGGGATTCCCTGAACAGGCTTAGCTTCTATACAGATTATTGCTCTGCTGTTAACGGTGGGTCTATCAATAAAGTGGACTTGGCTCAGTACGATTTCAACTTTTTGTTAATTGCTGCGGCAGGTACTGAGGAATACAACAATGCTCTAACCGAATGCGTCTCAGGCGTCGGAGATTACAGATTCAGCGACGTTAGAGATGAAGTAACGCTTGAAAGTATTTGCGACTTTGCCCCTTCATATCAAAGCCCTGCTGCAGGCACTGCTGAGTATGATGACGCGGACCTTACTCCAAGGAGTGCGGTAAACGGTTTTCCTTGGGTGTTGCAATGTGAGTTAGCTGAATGGTCTCTTGAATTAGACGGGGCAGCTGTTGATACTACTCAGGTTGGCGAGAAATTTGGCGAAAATGTAAAAAGTATTATTACAGGTGGTGGAAAGTTTGATTTCCAAGTTGGAGAGGTAGGGCATTCGCCCGCTAGCGGCGACAGGGCTGTTGACGCAAGCTACTTGCTTCAGCTTCTGCAGTTAACGGAGCGTGGCGCGAAGGCTGAAGCGGAATTTTGGTTAATGCAGCGAAAAGTTAGCGATGCGTGCAGTGTTTTGGCTAGAGGTGGGCTTTATTACGCTACAAATATTTTGATAACGAACATTGCGGTGAACGTCAGGGCTACGGATGTCATCGTCGGTTCTGCTAACTTCGCGACATCTGGCGAGATTGCATTAAAAGTAGGAGTATAATGACTAAAGTGGGACAAAGAGCATTCGGTTAAATGGCAATCGTTACACCGGGTCAGCCTGGAGCTATTGACAATATTGACATTAGTCAAAACACGTTCCGTACTCAGGTCGGTGAGGTCACCAGCGCGGTGTTGCGTCTTGCTGGCGGAGAAGTGGACTCAACGTCTACGACAACGCTTTACGTTAACCAAGAAATTGGTTCTGACAAATTTGTTGCGGGTATCGCAGACAATACGGTAACTCCTCCTCTAAGCAATCAACAGCTTACTTGCGGCTACTCGGAGTCAGCGCCCTTCAAGACCCTCAATAGGGCGCTAATTGAAGCAGCTCGCCTGTCTGTTCAAAGCGGAGTTGGAAATGATTTGTATGACCGTGTTGTAATCAGAGTCGCGGCCAGCGAATACGTTATTGATAACACTCCGAGCACAGGTCTAGCTGTGAGCCAGTGGCCTAATACTTATGAGCCTACTGAAGAAGACCTAAGAGCTTTTAACTCTGACGACATGGGGATTATTCTCCCAAGAGGAGTTTCAATTATTGGTGCTGACCTTCGCAAAAGCGTTATACGTCCCAGGTCTGTGCCAAGTGCAGGCGGCAATCCAGTAACCGACAGAGGCAGTTTATTCAAGACCACTGGAGGTTCGTTCTTTTTTAATTTTACATTTAAAGATTCTCTCAATTATACTTCGTCTCATCACTTACTTCAAGCGTTTTCTTTTTGCTCTCAGTCAGATTTAGTCGCATATTATCAAAAAGTTGCAACAGCATTTGGAATTCCTTCTTCTGACGTTGAAGTTATAAATCCAGGCGAAACACAAATTACCACCCAGTACCCTGACAATCAGGTTTCAGCTGCGACAGATTCTGTCAATGGCAGTTCTGGGTACGTCTTTAATTGCAGCTTGCGCTCCAATTACGGCATGTGCGGCATGTATCTCGACGGAAGCGATGGTGTCTCAGGACTGCGCTCAATGGTCGTAGCCCAGTTCACAATTGTTTCGCTTCAGCGTGACATGAACGCTTGGCAGATTTATACAGGAGGGTCTTGGCAGACTTGTAGTGGATACAGTGAGTACATAAACGCAGATAGTAATGATGTAAGATCGCGAATCTCTGGAAGCTTTTCTGCTTCTACTGGAAACTATGAAACTGATTATAGAAGTTTTGGCTTTAAGGTTACAAATAACGCTTTAACGCAAGAGGTCAGCTGTTTTGTTATCGGCTCAAGCGTGCATCACTGGACTTCTTCAGGCGGAGAATGCACTATTACCAATAGTAATAGCAATTTTGGCAACACAGCTTTACTTAGCAGTGGTTTTAGAGGTATTGGAACAACAGGTGGTGCGTTCGCTCAAGACAAAGGATTCCAAGCACTTCGTGTCCGTAGACCTCTAAAAGTAAAAACAGATGGAAGCAACATTCGCAGAATCGGAATTGGTAACGTATCCAGCTTGGGATACGACAGTGCAACAGGAACTATCAATCTACAAGTTGCTTTTGACCCAGAGACAACTTTCGCTAACAACGGGTATAGCTTAAAAGAAGGAGACTATATTTGGATTGAAAATAATAGCCGCACTGAGGGGCCAGGGGCTTCATTAAACCAAGCAATTGATGTACGTGCAAAGCTGGCCTCTGTGCCTTTTAATTCGGCAACCCCTACTCAGATAATCGTTGTTGATGGAGGTATTGACGACCCTAGCGTAAACAATATCTCAACCATTTCAAACCAAACTTTAGAAGGTAACCGTGTTTACATCAGAAGGCTTTCTGACACTAGGAAGCCCGAAGAACGTGAATATTCGTTGATTGTTTCTGGTAGCTCAACAACTCGCAGACCTGTAGGAAATTACATTTTACGCTTAGGAAACCGTAGTACCCTCAACCAACAACTAGACCCTGCAAACAATTCAAACGAGGTCTTTATTGTTTCGACTTCAAAAGACTCACACGCCTCTTTTGGCAGCGATGTTTATAAAATCGTTATCCGCCCTGGAGATAGCGCATCTTCTTTCAATTCTTCTACTTTTTACAGAGTAGGAACTCCTGTTTCAAGAAATAATAGAGTGTTCCGAAGCAAAAGAAACAAAAGATTTAGCACGTTTTCCACTGAAAACTTTGAGGCAAGCTTACCAATGCTTCCTGATGAAAGAGGTGTTGAACTTTTAAGAACATCCTCGGGACCGTTGTTAGTTTTAGATAGCGACTTGTCAAACAGTCCTACAAGCACTGACCTTGGAATAAATCAATCAACAAACACCTTGATTCTTGATCAAGTAAGGAGCAGCACTGATTTCCAAGGCGTAAGTTCTTTTATGAGAGCCATTGGGTACACAGCTCAAAATGTTGGAATACAAGAAAACGGAACACTTTCCGGGACTATTCTTGAACAACAAGATACAGAAGCATCGAGAGATTGGAACCCTGCTGATCCCCTCAGCCCTGTCCCTTCTGGGAAAATCGACTCTAGGACAAACTGGCCACTAGAGTTTAACCGACCAAGCCTTATTAGAGCTTTTGCGCACGCCTATGAATTTGTTGGATATGGAAACTACACAAAAGCGTTGCCAAAATATCAAGCAACACCATTGTCTCAGCAAAATAAAATTGATTATTTTGCGGTGAATTTATTAGGCGGTCGCTGCTATAACACTGGATTCAACGAAGATGGCCTTTTAGTCCAAGGCAACGTAATTACGGACCTTGGCACCAACCAAACTGTAAATAGTGAAATTGCTGGTTTGGGCGCTTTAGCCGGAGACCCTGATTTCCCGGCAACTCCTACTGATTTTGAAACTTTAAACGTTACGCAGCTTTTACAGTCTTCTCAGCGTACAGAGTTAACTAACGAGGTGCTAATTAATGGAACGGTTGAAGGTTCCGTCACATTTGCAGATGGCGTATTACCTGAAGCGACAGAAACGCAAAGAGGTGTTGTTAAGCTTGCAACTGACTCAGATGCTGCAGGAATTAGCAGCCCATCAACTGCAAACGATGTTGACGCTTTAACAGCAAAAAATCTCGGCTCTGTGCGTGGGGTGGCAGATGGTCTTTGCG
>Ga0222718_10003570_pt1 | contig 13273 bp, 20 predicted proteins | sample C33_27DmetaG_FD_165045 | JGI IMG/M metagenome (GOLD analysis project Ga0222718, IMG submission 165045) | Estuarine water microbial communities from San Francisco Bay, California, United States - C33_27D | ecosystem: Environmental > Aquatic > Marine > Unclassified | place: USA: California... | reverse complement strand
CAACGGGTGGCAAGCCAGGCGGAGAAGGCTATGTCAAGACCAAGGACAAGGTAAAACTAGTGCCTAGAGACCGTTGGACGCCATTTAGAAGCGATTAATCCGCCAAAATCCCCAAAAATCCCCCCACTACTCCTAGATTTATGCATTTTGGATAAATACGTTTGCAATAAAAAAGCCGGTCCCTGAGCGGGATCATAATGATAATATAGGAGAACTAATCATGGCAGACTTACTAGCAGTTGCAGCAGCATACGGAAACGATGGCTTAGCAACAATCAACATCGGCGGAAACGCAAACAAAGCAGTAGCACCTTTCAACAAGCACGGAACACGTGAACTTTCATTCTTGAAAATTACAGGTTTCACAGGCGTTGAAGGAACTACAGGTGATGCAAACGGCACTTATGCTAAAGTCCTTAAGGGCGTAGCAGCAATGGCTGAAGTATATCACGCATCAGTAGTCACTAACACAGTTATCGTTGGTGTGTCAACAGATACACTTTCAAACGTAGATACTAAATCAGGTTCAACTGAGTCTGGAACTGGCTACGGTTTATTTGAAGCAGCGATCGACGCAGCAACAGGTGGAACATCTACAGTTGCAGCAGCGACATTTGCTTAATCGATAACTTAATTTAGGAGAAAAATAAAATGGCTAATTTATACTCACAAATAGTTAGAGGCGACAGTTCTACAGACTACACTTTTGGTGCAAACGCAAAAGGTGTAACTGAAAATGTATTCAACATAGGAACTCCAGCACTAGCATTCATCACTATTGCACCATCAGATGGTTCAGCAGTGGACTTAGGTTCAGCAGCGAATAGAGCACTTATTCTTGCTGGTCTAAACAATGCAGGCGTTGAAGTTTATGGCTTTGGTGAAGTTGATTCTTCAAGCCCATATGATGTTATGGTTATTGCTAATAACAATACCCTAACAACAGCGGCTAAGATTGAAACTTCATTAATTGCTTCAGTTGGAACTGCAATTGACGCTAATACAACAATTACTATCCACACAGGATGGTTAGGTAACGTTACTGCTTAATTAATTTTAGAGTAGTATCAAAAAGGGCGGTTAAGAAATTTTCCGCCCTTTTTTTATGACCGCTAAATAGAGTCAATGCCCAGATACAATATTAGAACCACAGTTGATATTACACGATCAAATCCCAACAGGGATGAAGTCGATCCTATCAAGCACGCCCAACAGAGCAATTTCAATACACTACTACAGGGAATAGGAATGCGTTCCAATGTGGATTGGACCAATGATCCATACCTAGTGGAAACTGACAGTAACACGGAATGGATATGGGCCTTTGAAGCGGAGCAGGTTGATGTGTTTCTCAAGGACCAGGATCCGGTTGGATTGCTCAAGGAAGATCTTAATGGTGTTCCTATCATTAGGAATCTAACAAACACTGCACCACTTGATAAACCTGTATTCTTGGTTGAGGGCGAAGACCAGAACATTTGGATCAGCGCAGAGTAATTCACCAATAGTATTATTATTCCCTTATAAACATTAAATAGTAGTATGAACAAATTACATTACAACGGAATAATGTACAGCACGATATTTTTTATGCTGTTCGGCTTTCTATTATCACTGTATGGACTACACGCTGACGCCCATAACATAGTTTATGTGGGTGTTGCTATAATGAGTAGTGTGTGTGCCGTGTGGTGGTTTTGGGTTATGTTCGTTATTAAGGATATGTTTATTAGGGTTGAAAAGGCAGCGGATAAGATGACGGAAGTAAAGGAAGAATTAACAGGAATAAAGGCACTTATACGGAAACTATTTTCACCAAAAGATGATAAATAAACGTATAAGGCAATAACACAGGCTATCTATAAAAACGCATTAGGCCAACTTAGAGTTTACTAATTGCCCCAGGAGAAGGGGAGTTTTGGAGAATATTAGATGGCGTCAAGCCCAACAACAAATTTAGAAAAAGAAAGTTTGGAAGCACACGTGGATCTGTGCGCTCTTCGCTATGAGCAGTTGGATAAACGCATGACCAAACTGGAAGAGAAAGTTGAACACATTCACGAAGACATAGTGCATGGACAGAAGTCAATGACCAAGGTGCTGGTTGGAACAGCAGGCACCGTAATTGCAGCAGTAGCGTCAGTCATCGTTACCATCCTGCTCAAGATGTAAGCACCCAAATTATTAATTGTTTAAATATAGGCCTAAGGGGCCTTTTTTTATGAGTGACGTTTCGAAACGTTTTGAACAGTTAGTTAAGAACACCTACAAGAAGTTTCTTGATCAGGGCATAATACTTCCCGTTAAAACGGAGAAGGGCATCCTAGTTGGCGACGTACTCATTGAAAGTGAAGGACCACTCAAAAATATCAGCCGCAATGGAAAAATCTTGTACAAGCAGATCAGCCTAAATGCTGTGGCAGTTAGGATGGCAAATCTAATAGCCAGTAATCAAAACCACAAACTCTGCAATGAGCTATACGATTTGGACGTTAAATACAGCAAACATTTTATGGATAGCAAGATTTTTATTGATAACTATCATAGAGCAGTAAATAGTAATAACGTGATTAGGGCTGATATACTATGGACACGCTATGAAATAGCCAAGGAAAAGGCAATTTCAACCAAGGAACGAGCAGAAGAATTAGCACGTTTTGAATAAATATATTACAACATCTGGGAAGAAAGATATGAAAACACAGGACCTATTTAAAACAAAAGCAGCAAAGGTGAATGAATCAATTCACAAGGCTTTCGGTAAGAAGATTGACTTTACAACCTTCGATGCCGCTAAACTAGAAGACGCTAGAAACAAATTACGCACACAGTTACATCAAGTTCGTAGCGAGTCAGGCTTTAATGAAAACTTGGAGAACGATGCATATCATCAAGCACAGTGGATGCTGGATGCTATCAATGCTGAACTAGCGGAAAGAGAAGAAACTGCAATTAATGGTCTTGAACTTGACGAATCCCCAGATACAGATCAAGAAGAATCAACCTCCGGAGAAGAAATGGAAACTAAAGTAACAGAAGGTGAGATCCAACAGGCTAGTGCGATCGTCACAGCAAAAACTATGGTTGATAGAATTAGCCGATTCATTGAAGAGATATCAAGCATGGAAAATGAAACGCTTCTTCAACTAGGTGATTCTATCAGAGACGAAATTGGACAGGCAGAATCCAAACAGTTTATTGAATCAAGTGCTCCAGCAATTCAAGCAGCACTTGAAAATTTAAAGACAACACGCGAAACACTATCAAATGCAGTTGGCGTTCTAGCAGGCGAACAGACAGCAGGCGACATGCTTGGTGCAGAACCAGAAGAAGGTGGCGCAACTGACATGGCAGAACCAGCAGCGGATGCAGGAGCAGAAGCACCAGCAGAAGCACCAGCAGATGATTTTGCAACAGCAGAACCAGCAGCAGGTGGAATTGAAACAGCAGGTAGAGAAAAGCGTGAATCAATCAACTACGAGTCACGACTACTTAAAACACTAGCAGGTTAATTATGAAACTTGGTGAGTTCTACAACGACAAGGAACTAACCGATGCTATTCCGACTCCCATGCCATCAGCAGTTGGAGTAGGAACATCACCCACAATGGCTCCTGGTGCAGGACAGGCCAAGATAGGCGTTGATCCACAAGCCGCAGCAAAGGCACAGGCAATGGCAGTCAAGCAGATGCAGGATCGTAAGAAACAGATTCAGGACACTATTAAACAGAAGCAACAGGAAATTGTTGATCTACAGAAAGAGTTAAGCACACTAAAATGAGATTCGTAGAATTTGCCCCAGACCAAATGATTGATAGATACATTGTCGTATTGAAGAACATTATTGGTCGTGCATCAAGCAAGAAGGCTCCTGCAAAATTAAATTGGGCAGGATTGAATCAAATACTTAAATCCAATGATGCATCAATTGCGGCAGACTATGAAACATTCAAGGCAATGTATGACAGTTCGCCAGCACTCCAAAATCTAGTCAAGAACTTCAATGCGGACGGAATCGAATTGAATGTTCCAGGAGCGGCGGATGATGAAACCCCAGCAGACGGAACAACTGATGCACAGGCAGCAGTGGATGCCACGGCAGCATCAGCAGCACCACAGCAATTGGCACAACAAACAGCCTAATCACTCTTGACAAACTCCTAAAGAGAGTATAATATATACTGTATGACTGATGAAACACTTATGACCCCACCACCGTTCGTTGAAAGATACAAGTATGACGAATTAAAACAAATAAACGATTCCGTTACACGCAAACGTGTGTATCTTACACCTGATGGTGAAAAACTTCCAAGCGTTACCACAATCCTTAGTAGCACAAAGGATATGACGCATTTAATTGCATGGAAAAAACGTGTTGGCGAAGAAAACGCAAAACGTATTACCACTGAAGCGGCAGGTGTTGGTACAGCAATGCATGCCAATCTCGAAAGATTTCTCTGCGGCATGGAAAGACAGCCTGGTAACAATGTTGTGCATGTTCAAGCAAACAAGATGGCAGAAGTTATTATCCAAAACGGTTTGAAGAATGTGGATGAAGTATGGGCCATGGAACAGTCATTATATTTTCCAGGACTGTATTCAGGCACAACGGATCTGTGCGGTGTGTTTAACGGCAAGCCTGCGATCATGGACCATAAGCAGACAAACAAGCCTAAGAAGGAAGAATGGGTTGAGGACTATAAATTGCAGTTGGTAGCATACGCAATGGCCCACAATGAAGTATATGGCACGGACATCAAGACGGGCGTTGTATTCATGTGTAGCAGAGATCTACAGTATCAGCAGTTTGAAGTAACCGAAGAAACATTTCCTAAGTATAGAGACATGTGGCTGGACAAGGTAGAAGAATACTACAATAGTCTCTAGGTCACAATGAATGAAGAGATATCGTGTCCAAATAAGTAACGAATATTTCATCCACAATAAGGTTTTTGGTCCTGTATTAAACCTTAATACAATTTCTGCATATCTATATAATTCTAATAATAATGCCGAATGCAATAAGGTATTGATATTTGACGGACCCTTTGAAGATCGCTTTGATCATAAAATTATAAAAAATAAAAAGTGTAGGTTCGTTGTTGATTACAGTTATGAAAATGGGCTCTCACAATCGGACGTTGATAACAAAGTAAAGAGATATAAAAAGTTAGGAATTAATCCTAATGATGTTTTAATGATTCTGAACAGCTCTGCACAGTCATATCCAGTAAAAGCAGAATTTAAAATTATATACATTGACATCTTTGCCATATCAGCAGTCGCTAGAGTTTTTGATTATAAACATCCTGTGAGTAGGTTTTCTAATCGTCCTAAAAAATTTAATCTACTGCTTGGTAAAATTGGTAAATTAAATAGGGCAGAGGCAATATATAGATTTTACAAAAAGGGTATCTTAGAAAACACAGTTGCTGGTTTACTGGGTGAAAGGAAGGAAATACATTCAGCATTAGATTTAAAAGATCCTGTGTTCTATAGAGACATTAGACATTATCTAAAGTCACCGGACAAGGTTAAGACAGCACAATTATCTTCAGGAACAACATCACAGGGTTGGAGTAACAAGAGTATCGTTTATGATAATTCTAGTGTGAGCTATATCTGTGAAACATTTGATAACACAGAATACGGAAACTTCATTACGGAAAAAACCTATAGACCAATTATTAACCAACATCCTTTTGTTGTCCAAGCATCACCCAGAATGCTTGAATACATGAGAGAACAGGGATTTAAAACATTTAACAATCTGATTAATGAATCCTACGACAAGGATCCTGTATCTGTTAATAGGATTGATAATACCATTGATCAGGCAGTTAAACTATTAGATCACACTCTAACAAATGCTGATACGGTAAAAAGCATTGTTACACACAATTATAACATGCTTTTAGACCGAGCAAGACACCAGTTAAACGAACTTAAACAGCACTTGGATTTACTATTAACATAGTAGTTTATAAATCAAAAGACACAATATAGTTTGACTGGATAAATACTAATAATAAATTTAGGAGCAAGCAAGTGGCAGTTGTACAAATATCGAAGATACAGATACGTAGAGGTCAAAAAAATTCTAGCAGTGGCGTTCCGCAGTTAAGTTCTGCTGAACTAGCATGGGCAGTAGATTCGCAAGAGTTGTTCATTGGTAACGGTTCAGTCCAGGAAGGAGCACCCTACGTTGGAAATACAAAAGTACTAACTGAACACGATAACATTTTAGAACTTGCAAACAGTTACAGATTCGCCTCAGATGATCCTTCCATTACACTAAGCACTCCAAGACCACTTTTAGGTAAGGTGGATGAAATTCAAGTAAGTGTTGCTGACTTCGGTGCAGTAGCAGATGGAAGCACAGATAATGTTACAGCATTTGAAAATGCACTTAATGAATTATTTAGAAATGTTGATCCTAAATACAAAAAAGTTTTACTCGTGCCAAACGGAGAATATCTCTTCACTAGTGATTTAGAAATACCCAGCAATGCAATTATTAGAGGCGAAACAGCAACAGGTGCTATTTTAAACTTTGACACAAACAACATTCTTTTTGTGACCAGCACAGGTGACAGTCTAATTAACTTTAATAGTAGCAATAGACCACAAAATATTGAAATACACAATCTAACAATCAAACGCTCATCAGGGCAGACTGTTATAACCGGCATGACTGATTCTAAATTCAATGGTGTAATATTCCAAGGCGAATACAGTCTAGGACAAACACCAGCAAGTTTAAACACTGAGCCATCAGCAGTTTTTTGGGCAAATGACATAGTTGGTATCAGCGTAACTGATGTTGTATTTGATAACTGCCAATTCTTGAATAACTCTATTTCTTTAAAGTGTGCTCAAACAATTGTTGCAGATACCTCGATACAGGTTAAAAATTCTAAATTTTTTGTAAATGATACAGGAATATTTGTAACAGGGGTTGTTGGTCAAAAAAATTCTTGGTCGATCACAGATACACAATTTGAAGAACTATTCACACAGGCCCTTAGATCAACTCACGGTTACGGAACGAGATTACAAAGATGTAACTTTAAAAATTGTGGTAATGGTGTAAATTCTGCAAACACTCCACTTACACCTATTGTATATTTTGGAGAGAGCAGAGATAATATCGTAATTAACTGTACAAGCAATAGACAGCAACTTGCTGGAGTAACAAGTGATGAGTCAGATCGATCTATCACAGATGTTTTCAACAGTGACAAAACAGAACTTATAGATAGAAATTACAGTGACATCTTTGTTACGGACAGTTTTAGACCAGTAGCAGTCATCAGTGCCTTAAATAATTACACCACAATTAATTACACCCTGCGCTTGGGCGACCACATTAGGCACGGCAATATTAATCTTGCGGTCGGAGACGATTTATCAAAACTAGCAATAACTGACAACTACCAATACTCGGATATATCAGCATCATCCCCTGGTGGTGTGCTTATGACTAATTTTGAATTTTCTGCATCACTTAGAGATAATGATTCTGATAGCGGTGTGGAGACTATTGTGCTATACTATAAAAATCCAATTGCATCAGGCGCCGCAGGCGATATTACATTTGATGTTACCTACGGTGTATAGTGCAGGTTGTAAAAACCAAAAAAGAAGAAAAAACTAAAGATTGAACAAAATTTTATTTGTTCTTTGTGGTAGTTCTGTGTTAGTATAATAACTTGCACAGGAGAATATATAACACAGGGAATTAGTTTTGCCAGCATAACTCTACTCTGAGTTAGGTGCAGAATAAATACCCTTACAATAACATTGAGAAGAGAAGGCAGAATGACAAAAGAGATACACATCACAAAGCGTTCCGGCGATAAAGAAAAATTAGATCTAGATAAAATGCATTTCGTTGTTGAGGAGGCCTGTAAGGGACTTACAGGAGTTTCATCCTCACAGATCGAAATGAACGCCGATCTACAGTTTTATGACGGAATGACAACGGACGAAATTCAAAACATTTTAATTAGAAGTGCTAACGATTTAATTTCGTTGGAATCACCAAATTATCAGTATGCAGCGGCAAGGCTTTTATTATACAGCCTGCACAAAAAAGTTTATGGTCGTTATGAACACCTGAGCCTAATGCAAGTTATCAATAAAAACATCGAACGAGGTGTGTATGACCCTGCCATCAAGGAAAACTATACTCAAACAGAATTAAAGAAAATGAATACGTGGATCAAGCATGAGCGTAATGAGGAATTTACCTATGCAGGTTTGCGTCAAGTTGTTGACAAATATCTCTGTCAGGATAGATCAAATGGTGACATTTTTGAAACACCACAATTTATGTACATGATGATAGCGGCAACACTATTTGCTAACTACCCAAAGGAGACACGTTTAAACTACGTGAAGAAATATTATGACGCGACCTCACTTTTTAAGATCAATATCCCAACCCCTGTCATGGCTGGAGTGCGTACTCCTATTCGTCAGTTTGCCTCTTGTGTTCTTGTTGATGTTGCTGATACTCTTCCTAGCATCTTTAGCAGCAATAGTGCGATCGGTTACTACATTGCTCAAAGGGCAGGAATTGGAATCAACTCAGGAAGAATCAGAGCAATCAACTCGAAGATACGTGGCGGAGAAGTTGCGCATACGGGAGTAATTCCTTTCCTAAAAGTTTACGAAGCAACAGTAAGAAGTTGCACACAGAATGGTGTGCGTGGAGGTAGTGCTACTACCCACTTCCCTATTTGGCATTATGAGATTGAGGATATCTTAGTTCTTAAGAACAACAAAGGAACTGAAGACAATAGAGTAAGAAAGTTAGACTATTCTATTCAACTCAATAAATTATTTTATGAAAGGTTACTGTCTAGTCAAGACATTACTCTTTTCTCGCCTCACGAAGTTCCAGAAGTGTATGACGCTTTTTATTCAGGCGACAACGACAAGTTTAAAGAATTATATGAAGCAGCCGAAAGAAAGATTTCTGTTAAAAAGAAAAAAATTAAGGCAAGAGAACTATTTGGTGATCTGTTAAAGGAACGTGCTGAAACAGGACGTATCTATCTTATGAACGTTGATCATGCAAACAGCCATAGTTCATTTAAAGATCCTGTGTATATGAGTAACCTATGCCAGGAGATTACACTACCAACCAAACCAATTCAACACATTGATGATGAGAATGGCGAGATTGCACTTTGTATTCTAAGTGCTATTAATGTTGGTATGATTAATCATCTTGAAGAATTAGAAAACTTATGTGATCTTGCTGTAAGAGCATTAGAAGAAATTATCGACTACCAAGGATATCCAGTCAAGGCTGCTGAAGTAAGCACCAAGGCAAGACGTTCTCTTGGAGTTGGATACATTGGTCTAGCACACTATCTTGCCAAGAACAAGGTTAAATACTCGGACAAGAAAGCATGGAAACTGGTCCATGAACTATCAGAAGCATTCCAATACTATCTATTATGTGCTTCAAACGAACTAGCAAAAGAAAGAGGAGCCTGCGAGTACTACAGCAGAACCAAGTATGCGGATGGCATCCTGCCAATTGACACATACAAGAAAGATGTTGATGAAGTAATCAAGGCAACATTGAAATATGATTGGAATGATCTACGCAAGGATATCAAGGAACACGGGCTACGGCACTCGACTCTGTCCGCACAGATGCCATCGGAGAGCAGTTCCGTTGTGTCGAACGCAACAAACGGAATTGAACCACCTAGAGCATTCCTGTCCATTAAGAAGTCCAAGAAAGGGCCTCTTAAACAGGTTGTTCCGCAGTATAATCAACTGAAGAATTTTTACACACTGCTTTGGGATATGCCTAGCAACGAAGGTTACATTAATATTGTTGCGGCAATGCAGAAGTTCTTTGATCAATCTATTTCGGGCAACTGGAGTTACAATCCTACACACTTTGAGAACAACGAAGTTCCACTGAGTGTTATGATGAAGGATATGCTAACCACATATAAAATGGGTTGGAAGACAAGTTACTATCAGAACACCTATGACTTCAAGGGTCAGGAAGATGACATTCAACCAGCAGGTTTGGATGATACAAAACTTGACAATGAAACAGATGATGTTAAACTGAACGGCACAGCGAATGGTCATGTAAATGGTCATGTAAATGGTCACATGAACGGTCATGCTAATGGTGGTGAGACAGTTCCGGCGGACGATATAGACGGCGAAGAGTGTGAAGCCTGTAACATTTAATGGGTTATGACGAGAAAGAGAGAGCAAAAAAAATTGGCTAAAACAGTATTCAACAAAAAGAAAGTGGACTTTACAAAAGAATTTATGTTCTTTGGTGAAGATGGTAACACGCAACGTTATGACGTATTCCGTTATCCAGAGTATGATAAACTTAATCAAACCATGCTTGGTTATTTTTGGCGTCCTGAAGAAGTTTCACTACAGAAAGATAGAGCAGACTATCAAGACTTTCGTGAAGAACAAAAGCATATTTTCACGTCTAATCTAAAGTACCAAACATTGCTAGATTCAGTACAAGGTCGAGGACCTTGTTTGGCATTTCTGCCTTATTGTTCTAACCCAGAATTAGAATCATGCATTGTTTGTTGGGACTTCCAGGAAACAATTCACAGCCGTTCATACACTCATATTGTAAAGAACGTTTATCCTGACCCAAGTGAAGTGTTTGACACAATCCTAGATGACAAGGAAATTATTGCACGAGCAGAATCTGTTACAAAGGAATATGACAAGTTTTACGATATCGCTAATGAATATTTTAACAAGGGCAAGGGCGATATGTATGAGGTCAAGAAGGCTCTGTACAAGGCAATGATGACTGTGAATATCCTAGAAGGACTACGCTTCTACGTATCATTTGCTTGTACATTTGCGTTCGGTGAATTAAAACTGATGGAAGGTTCAGCAAAGATTATTTCACTTATTGCTCGTGACGAAGCAACACACCTTAACCTTTCAACACACATCCTAAAGCATTGGGCAAAGGGTGATGACGATCCAGACTTTGTCAAGATTGCAAAAGAGTGTGAAGAAGAAGTTTATGAAATGTGGCGCCAATGTGTGGATGAAGAAAGACGCTGGGCAGATTATCTTTTTACCAAGGGTTCAATTGTTGGTCTAAATGCAAATCTACTCCACGCCTATGTTGAGTGGATTGCTAATAAGAGATTGAAGGCACTTGGATTAAAAACTATCTATGATCGCCCACTAAACACTAATCCTCTACCATGGACACAGCACTGGTTAAGTTCAGCAGGCTTGCAGGTAGCACCACAGGAAACTGAGGTAGAATCCTACATTGTTGGCGGTGTTAAGCAGGATGTCGAAGAAGACACATTTAAGGGTTTCACCCTTTAAACTTAGATAAGTAAGAGTATGTACAAGACACAGTTCAAAAGAAATTCACCTTACGAGCAATGGACTACGTATGGTAGTTATGGCACTGAAAATCAGGCCATTTCTGCTGCCCTTTCAAAGAAAAGAGCCGGAGTCATAATGGTAAGGGTAATTGATAAAAAAGGAAGTCTTGTATATTCGGGATAATATATGCTTGATAATATAAGATACTGGATTTTATTGCTCATTGATTGGAAAATAGAATTATTAGAAAAATTTAGAAAAATAGTTTCTGGTGAATACAAATACATACTGTCAGACAAACAACTAGAAAAACAAATTAAGAAATGGAGACACACACAATGATTGAGATTTATGGAAAACCAGCCTGTCCGTTCTGCGACAAGGCAAAGAATTTTTGCGAAACTAGAGGATTTAATTACACTTACAAATCACTAGGCACAGACTACACAAGAGAAGAACTAATGGAACAGTTTCCAAATGCCAGAACTGTACCACAGATTGTAATCAACGGAAAGAAAATTGGTGGCTATGATGCTTTTACAAAATACGTAGATGACACAGGATTCAACGGAACAGGACACACACTATAATGCTAATCGAAACACCATACAAAGAAAATGACGTAGTTTCAATCAAACTATCAAGCGGCGAGGAAATTGTTGGCAAACTGGTAGAAGAAACATCAGACGGATTTACTATTGCAAAACCTCTTATGTTAGCACAAACGCCCAAGGGTATGGGACTTGCTCCTTATATGTTTACGGTTGATCCTGAAAAAGCACAATTAAAGTTTAATGAAAAGAATGTAATCACTATTACAAAGACCATGGAAACAATGGCTAAGCAATATATCCAATCTACTACAGGACTAGTAACCTAATGCCTTTGGTCGCAAGAGGTAATCAAGTTGATGTAGTAAACACAGGCCATCCTGTGTGTGTTGCTCCAGGACAAATTGCTACACTATCAGGCAGTTCAAATGTGTTTGTCCATAACGAGCCAATACACAGAAAAACTGATACAAACACTCCACACACTCATTGTCCACCAGTATACAGCACTAATATTGTAACACATTCACCCGATGTATTTGCGAACAATCTAGAAGTTGCAAGATTGGGCGATACCTACGATTGTTCAGCATTCGTAGAAGTAGTAACACAACCAGATGTTTTTGCCAATTCATAGATTTACACTTTCTTATATAGATAACTAATACTATAATAACGAAAGGATTCACAATGAACCAAATTAAAAGATACATTTACATGGGGATTGGATTCTTCTGTGTGGGCATGGCATACATTGGTGTGATTACGCCAGGTATTCCATTTTCAATCTTTTTGGTTATTGCGGCATGGGCGTTCGCAAAGAGCTCACCTAAGATGGAAGCGTGGTTATACAACCATCCATGGTTTGGTAAGTTCTTAACCAATTGGAATAAGAAAAGGGTATTTCCCACTAGAGGAAAATACCTAATGGTGACAGTGATGGCATCAACATTGATCTTCACATACTACTTTACGGCAAACCTTAACGCAATTCTATGGAGCGGCGGCTTCATGGCATTGGTAGCAATATGGGCATGGAGATATCCAGGTTCCGTTGAAGAATACAATCGCAGGGTAAAGGCTGGCGAAAAGATAGCGTGGATAAAATAACATGAAGTGCGAACAAGGCGATCTAGCAAAGATTATATTTTCCGTTAGACAGGAGAACATTGGCAAGATCGTCTTGGTCGAAAAATATATAGGCAAATACAGCCAGGGAGAAAGATTTGAATTCCGTGGTGTTGCCTGCATGTGTCCAGTGACTGATCACTATTGGTGGATCAAGGGACAAGGGTTGAGCAACATGTTTGGAGATACCGAAAGAGCCTACATAGCAGACTCATGGTTAG
>Ga0222718_10003568_pt1 | contig 13276 bp, 17 predicted proteins | sample C33_27DmetaG_FD_165045 | JGI IMG/M metagenome (GOLD analysis project Ga0222718, IMG submission 165045) | Estuarine water microbial communities from San Francisco Bay, California, United States - C33_27D | ecosystem: Environmental > Aquatic > Marine > Unclassified | place: USA: California... | reverse complement strand
TGGATACTTCAACTTTTCTATGACCCCCTTACGACATGCAAAGAACCCCATACCATTATAGGCGACGGAGACAAATTTAGGCGCCTTTTCAAAGTCGTCGACTTTCATAAATTGGAAGCTTCCAAACTTCTTAAAGTAATCCACGTTCCACTCTTTGACGCACGCAAAGTGGGTCATATCTTCCATTCGATAGAGACCTGAGACGACTGGATGTGTCTCTGTATCTTCAATCAATTCAATAACCTGTTCTGGTGTGAATATGATATCCGAGTCTATGGTGAGCCATACATCATAGTCTAACTTACCATCAAAAGGCACTTGGTCTACACCCCTGAGAACATCGAGGCCTAGGGTTTTCATTCGCGAAAATGTGACGTAACTCGAATACTCATTTGATATTGCGATATCATATCCTTTCGCCTTTAGGGTCACTACCGTATTAACAAAATTCATCATGAATCGACCTGAAAATGTTCGACCTGGTAGAGCTAGAATAACCTTAGTCATTTTTGTAAAATACTGAGCACTTCTTTAACCGCTGGATGTCTAATAATATCTTCATCTTCCATTTCCACGTGTTCTATGTAGTCTAAATCGAGACACTGCATCTTGTAGACCAGATTCTCTAGACCATTATCCGATCCCAAATCGGATTGTTCGAGATCACCTGTCACAACTAATTTGGTTTCAATACCTATTCGAGTTAAAAGCATCTTCATTTGATTTGGGGTTGCGTTTTGCATCTCATCTGCTATGATTAGGGTTTGATTAAATGTTCTACCTCGCATATACCCTAAAGGTTCGATACGAATACACCTATCCATTTGATTATGGGTCATAAACTGTTCAAAAATATCATACATTGGCTTCGTCCACGGCTCCATTTTTTCGTCCATATCACCAGGGAGATATCCCATATCCTCATCAGCTGCAACGATAGGTCTCGTGAGCACTACCTTAGCCCTAGGATATTTCAAAATGTGTTCCATAGCGATTTGACATGCCAACATCGTTTTACCGGAACCCGCTGGTCCAGTTCCGATGACAATGGGTTTATTTGATCTAAGTGCTAACATGTATTTACATTGACCAGGAGTTTTTGGGAAGTTCATATCTTATTTAAAGTTTTTTTCCTTATATAAATTAAATGGAGTTCCACCTTGTAAAATTAAACGTAGCGAAATCATATTTGAGTTTAGTGGATCCAAATGCAAAACCTCGTTTTATTTGTTTTTCAGAAATGCCAATTGCAGAAAAATGTGTAGATTATGTAGCAGATTTTAGATCTAGACATGGTGAATGGCCGTGTCTAGATATGTCCCAATCTAACAGAAGAATCGAGTCAAAACCAGTTGTAAAATTAAGAACTCCCGAACAGGTAAAGCGTTACCTAGAAATTGAAACATATGATTTTAAAACCCTCGATCAGATAGCATGTCGAACAAATGTATCATTTTATTGTGTATTAAATTTTGATACTATTGTTACCAATAATTCTGAAAATATGTCATTTTCAGGTCAGGAAATGGATGGCGACGCAGATCACGACAAATTTGTAGAATGGATGAATTTTAACTTAAAAATAAGGTAACTTGTATTAATAATGTGTGGAATTTTAGCCCTCTTCGGTGAAGAAGTAGAAGTTTCTTCATACCTACTTACTCACCGAGGTCCAGATGATTACAGAACTAGAACATTGGGTAAATGTCGAATGGATTTTTACAGACTCGCTATCAATGATCTCACCGAGGCGGGTATGCAACCTTTCGTAAAGGAAAATACTATGTTGGTATGTAACGGTGAAATATACAATCATAAGATTTTTAGACATGGTGAAGAGAAGGGAATGAGTGATTGCGAGGTTCTGATTCCCATTATCAACGACTTTGGTATCATGAAAACTATGGATGTCATAAATGGAGACTTTGCGTTCGTGTGGACAGATGGTAAGCAGATCATAGCCGCTCGTGATCCAGTAGGTGTTCGGCCTCTCTTTTACACGAGATATGCAAAGAATTCTATCGCTTTTGCGAGTGAGGCAAAGGCACTCCTCTCCTTTGGGTCTCAAATACATGTATTTCCACCCGGGCATATTTATGATTCATATGTCAACGACTTCATATGCTATCACAACGGGTATTGGAAAATCAACAAATATGTCAATATTGATTTACACCAAGAACTTCGCAACACTCTCGAACAAGCTGTGCATGAGCGTCTTGCGACGACCGAACGTGAAGTTGGATTTCTTCTTTCAGGGGGGCTTGATAGTAGTCTCATAGCTTCTATTGCCGCCCGTAAAATGGGAAGAATTAACACATTTTCCATTGGTCTCGTGGGGAGTCCCGACTTGAAGGCTGCGAGGAAGGTTGCCAAGTATCTCAAGACGAATCATACAGAAGTTACATTCACTACGGATGAAGGTATTTCCCATATGAGGGATGTGATTCGATCTTTGGAGTCCTACGATACGACTACGGTGAGGGCAAGCACACCGATGTGGCTTCTCTGTAAATACATCAAGGAGAATACAGGGTGTCGTTATATCTTTTCGGGTGAAGGAAGTGACGAAATTTTGGGAGGATATCTCTATTTTCATAATGCTCCAGATGTTGTTGCATTTGCCTCTGAAAATATGAGAAGGCTTCGTCTCATTCATCAATTCGATGGCTTAAGGGCAGATAGGTGTGCAGGTGCCCATGGTCTAGATCTCATTGTTCCCTTTTTGGACAAGAAGTTCATAGACATATGTATGCGAGTAAACCAAAACGAAAAGATTAACTCCATCGAGAAATATATGTTGAGGAAGGCTTTTGAAGGATATTTACCCGATGAAGTATTGTGGAGACAGAAGGATGGAATGAGCGATGCAGTAGGAACGGGGTGGGTCGGGAGTCTAAAAGAGTTCGCCGAGGAACAAATTGACGACACAACTTTTAGAGAAATTCGTGACAAGGCTTGGGGACATAACACACCATTGACGAAGGAGGAGGCGCTCTATCGAAAGATATTTTGGGATATGTATGGTCGAGACAATGATCATCTCATCTCAGAGATATGGAGACCTAAATGGACAAATGTGACCGATCCAAGTGCGCGTCTACTTATAGAAAAGAATCTCAAGTAATATATAATGGCTCACTTTGTGAGAAATTTTGACTGCAAGAACGAGGAACATGTTATATGGCTCAAGAATCTTGGGGAAGAGATGGCTAAATCTATCGGTGGAGACCGTGTTAATCTGTCCGATACCATCAATAATAACCCTTTACCCGGAAAACCTTCTATAGACAATGTGATGGATTTCGCTTATGTACACTTTCAGCTTTGTATGAAATATACAACTGCGGTTTTAAACGGACAGGCGTTTATACCTGCGCCACTCCCTTAATTTGAAATCTCGAGGTTCGGAGTTTTCGTCCATACGCACGAGGAGTATTTTACCCAAGACTTCCTCCCCATCGAAGGGTGTTGGTAGGGTATTTTCATTTTTCGTGTGACCATTCTCAGCCTTCATAATGACCACGTCTATATCAGGCCACTGTCCTATGAAAGTTTGTCGACCACCCAAAAGTTTAAAAATTTCATTTTTCTCCGGGGAGATGTCTAAATCTATTTCTTCAATTTTTCCCAATTTCTCATGAATGAGAATTGCACTGTTCATCCTTATAATCTTAATCATAAAAAAATATCAGCACAATATAAAATGAATGCGACTAACCGCGCTGCTATTAGATACATCGTGATACTCTTTGTGGCTATTGTTGCGATTTCCTACTTTGGAAAGGAAAGGTACAGCTCTGGTCGTCCCGACTACAGGTATGGCTTCGTTGATACTAACCCAGCTCGTCGTGTTTCGGGAGCGTTCGATGCCTGCTCCCCTGAGAACATGGAGGACTGCAAGCTCGGCAATCCCTACGAAGGTTTACCGCTGCCCTAAGTAGCATAAAAAATATGTAAATATTAAGAATAATGAACTCAACTCGAGAGTTCGTAGTTGAAAGATTTTCTACCCTTCTCGGCATCCCGGCAACGGATAAAATATGCACAGATCTCGAGAAGTGTATACTTAACCACTCGTATGATGTGTCCCGTGATCAACCCGCATGGGACAATCCAAACTTTACAGGAATCTATAAACAAAAGTTCCTGTCCCTCCAAAAAAACATTCGTGGTAGTCCAGAACTTAAGGAAAAAATTGTAACTAAAAAGCTAAACCCTGTTGAGATCGTCGCAATGAGACCCGAACAACTGTGCCCAGATGGAGCCTACGCACAGATGTTGGAAAAGAGAATTCATAGAGAGTTGAGAAAGGAGGCTTTGACAAAGGAAGCGAAGAATCAAGAGGGTTTCTTCAAATGTGGGCGGTGTAAATCTATGAAGACAACATACTATCAGCTACAGACTCGATCCGCTGATGAGCCCATGACAACTTTTGTGAGTTGTCTTAACTGTGATAAGAATTGGAAATGTTAAGGAAGTGTTCAGAATCTGTGAGGTCTGTAGGCATATCACCAACTGATAGGACAAAATTATAGGGTAATTGTTTTTTCATGAGGGATTTTGTATCGGGGCTAGTAAATCCTAAGTAGTGGTAAGGTATCCCATATTCTTTGAGTTGCTGAATGGTCCAACTGATAACATGACCCAAACCTGGTCGAGCTGTGATGATTATAATTTTGTATCCTCGCTTTTGTGCTTCATACAGTAACTCGATGATAGGGGCGTTTGGTCTACCACTCGTAAAAATAAGGGTATCATCTATATCAAACATGACTGCGTCGCCCAAATTTACAGTTCTATTAGATATGTAATGAACACCCCAGGTCTTAAGATTATCCATTAATATTATTAAAGATTTAAAATACTTTTTGTGTAATCATGCTTGTTGATATAGAATGCGAAGATGGGACGACACAAATAGCTTGTATTGTTCACGAAGATGGTGACACGTGTAAAGTGAGGTTTCTTGAGCGGATCAGGAGTAACCTTTACGATTTCACAGAGGATGGTGAATCGATAGACAAAACTAGTATTTCGGGATATTACGACACCGATGACTTGGTGCAAACCAACCTTTACGTAAAAGTTCCTGGTGGATATGAACTCATCGATGACAGTGAAGATGAGGACTTTTCAGTTTCGGAATCCGATGACGAAGAGAGTGAGGATGATGTGTCACTTGTTGATGAAGAAGAAGAAGAAACCTAAGTTGGTTAAAAAATAAATAGATATTTATTGTAACAATGGACTATAAAGAACCCAAGAAGCGTGTGACTAAGAATGATAAGAAAAACAAAAAACAAGTATTCTCTCAAAAGCACGTTCGAAACTTACTTAAACAAAAGGAGGTATCTCAAGCTAAGAGAAACGATGGCGCCTTACCAACCCCCGAATGCTCACTATTCCCAAATGGACGTAAGTGATTACACTGAAGATCGGATCTTCTCCTTCATTGGAAAGACGGGTAAGAAGTTCTACTGGCTTACCCACAAACTTGGACTCGACTACCTTTGGTATGACAAGGAGAGAAAGATTATTGAAATTTGGGGACCCCTCTACACCCATCTCAATCAACAGTCGGCACATGTAATTCGATGTGAACTCGACTTTTTTTTGAAACCTAAGTTAGAGGAGAACATCTCCAAAAATCAAGATGTTCAAACGCCCATCGAAGCGTGTTAAGATTACGGGACACCAAGGTCCCGTATCTATTCCTGAGGATTCGTATCTTCACACAATCACACACCCGGGTCCACCCAATTTTTACGAACCGGTAAAACATCCCGTGTATCACCAGGAATCGTATCTTAAAACACTCAAACAAAACTATAAGGACTACGACCTTCCCTTCAAGGATCCAGATCTTCCTAAATACGTTCCAGTCGTGAAGCAAGAACCAAACAAAGAACCAAAACTTCTCTACGGTGATCAGGTTCAGGTTACCCTTCGTGTGCTAAAGAATGGAAGTGTGAGAGTAAAGGTGAATGCCGCCATTGCTGATATGTATGATAAGTATTGCCGTCAAGGAAAGAAGCCACCGTTTAAGGTAGTTCTACAGGCTTATAAATCTCATGGATTCAGTAAAGAATACTTGGAAAAACTCAAAATCAAAAATGAAAAACAAAAACAATATGCATCTAAATTTGAAAAAATATTTGAAAAGTTATTCGAAAAGGAACCTCTCAAAAAAACAAAACTAAAAAAACAAAAGGAAAAGAAGAAGGAAGAACCAGAAGAAGATATCATCCCCGTAGAGGAAGAAGAGGAGGAAGAAGAGGATGACGTTCCAGGAGATGAGGGTGAGATGGACGTGGAACCTGTAGAAGAGGAAGAAGTTGTGGAAGAGGAGGAGTATTTTTCGGAACCCGAAACCTAAGTAGCATCCCAAAATTTAATAAAGTATCTTATTATGTTTGTAACCAACGTTGTCCTTGGCAACCTTATTCTCGACCGTGGCTTCTTTTTCAACCTAAAAGAAGCGACGTATCACGCTAACCAACAAGCAAAGGATAAAATCTGGAAACTTCCCAACGGCTCAGTCTTTTTCGGTGACGTTGAAGTCAGAGTATATAACACGAAAGACTACAAAAATGAACATTTTCTTTCTTTCATTGATTCCTGCTGAAATTGCTGAAATGTCATGCGATCAACATGTTGTCAAGATTCAATTGGAGATTTGCCAGATGCTTTACACCGCATGGTATTTTGCAAATGAAGAGGCGTTCGTTGGTGAGAATGCACCCTTCACCAAGGATGGTAAGAGACGTGGCTATCGTCCTGCCCACAAGAAGCATCCCATGACTATGTGGGTCGGTTCGAGTCTCAAGAACTACCTATATGCGTGTGAGATTGGCATCGCTTTAACACTTGAATATACACGTAGATACAACAAAGTGCATACGTGTGCAGAACATTTGATTTGGCTTCGAAACCATCATCCATCCCACTTCGAAGAAAAGCGCAGCGACACTGCCTACTATTCGAAGGAGGGTATTCCTGAGTGTATGCCTGAAGACTATAAATGTGAGAGTGTGATTGATGCCTATCAGTTGTATTACATGATGGAGAAGATGTCCTTCGCTCGATATAAAATCCCAGTAAAAGTAAATGATTGTAGCGACAACTCTATTCAATCACTCCAACCTCAAGGGAACTGTAGAATTTTATGAAAAAGGTAGCAAAGTTGTAATCAAAGGAAATCTTAAATCAAATAAATACAAAAACAGCACCCACGGCATTCATATTCATGAGGCTGGGGATCTCTCGGACAATTGTATGGGAGCGTGTGGACACTTCAATCCATATGGTAAGAAGCATGGTGGTCCAGGGTCAAAGGAGAGACACGTTGGTGATTTAGGCAACATTCGTTTTGACTCTAAGGGTATCGCTAAATTTGTAATTGAGGATTCACTCGTAAAGCTAAGAGGAACCAAAGCGAATGTGGTAGGAAGGTCTCTAGTGATCCACGAAGACCCAGATGATTTGGGTATGGGTGGACACTCTGATAGTTTAACGACTGGACATGCTGGTAAGCGTATAACATGTGCGGTCATTGGATATTCTAAGAAGATGTGTAAATGAACATAGCTTCTGGTCTTTCCAATGGAGTTCCGTAACCTAGAGACTCAATGAATTTGGCTACTGGATTGTTTTCAAAATCATGAATCTCAATTAATAAGGCGGGTTTATGTTTCCTAATAGTTTCTTGAGCTCCCTCTAAAACCTGTAACTCATGCCCCTCTACATCTATTTTAATGATAGAAGGTATGCCCGTGTAAACATCATCCAGACGACAACATTGAACTTCTATACCAACACCTTTCATTTCTTCGGTGGGGTGAAAACTCGTCCCTCCATAGTTTATGTGTGTATTTGATTGACACCCTTTACTAGGTATGAAAATTTGCATTTGTTTTTCTTCATTCGATAGAGCACATGGAAATATATTTATGCTATGAAGAATAGCATTTTGTTTCGCATTTTTTACGACAACTTCATGATACACAGGTTCAAAGGATACAACGGGGCCATAATCAGAAAACATAAGACTGTTATATCCTATATTTGCACCAACATCAATAATATCTGTTCCTTCTTTGTAAAGTGCGGCGATGTCGTCACGCATCCATCCATCCCACTCTATATTGTGAGCTATAGTAGGTCCTATATATTCGTCGTCTTTGATGATAAATACATTGTATTTACCATTAAACACACACCCAAGTTCTAGGTTCATGATACTATACAATAGTAAAAAATCTTTAATACAACACGTGAAAGAAAGTGATTTAAAGTAACCTCACCTTTATTGTAAAAAGAATGAATGGTCTCACTAAAATTTTCACAGCACCGAGTGTCAAGGTGGACACCAAGGAGAGGAAAGTTGAGTATCATCCCAGAACCTATAGTCAATTTATTCAGGGTCTCAAGGACAAAGAGTTTCCAGCTGTCGTCGTGCGACCCAATAAGAACATCGCAGTCTTTCAGGAAGAGAATGGAGACTATGGAGATGTCCAAATTGCCCAAAATGAACAGTTATGGCAGACCCTAATGGAGAGTGATGCCGATGTAATTGTAGATACATCTCAACCCATCTCCATCACGGAGAATGTTATTATGTTTTTCTTTTTTGCCTATGCTTTTACTATTGCCCGCACCCTGTTTGGTTCTAGAAATGAAGGTGGAATGGGAATGCCAAATCCTTTTATGAAATCTACTGAATTTAAGATGGATCAAGAAGTTGAGACTCGTTTTAGGGATGTAGAGGGTATTGACGCAGCTAAGGATGAACTGGAAGAGATAGTGGACTTCTTGAAGACTCCAGAGAAGTATTTTGGCTCCGGTGCTAAGATTCCTCGTGGCGCCCTCCTCGCAGGTGAGCCTGGAACTGGTAAGACCCTCTTGGCGAGAGCCATTGCGGGGGAGTCTAATGTCCCCTTCATTCAGTGTTCTGCAGCCAACTTCGTTGAGATGTTCGTAGGTGTTGGCGCTAAGCGCGTTCGTGAACTTTTCCAACAAGCGCGAGAGAATCAACCGTGTATCGTATTTATTGACGAAATCGATGCTGTAGGTAAGCAGCGATCCGTAGGTGGAATGCCCTCGAATGACGAGAGGGAGCAAACCATTAACCAGCTTCTCACAGAGATGGATGGTTTCGATAATGAGACTGGTATCGTTGTAATTGCTGCGACAAATCGTATTGATATCCTAGATGATGCACTGCTTCGCCCCGGACGCTTTGACCGTAAGATTCAAGTGTCTCTCCCCAGTGTCCAAGGTCGTAAAAAGATTTTGGGTGTGCACGCAAGGGACAAGAAGTTTGCAGCGAACGTCAGTCTCGAAGATATAGCGAAGCAAACCACAGGATTTTCAGGTGCCGATCTAGCCAACCTTCTTAATGAGTGTGCCATTCGTGGAGTGAGGGAGGGTGATGGCACAATCACAAAGGAAATTGTGGAGAATGTCTATCAGCGCATCGTTGTTGGTGCGAAGGGTGACGTAAAATACTCAATGCAAAAGAAGGAGCTTGTCGCTTATCATGAAGCAGGGCACGCCATCATGGGTATTCTCGTGCCTGACTACGACGTGGTTCGTAAGGTTTCCATAATGCCCCGAGGTGCTGCGGGTGGTGTTACCTTCTTTCAGCCTTCTGAGGAGAATGCGGACTCACCTTTCTACACGCGTGAATATATGCTTTCCCAAATTATGGTAGCCCTCGGTGGTCGTGCAGCTGAGGCGATCATTTATGGTCCTAACCGTGTTACAACTGGTGCTTCTTCAGATTATGCTATGGTCTACCAGATTGCCCGAGAAATGGTCACAACTTATGGCTTTGGGAAGAACAACTATGATTACAGGAACCTTTCACCCCAGGCTGCGAGTGACATTGACATAGAAATTGACGAGATTGTATCGAAGTGTTACAAGGATACTGTATTAGCTCTTCGTGATAGCATGTATCAACTGGAACGACTCAAGGAAAAACTCATCGAAGAGGAGATCGTCGATGGGAAATGGGTGTATGAGTTGTTTGGTAAAGAAATTGGTGATGAGCTTGAAGTGAGAGTTAATTTCGATTAAGAGTTTTATTTAAGTTAACAATTTGGTTGGAAGGGGGCACGGGGGTGTTGGCCGTAGCCGCGGGGGAAGCGTAGAGCATATTGAAAATTTTTACAACTACACCCTTAGTCATGGGAATACCCTTAGACATCATACCAGTCACCATCTTGACGGCACCAGATATGACCGCTACAGAGGTCATGGGACCCGCCATGATGGCGATCATAGTCATAACAAAGGCATAGGGACCAAGGAACTTGGCAGTGTTCTTCATACTACCAGTCATCACACGGGTGGTCTCACCCACATTCTCAGCACCCTTGGCGATAGTTTCAGTCGCAGCACCCGCAGTCCTCTTAACATTGGTGGAAGTTTTGGATATAACGTCGAGGGCATTCTCACTCACACCGGTGACTGATGCAACAGTCTTCACGGGGAGGTTCATAACTTGGCGAAACGCGTTAGAAGCAGCTGCCTTGGATGCGATATTCTTGGCATTCTTATTGACGATGCGGGCACGGTTGAGTTCTTTAAGAGTCATGGAATTCGCCTTGCTGTTAATTTCGAATGCAAGTTCACGAAGATTGGTGAGAGCCGCCTTTTGTTGAAGATTCATCTTCATATTCTCAAGAGCGAACCTCTGATCGATAGCCCTCACATTACGGTTGTATTTCATACGTTGCTGTTTAATACCTAGGGCGAGGGTGGGTGCACTCATCGCTAGAAGAGTTGAGGTTATGACCGCAACAAAAATAGCAAGTTTCTTACCGGTAAAACCAGCCTTCTTTCCGGACATACGAATAGACGACTGGGCGTTATTTTCTAAATTGTTCATCCTGGATGGACCACTAACAGAACCAATAGATTCAGTGGCTGACATTTATAATACCATCACAAATTATTTCTCAGGTGATAGTAGATATGACTAATACAAATTGTGTTGCAAATAGTTCATCAATTGAATATGATCTTTCACAATTAACTCTCGACATAACAGGAAAGGGGGCGTTTGAAGCCGTATTTCTTAACAGTGTTCTTGATAAATTAAGAGGTGCTTGTCTTAATAGTAACAGAGTTTTCATAAAACAACAATGTAAAAGTATGTACCCGAATGTTAATTCTAAAAATTGGTGCAGATGGCTAACCTCTGTAGACCAAGAAAATCGTATATCTCTTACACATACACTTGAAAGGGGTAAGGTGCCAATCTTATACAATACACCTCGACTGTGTGACCCAGGTATTTCTATGAGTAAAAATTGGAGTTTACGAAATTACATCGAATCTCGTTTATATCTATTCAAGTATGTATATGATTATGGTAATGGATACAATCAAAACTCAAACGGTAGTGAAAACTGTGGCAACCCTAACGTTAAGAACGGTTCCAGCTGTTATCCAAGTGTTGTGTTCGATTTTAGACCATATCGTTATGCATTAACGTTACCTGGAGCTGAGAGGCGTATTTACGTGACTCAATGGATTACAGTTCCGGGAGCAACGGATAAAAAACCACCAGCGGCTGGATTTGTGCCTCATTCATCTTTAACAACATATCCACATAAGCCATCTCTCCCTAATAACTCGTCAAAAGTCTCTCGTGGTATATTTAAATCGCTTGTAGAGGCAGTCATTAGGGGTAAAAATTTGGGTAACGACCCAAAGAGTCTTTTAAATAACAAATATGAATTGGGTGCACACGGTTCTAACATAAAGAATGATAGTATCTACATCAACAAGTTTATTGATTTTATCGAAAAATACGACCGAGTTAAGTTTGCAGGTGAAGGTAATATTTTAATACCGAAAGCCAATACTCCTGAGCAGATTATAAACATGACTGACGATGTTTTACGTGTAATATTTTACGATTTAGTTCACGATTCGGTTGTTAACAAGAATGAGTTTGAAAAATTTAAGAATAAATTTATAGATGAATTCAACGATCCTGAATTTGGATTTGCGACGGGAGGATCTGGTAGAATTGTAGAATATAAAACGTGGGTAGGAGCAGGGGCTGCTTCAAAGTCTTTTAAAGTATATGAAAGCATACTTTCACCTAAGAAGGGTAAGACTAGTACTGGAGAAATTGTTGCTTTACAAAATCCAGAAAGACAGTTTCCTGCCCTATTTAAAACACTTGGAGATTTGTCCCAGTTCATGTATGCCGGCAAATATAATACAATGGTTGGTAGTGGAGATAAAATGGGTATTGCGGCAGGTCTATACATAAATGCTAAAAACAGAAAAATAATTAAATGTATGATGGAAGATGCTATATCTGGTTTTATAATTTATACAGGTATGAAATCTGGTGATCTAGATTTCATATCTAAAACTGGTTGTGGTGGACCGCGTAATAAGGGTGGTGCATGCTATGGTAGACCGGGTCTAAATATTAACACAGATACACTTCAGAAACAAATTATAGATTCTCTTAGTCCACAAAAACGAAACGTTGCCATACAAATTAAACGCACTAGAGTTAATAGAGTCAAAAAACAACTTCAAACAAATGCAAAGTTACCAGGAGCAAATCAAAATAGAGTGAGGACACGAGCTACTAACCCCATTACTACACGTAATGCATTAATAGCTAAGTTAAATAACGCTAGACGAAAAGCCAATGCAGCTATTAAAACCCCTACCTCGAAACCCAATAACTCCGCAATGAACGTAAATAATAGTGCAAAAAGACGGAATAATCTTAATCGATACATCAACAATTTAAATAGTCAATTTACACAGGTTGGTCTTCCTAATAGATTAAATAAAACTGTTTATATGAATAAACTCGCTACTAGTAACACTGACACAAACTTAAATAAAATTAAACAGAACGCTTTGAATAATGTTAAATTATTAGCAACTAAAGGAGCGTTTAAACAATTGATGAGAAAAAACTACCGTAATCTTACCAATAATAATAAAATTGTGCTTAATAGCTTAATAAACGGAGCACCAAATAAAAATAAATTGGTGAATAATATAGGACCCTTTATCAGTAAAATGCAGGAGGAAAGACAGGCGCAAAGACAACAAGGTCAAAAACGTGCACGAAATAATTCTAGTGGTCAGTCTGAAAAGAAATCTCGGTCTATATAAATGGATGTTGTATTCACATATGGCCGATTCAATCCACCACATCTGGGACACAAGATGATGATTGAAGAGGTTATCAACAAAGCCAGTAAAATGAATAAGATACCAGTTG
>Ga0222718_10003567_pt1 | contig 13277 bp, 12 predicted proteins | sample C33_27DmetaG_FD_165045 | JGI IMG/M metagenome (GOLD analysis project Ga0222718, IMG submission 165045) | Estuarine water microbial communities from San Francisco Bay, California, United States - C33_27D | ecosystem: Environmental > Aquatic > Marine > Unclassified | place: USA: California... | reverse complement strand
TTCTTTCGATGCAAAGTCAACAAAAAATACGTCCTTTGATGTACCAGGGTCAGCATCTCTCACTCTATTGACATAAAGACCCTGTAAAGATTGAAAGGAGAGTTTATTTTCTTTATTGTCTTCAATTACGATGTCAGTTCTTTCACCACCTCTGATTGGTAGAGCATCAAGAACACCCTTGGATGCTCTGATACTACCACCATCACTTTCATATCCACTATCAACAACCACTGCGGTTGCGGTAACATTATTAGATAACACACTTTCGTAGTATCTAAACTCAACCACACCACCAGATAAGTCAATCGCTTTATCAGATTGATTAGAACTAATCTTAAATTTTTGAATGTTACCAGGAGATGCTGGTGCGTTTTGTGATGGCATTATCCCTGTTTATATAAGAATCCCATAAGTTGAGACTTGTAATAACTATTTACTACGTCTGAAGTAGATGCACTCATCATAGGTCCACCACTTCGTCCACCTCCTCCTGATGGTTGTTGACCAGGAATAGGAATAGGTGTGATACCACCTTGACCATACATTTGATCATAAGATCCACGTCTATTGATGTTCACGTCTGGACGAGCACCAGGTTGATTAGGTGACAACTGTGCGGTTATATTAGGTGCTGCTCCTTCTGGTCCTTTGGCACTCAAAATCAAGTGACCAACATATGCTGAAGGATTACCCATACCACCATATCTTGTAGCATTCCTTGTGTTATCAACCTCAAAGTGAAGGTGTGGTCCAGTAGAACTACCTCTACCTACATCACCTTTCGCTCCACCAGTTCTACCAAGAGGAACACCTGCAGGTATCTTTTGACCTGCACTACAAAATCTTTCATTTAAGTGTGCCAGTCTAAACTGTAATCCAAGAGATGGTGCCCAGGCATCAACGACATTGCCATAACCCTTTCCTACTCTTGATCCATGTAAACCTGAATAGACAATTTCAACATCAACATCCAATGCAACATATGTTCCTTCTGGTGTTCCAATATCAATACCTCCATGTAGTCTTCCCCATCGTTGACCATAACCAGATGTGACAGGGAAACCACTTACCATGTCACCCTTCATTCCCCCAGTTGTGGCTCCCATATCACTGATGACACCTGTACCTGTCTGAGCTGCCTGAGCTGCCTGAACATCTAATGCAAGTTGTGCAGGTTGTGTAGTTTGTTGTGACTGAGATGTTTGTGCAGGTTGACCAAAGGCTCTCCTCAATGCTTTAGTAAACTTAGTTCCAGAAGTTCCAAATCCATCACGAGTTGGATCTTTGGTCATGTTAGAGTCTAACCAGTTTGCCGCATGGACCCATCCTTGGTTGTGAGCAAATCCCAAATAAGAAAGCCTTTCAACACCACTGGCATCTCTATATCGTTGAGATCCCTTTCTCCCTGATAGTAACCTATGATTTTGTACTGCATGAGCAAGAATCATATCCTCCTGGAGTTGAGGATTGTTTCTAAATTCAGCTCTTGATGGAACTGGTATGCCTAATATATTTGCTGCATCAATTTTAGCAGCAGCACCCATTTGATATCGACCATCGTATCGATTGCCACTTCCACCAATCGCACCATAAGAATCTCTGAGACTATACCCAGATGTCTCAATAGATGCCAGAGTATCTTTATATGTCTTCCACTGTGATGCAGTAATACCTAAAGTATTGTATAATCTTTGTGCACTAGATGAAGGACCTAGATTTGATGAGTAGCCAGTAGGTGATGCACCACTTCTTGTCCCACCTGATGAAGCAGTACCAGTTGATGTAGCAGTTCCTCCAGCTGGTGGTGTATATTGAGATGGTTCTACAAATTGTAATCCATTCCATACCATTTGTTTTCCATTGATCATTGTAGTATAGCCAGGTCTCATATTTTTTCTTTCATCAAATTGCTGTTGGGTCAATCCTGTTCCAGCTACTCCACCAGGACCCACCCTATCTTTAGGGTCAACAGGTGGAACAAGACCCATCTTCTCTTTAATCAATTCATATAATGCTTTACCTGCCCAGTCACCAATCATACCACCAAGAATAGCACCAGCAGCTGTGCCTGCAAAAGGTAATACAACAGAACCAATACCACCACCAATCCAGGCACCGATACCACCACCGATTGCTCCAACTACAGCTCTGTCAAGTGGTTCGCCCAGTAACATATCAATAAAAACACTGATAAGTCCACCAACAACAGGAACTCTCTTAAATATATTTCCAATTTTTAAAAGTCTTGTTGCACCTTTGCCCATTACATTGTTGGCAGTGGCCTTAGATGCTTGTTGTACTGCAGTCTTTGGTGCAGTTTTTGCTAATGACTTTGATGTCTGAGATGCTACATTTCCAGGGTTCTTTGTAACTTGTTTGGTGACACCCTTTGCACCTTGACCAGTTACTTGACCTGTTACATTTTTTGTAAAATTAACAATTCCCTGACCAAGAGAACCAAAAGTTTTATTTGCAAGAGGAAGGAGTTGACCCATCTTCTTGCTCAGAAGTTGACCACCCTTACTCAAAGCTTTCCATGTGGTATTGAAAATGCCCTTGATAGGACCAGCAAATACTGAGGAAATTCCTGTAATGACACCCTTTAACAAGTTAAAAGGATTTTGGAAGTTCTTACCTAAGGTGGTGAATAAATTCTCAATGGTTTCGTAGTTATTGAGGAGGAATGCTACCAAACCTCCCATTGCTATGTTACTTAAGAAGTCAAAAATACCAAAGTTCTTACCAATCGTCTTACCGACTGATAAAATACCACTACCACCTTTCTTCTTCTCTAATTCCTCTTCCTTTTTTCTAGCCTTCTCAATTCTTTGTTTATCTTTTAAATCACTAGCAGCTTCTTTCTTTGCTTTACTCTCAGCCTCACTCGCCTTAACAAGTGCTGAAGTTGTATTATTAATATTGTCAAGTTGTTTACTGATAGACTCAAATGATGCCGTACCAGATGTTTGTGTGGACTTACTTGATTGATTATCCCTATAGACAGACTTTGGTAATTTAATTGCCTTTACCTTCTTTGTCTTGGGTGTCGATACCTTTTTAGATACTTTTCTACCAAGGTCTTGAGTCCTCTTTGCTGCAGTCTGTTTTGCAGTCTCTTTTGCCTTACCTTTGACAAACTTCTTGGCACCACCCATGACAGCCTTCTTGGCCCCACCTTTGGCGGCACCCATTAATAAACCTCTTGCTGCTGCTCCTACTAAGGGTAATACCATGTCTTATCCTACTATATTATAGATTGATTTGACAACAATAAGGTCAAAATTATTTAAATCCTCAGCAGAGAATCCTGGTACTTGTTTTTGTGCCGCACTTGCCGCACTGTTAGTTGTCTGACCACTCATAGGAACAGGAAGAACTGCTGTACCACCCCCATAAGGTTGATAAGGTTGAATATTCATATTCAATTGTGGTCTAGACACCTGTCCACCTGGAGGTGGAGGAAGAACAGGTGCAGGAGGTGCGCCAGATAAATCATCTGCTTGTACTGGTGAAGCACCAACACTAGGTAAGATACCTCTCAATATCTTCTCTGCCATTCGCATAGAAGCAGGACCCTGTTGTCCTCTCTTGACCTCTTCTAACAATCCACGAATAGCTGGGTCATCAATACGAGCCAACTCCAATAATGTACCGCCCCCTGCAGTGACACCTTTACTACTTGGGTCAAAGTATGGATCATGTCTACCAAACACATTCATCAGTGAACGGTCAGTGGCTGACTCATTAGCAGAAGGTAATACACCTGCTCTACCATATCCTCTTGCATCAAAGTGAAGGTCAACATACTGCTGTCCTCTCACACTCTCAACCTCTCTGGGCACAGTTTTCATTCCAGCCCAAGTATAGATGTCTCTAAATCCAATCTTATCACTTAGTCCTCTCTGTTGTACAAGGGTCTTAAGTGTATTTACGACGTGTCTCGTTGCTTGCCACTCTTTAACATATGTAGGATTTGGATTGGTGCCTTCCCTATTATCATCAGCAGTACCCCAGACTGGTCTACCGTCTGACCCCAATTCTATACCTCGTGCAGCATTTGATGGTGTTGGAGCATGACCTGCACCAATAATAACTTTACCTACCTGACCACCACCTTGAAAACCTTGGATTTTACCAAACTTAGGTTTGTTACTACCACCTGCCAATGCATTGGCAGCAAGAAGATTGTCGGCACCGTACATATCGACGGCCTTCTTACTCATCATAATTTCACCAGGTTGTGCAGCAATCAACTGAGTGTCCTTACCCATACCTTTGATTTGAAGACCAGTCAATTTGTCAATGGCACCACCATCAAAGAGTGAAAGGTTCTTGATGTCTATTACTTGACCACCACCTTCTTGTTGTTGCATCCATTGAGGATATTGAATAGGTTTAATATATGGAAGTGCAACTATAGGTATTCTTGGTAGTTTTGGTGTTGGGGTACCAGGAATAACCTTCGCTATTTGCTTAAGAGCCCATTCTAACTCATTGAATGCTGTATTCCATAGGCCAATATATGCATTGATAGGTGCAAATACTATATCATTGATAAATTTAATGATCTTATCATTAATAAAGTCAATTATAAAATTACCAAAATCAATGATAGGTTTCAAATACTTACCAGGATTTGTAACAATATCCATGATAAGATTGACTGCACCACCAAGTAAAATATTCTTAAAGAAATCTCCGATCATATCGAAGATACCTTTCGCTGGTTCTAATGCTTTCTCAATCTTTTTACCTTTCTTTTTATCTCCTTCAAGTTTTGCTTCCTTCTCTCTGAACCCTTCAGTCTCTTCCTTCGCAGCAAGTTTTCTTGCAGTTTCCTTTTCAAGTTCTAATTTATCCTGATTTATCTTTAAAAGTTTTTGTAAGTTACTCTCAATATTACTAAGAGACTTTGAAATAGGGACAAGTTTCTCTTGTACATCCTCTTGGAGATCTACCTTTACACTTTCAGGAGTTGATGCTGATGTGGATGATGGAAGTAACTTATCTGTCTGAACTTTGGTTGGTCCAGTAGGTTTTGATTTAGGTTTTTTATTAACAAAGTTTGATGTCTTTACAGTCTTTTTCCTAGACTTTGGTTTAAATCTACCAGACCTTGACTTTACCTTTTTATATTCATCATCAATTAATTCACTTTCCTCAGTAGGAATTTTACTACCAGACATCCTGGCAGCCATCATTCTCTCTTTTAAGAGAGTTTTATATGTATCGTAATCTAAGTCACTGACATCTTCTAACCCAAGGAGACTTAGAATTCTTGGATCTATATCTTCACTCTTAGATGGTTTAGTTTTCTTTTGAGTAACACTCTTTACTATTGCAGCAGTCTTACCTTTCTTTTGATCACCCTTTTCTTTTTTGAGAGTATCTACATCATCTCTGATTTCTTTCAGAAGGTCATCAAGACCATCTGGTATTTCTTGTTGTTTTTTGTTTGACTTTTTTGCAGTCTTTACATTTTGTTTAGTTATATTTCTAATATTACCTTTCTCATCAAATTCACCTGCAAGTCCTCTTGCAATATCAGTGAAGTCATTCGATCTACCTTGAATAAGTTCACTATCAATTTTAGATTGTTCTCTTTCGTTGAGTGAATTATAGTATTTTGATAGTTGAGCAATTTGAGCATCAGAAAGTTTATCGACAAGGTTCTTGCCGAGTTTAACTTCGTAAGCCTTTCTTAGTCTAGCGGGGTCTCTAGCCATTCCTTGCCTTCATCTTTTGCTCTTCTTCCTCAAGATGTTCTTGGAGTAATGCAACGTAGATGTCTCGTTCCCAAGGCATCATATTTTCAAGCTCTGTTAATGAATATTTATGGTACTGCATCAAGGCAAAAGTTAATCTGAAGTAGTTCTCCAGATCCATGTGGACAAGGCCTATCCGAAAAAACTTGATAACCCTTCCAGTACAACAGTACTCTTTACTTTAGTGACGGGATTTTTTACCTCAATAGTATGAGATAACTTAGGCATTGTCTCAAAGAACTTTTCAATCTCTTTGAACTGAGTTGAACTCATCTGTTCAAGGAATTCGATTACTTCTTTATTAGTAACATCAGCAGTTGACCACACCTCTTCTTCACTATAAATCTTGTCAATACAAGTTGCAATCAATTCAAATGATTTATCAACAGAGTTATCATCAAAGTCAAAGTTGTTCTTGATGAACTGGTCCAGTGACGGATACTTCATCTCCATCATCAAAGTGTCGTCAAGTTTGATTTGTTTTGAATGATTTTCATTCTCCACTACCTTGATATCCTCAAGGTCAATCTTAACGTTAATCGATGTCTCACCATCATCAGGAGCAATAATACCTACCTCAACTTCTTCACCAACAGACTTACCTCTAATGTTTAAAAAGAGATATTCAATATCAAATGTAGGAAGTTCCTCAACCTTAATACCTCTGGTGGAGATACAGTTCTTAATTACGGTTTTGATTGCAGTTGTAATCTGTTGAGTATCTTCACTCTCAAGTGCAAGAACAAGAAGTTTTTCTTCTTTTACAAGGAAAGGTCTGAATTTGATTTTTTGTTTGGTAGATGGCAACTCAAGTTCATAAGTTGGAGTAACAATCTTTGGTAAAGGCATGATATCTGATAATGATTTCAGTAAAAATATTTAGTTACGTTTTTTACGTTTCTTTGGGGATGGAATACCAAGGTCATGTTCGGTCAAGACTTTGAATTGTACGCCATTGTCTTTTGCGAACTCCTCGGCCGCGGTCCATTTTGCTTGATTTATTGCGTAGGTTGTACACTCATTAATGTAAGCTTTTGTAACTCTACTCTTCTTCTTTGGTTCGACACATTGTTTTGCTGGTTTAATTTCAATGATGTATCGACACACCCTACCATCCTGATGTCTTATCTGTACAATCCCGTCAGGATAATATCTATGGACACGATTGTCAACTGGGCTGACATAAGGTATTGAAAACTCCTCCGATGCATACTTAAGAACAGCATCGTTTCTGTCACACCACTTTAAAAAGTGTAGTTCCCAACTACTACGGTAGACTATATTCCTCGCATCCCCCATATATTTTTCAGGATGCTGAGGATGAAATCTACCTTGATGGTACTTCGAACCCCTAGGCATCAGTTATACATAGTATTGATATAGTAACTGTATTTAGATGCCTGCACCAGGTGGAGCTCCAACTCCAAAGTCTATAAAGACATCTCAGATTAAGAGTAGGATCTTAAACGTTGCTACTCCTAATAATTACATCGTAAAATTTACACCTCCCTCTAAGGTATCCTCATTTATGGAGGATCGTGGATTACCATACAATATTGTGGGTGAAGACATTGAACTGAGATGTATTCAAACAACCACACCAGGGACCTCATTCCTGACACATTCTGTCAGTGCTGACCATCAAGGTATTGTAGAAGAGATACCTTATAGAAGAGCATATGAAAACGAGATCTCAATGACATTCATTGTAGATAATAATTATGATACCGTTGCATTCTTTGAAGCATGGGTTGATTATATGAGTGGTGTTGGTCCAACCGTTGCAAGAGAAGCATACTACGGTGATTATGCTATCTACAGAATGAATTATTTTAATGACTACAAGTCTAATCTATTTTTGACAAAGTTTGAAAAGGATGCTACTAATAATTCAAGAATTAGTAAATCTCGTCAAGACAAGAGAGCACTTCAGTATACATTGATTGGTGCATACCCAAAACAAATAAATAGTATGGACTTACAGTATGGTGAAGCGTCTGATTTTATGAGACTTGTAGTGACCTTTGGTTACTCAAGATATGTAAGAGAAAGAGTCAGTATCAAGGACAAAAATGAAGACATTTAATCAGTTTAACGAAGACGCATCTTCTTCTGCCCAGTCTGCTATCAGCGGATCAGGATCTGGTAAAGGTGGTTCTGGTATCCATCAAGTAAGTTACGATACAGAATTTAGGAAGAGACCATCAACTGGTCTTGGTAAACTTGCCACAGGTGCTGCCACAGGTGCTGCTAAACGTGTTGGTGGTGCTATCAGAGACAGAATTAAAAAGACTGATCAGGGTGTTATTGATAGAATGAAACCTGCAACAGCACCAGATAAAACAGGTCCAGGTAAACAACCCGACAGAAAACCACAACCATATAGAAGTTCAAAACCCCAAACACAACAACGTGCTCTACCACAAGGTAAGGAACGTCCTGCACTTCCTGCAGGTAAGGATTCAATGGTAGCAAGAAGAACAGCTGCTGCTAAACAACCACCACAACACAAACAAATCTCTGCAAGACCAGCATCAACAGCAATGGCTGGTAGTAGGCAAAGACCTGCGATCAGACCACAACCTCAACGAAAGGCATTACCTACAAGTAATATCTCAAAGGGTAATAATGATGTACAAAAAGTTAATGTGAGAGTTCAAGAACCTCAACAAAAAGCACTCCCACCAGCACAACAAAAAGCACTCCCACCAGCAAAACAAAGACAGTTAAAGGCTGCTAATGGATGAAGAACAAGAGGAGTATCTGAACAGTACAATCAACAGATTTTCTGAAGAGGAAGTCAATCGTATCAAGGCCATGATGGTCGAAGATGATATGATGTTAGAAATCATTGAGAAGCTTCAAACCGAAGTAGAAGTTGTTCCTGATGTTGGTAAGTATTTTACTTTCATCTATACAGCAAAGACACCCAGAGTTGAATACGATAGATTTCCTTTAGTTGCGGTGACTGGTATATTCAGATGGGGATTCAGAGGACTTAATTATCACTGGGGTGAGTTTAGAAATTATACTTGGGAAGAACTACAGAGTAATCTATACAAAGTATATCCCATGGAACTGAAGACTCTTAGAGCCATTCCATATCAAAGTTTCACGATAAATAACTAAAAGTATCCTAGTATAATGTCGGACGTTGTTAAGTCATCTGCAATTTGGAACGGTCTTAAAGTAGATTCTTATACCAACGTGCGTACGGGAGAGATCAGTTTATATCAACCAAAAAGATTAACTCCAGTTCTTCTTGCAAGATCAATACCTGCAAATGGAGAAGCAAAATGGTCTTATGAAGGTAATGGAGCAAACTTTAGAAACATATATAACGATCAACAAAGAGCAATTGGTGGTAAAGAATTAAGTCAAGAAGAATTCAATCAACAATTTTTTACAAAAGGAACGACCGCATTTAATAATATCAGAGGAACAATTCTCAGAACAGAAAGTAATTACGTGAATGCTGGTATTCCAGTTACCGAAAGAGAGCTTATAAAAAAAGGTCACTTTGACAATAGAGTGCCTGGATCAGTAGATCCTGCATCAGATATTATGGTGAACTCTGATGGCACCATACCAGATTCAAGAACCTCTGGAGAGGATCTTATAGATAGAGACGCCATTGTACCTACACGCGCTGGTGGTGGAGGAGGTGGTGGAGGTGGTGGAGGTGGTGCCGGTGATGCTCAAGTCATATCTCTCGATGATATAAGTGACGCTTTCGATAAAGAAAATGAAAGAAACCCAAGGGATAGAACTAGAGCATTATTAAGGTATCCATTAATTGAGCCACCTCCAGAGTTCCAATACGATTATATAAGTATAACTGCATATGATTATATACCTGATAAAAAACTAAAGTCAGGAGAAAAAAGATTTGATAACTTACCTTTGAAAAATGCTGCAGAGACAGTCTACCTTCCTATGCAACCTCAAATATCAGAGACTAATGCAGTAAATTGGTCTGATGATCAATTGAATCCTGTTCAAAAGGCATTAGGTAATGCAGCAATAGTCGCGATAGATAAAATATCAGAACTAGATCTTAAAGGAATTTTGGGTTCCTTTTCAGACCTTGGTGCAGGTTTAAAGACTGCCCTACAACAACCAGAAGTAAAGCAATTTGCTACAGCATATTTTGCAGGTCAAGCAGTTGGGGCAAATATTGTCGGAAGAACGACAGGTATGGTAATTAACCCCAATCTTGAATTACTTTTTAATGGTCCCAATCTTAGAACATTTTCATTCAACTTCAGACTAACCCCAAGAATTAAAGAAGAATCGGAAGTAATTAGAAAAATTATCCGAGCATTTAAAAGAAATATGGCTGTACAAAAAGGGCCTCTTAATTTATTTCTTAAGTCTCCACGTATTTTCAAACTTGAGTACATTTACAAAAACGGTGGTCAACATCCATATCTAAATAAATTTAAACCATGTGCATTATCTAACTTCAGTGTAAATTATACTCCTGATGGTTCATATGCAACCTTTGAAGAGACAGGTTCACTTACGGCATTTGAAATTAAAATGGATTTCTCTGAAGTAATACCAATTTATGACACTGATATCCCTGTAAATGAAACCGAAACGATGGGTTACTAATGGCACAAAAATACTTCAGAAATATTCCTAACTTTGAGTATGTTGACAGGACCAAAGATGGTCAAAACATCTCAGACTATACAGAAGTAAAGAACTTATTCAAAAGAGGTAAACTTAGAGAGGATATCTTCCAAGACCTTACATACTTCACTAAGTATAAGGTAATTGGTGATGAGAGACCTGATGAGGTTGCATATAAAATCTATGGTGATGAAAATCTTGATTGGATTGTGATGTTATCAAATAACATCCTCAACTTTGAGAATGAGTGGCCATTGGCTCAACAATCATTTGATAAGTATCTTCTTGATAAGTATGGTTCATATTCAAATATGTACCTTACTAAACAGTATGAAACCAATGAGGTGAGAGACAGTGAAGACAGGATTATTATTGAGAAGGGTTTGATAGTACCAAGTGACTGGAGTATCACTTTCTATGATACTGGTCTCGGTCAATTGGTAACTCGTTCCTCTGTCTACCCAGTTTCAAACTTTGAATACGAAGAGAGAATACAAAACGATAAGAGAAATATATATTTACTTAAAGATATCTATGTGGGTCTGGTTATCGATGATGTAGAAACTGTTATGCCATACACACCTGGTTCAACACAGTATGTCTCAGACCGTATTGTACGTGGTGAGAACATCAGATTGTACGAATAAAAAAGTAAAAGGGCCATTTTTGGCTCAGATTTTTTAATCGGCCTTTTTGTAATCAAAGGCAGCATTTCGTTTCCTCAATAAATGGCAAACTGACAGGGGTCTTGGTCTTAGGTTGATACCCTTCAGTCTTATAGGTAGTCTTTGGTTTATATGCAGCCAATGTCTCCTCTATTTTTTGTTGTCGTCGTTCTGACATGTATGGCTTGATATTTTCTATAATATATGCTGCCTTTCTACCAGCCATTTGTATTCTATACTGTCTTAGATAGTCTGTACCATTGACTCTCTTACCTTTAGGTACAAATGATCTGTGTTCCTTACCAAGTAGCTCAGAGACCCTATCCATAACGTCTTTATCGCACATCGATATACAAATTTCAGGGTCGCCCTTACTAATACCGATATAACCCTCTCCTTCAAATAAACCTACAAACCAGAAAAACTCCTTTAACATTACCCGTAACATGTTACTGGTTTATTTATAAAAAGGCATAAAAATAGGGGAGATTTTTTCTCCCCTAAAACGAAATCAAAGGCCGATTTTGGTATCAGGACTCAGCAAGCTTACTGAAGTAAGACATGGGGTCTTCGTCATCGTCTCCCTTACTGATAGTAATATCAGGAGAGTTGAAGTCAGAAGTTGTCTTTGAAGATTGATAGGAGTCTTCAAGCTTTCGCATGACCTCTTCTTCAGAGACAGTCTTTCGTTCTGTTGCTGCGTAGTTATCATACTCAGTTTCTTCCTCTACGGTTGATCGACGGGTGGACTTGTTGCCCAGTACATAATCAAGACGCTTCTTCAGTTCATCATAAGATTTGAACTGATCGGGTGCAGTGAAGGCAGTCAGTGAATACTGCTTCTTCCAGATTGCTTCCATCGCTTCATCGTCATCCAGGAGAGGAGACACACGATCGAATTCGGAACTATCGTAGTTCCAGTAACCAGCAACCTTCTTCAGTTTGAGTTTGAAGTTGGCACCTTGCCAGAAGTCAAATGGGTTGATAGGAGTTTCATCTTCGAATTCAGGTTGCATTGCTTCCATGATCTTGTCGAAGATCTTCTTACCAAACTTGTACAGGAATACCTTACCTTCATTCTGAGGGTTGGCAGGGTCCTTGACCACGTAGATGTTTGCGTAGAAAGAAAGTTTACGCTTTTGTTTGCGAACGGTTTCCTTATCCGATTCGTTACCCGTGTTCCACAATTCACGGTTCAGTTCACCGATAGGATCCTTACCACCAATGGTAGTCAGGGAGTTTTCGATGTACCAACCACCAGGACCTTGGAAGGCATGGGAGAACAGTTTCACCCAAGGGAGATCTTCTCCTTCGGGAGCAGGAAGGAAACGAATAACAGCATATCCGTTACCACTTTTGTCCATCTCTGGTTTCCACAGACGGTCATCGGCACCATTGCCGCCACCACCGTTTTGTTTCTCTACTTCTTTGACCAGTTTCTGTGTCAGAGAACCAAGAGAGGATTGTTTTTTGAGGTCTGAAAAAGACATTCGTATTTACCTGTAGTTTGTATTTGGCTTGTGTCCCAGTCTTGGGTGGGGTGAACTGGGGACCCCGATAATATAACCCGTTTAGGGGGACGTGTCAACAGTGTATTTAGATCGATTTCTGTAGAAGTTTCTGTTCCACCGTTTGTATTCCCTCTTCTCCTCTTCCGTCAGATAGGGTCTCAGTATGTTGTAACCTTCCTCAATGGTATTGTATTCTCTTATCCAATGTTTCTCCCTCTCTAACATATCCTCCTCATCTACAACCTCTAGGACACCCCAGATGAATTGTTCTCTACCGTAGAGTTTCATGTCTCCGTAGAGAGGGTTATTCTTCTTCCTCCACACTGAAGACTTGTAATGAGCTTTCATCCTCTCATACATGTTGGTACTGCTACCAATATATTTTTTATTATTTTTTAAACAGACGATACAGTAAATAGTTCCCATAAAAATAATCCATGATAGGTGTACTAAGTCGGGGAGACTTATACTATCTATCATAGATCAACTTTTACTATTTGTCAAGAGGATACGAGAGAGTATTATGGATACTGTCTCCCCAGACCTTACCTATATCTCTCTTCTCCTCTAGATGAGTTTAGAGACATCCCAGGTCTAGGACCCTCAGAGGGACTCGTCAAGGTGTTTTCTCATGTTGTCGATGATGTTGGTCATATTACTGAAGACATATGTCAGGTCCACGTCAGCAGGGAATCCGA
>Ga0222718_10003566_pt1 | contig 13281 bp, 21 predicted proteins | sample C33_27DmetaG_FD_165045 | JGI IMG/M metagenome (GOLD analysis project Ga0222718, IMG submission 165045) | Estuarine water microbial communities from San Francisco Bay, California, United States - C33_27D | ecosystem: Environmental > Aquatic > Marine > Unclassified | place: USA: California... | reverse complement strand
AGGCAATTTATTTGAGGCTCGAGCGGCATTGTCCGATTGCGTCCACCAGGCTTTCATAAACTCGCCGCCTTTGTATCGCTTGCATTCGATCGAGAATGGAAAATCCGGATCGTCGGCAATGAGATCGGGTTGGTTTGCCTGGCGTTGTTGCTCGAACGGGTTTCTCGAGAACTTGATTCCGAGCAAATCCTCGAGGTGGTTTGCGACATCTCGCTCAAACCCTGCGCCTTTTTGTTTTACATTAACCATTTGAACGATCCTGATCGATTGGATCGGGTTGATAATCCGGAACCTTGATGCCGTATTTTTTCAAGCCATCGATGATGAATTGCTCGGCATGAACCGCCATTGGCACCCGAGTGCTTTTCTTTAGGTGATGCAAGGCATCATGCACATCCTCTCGGATCACCATCATAAAATTTGTGTAAGCCATGTTTTTCCTCTTTGCTGCTCGAGCCTAAATTAACTGATTTATATTAGAGATCAATAAAATATTTGCGAAATCTCTTGCAAATATATTCGGGGTCTATATTCTAGCGGCACGAACCAACTGAATAAGGATTGAATAAAATGCAAAAATTAGCTCAACTCCGCGCTCTGATGCGCGATATGGAAAACAGCCTTGGCATCATCGGCGACATCATTGGCGCGATCTGCCTGTTCATTCTCGGCATCGGCCTCTTTGTTTTTGTGCCGTTGATCGCGGGGTGATTGATATGGATTTATTCACCCGCGTAAAAACCCGCAAAGATGAACTCGAGGAATCGGCTTTGAAGTTCCACCAGGAAAATCCGAACGTGTGGATTTTGTTTGTCAAATTCACCCGCGAAATGACCTCTCGAGGTTTCATCAATTATTCGACCAACGCCATTTTTGAGCGTATTCGGTGGGAAACCGATGAGGCCGATGTCGATGGCAAATCGACGTTTAAAGTGAATAACAATCACCGGCCATATTATGCGCGGTGGTATATGCAAGCATTCCCCGAACATCGAGGCTTTTTCCGGATTCGGGAATTGACCAGTGAGAGCGAAGCGGCCAAGAATTTGCCTGATCTCACTCCAAAGGATTTCCCATATGTCAATCAATAGCTCAACGGTTCAACGGCTCAACGGCACCGTTTTGATGTCGATCGATGGCGGTGAATATGTCGAGGCCATTGATTGCCCCGAATGCTTTGGATGGGGTGAGGTTGAGATCGAACGCCCTCGGCCTCATTCTTTCGATCGTGATGTTGGGGTGATCGATGTGATCAAAGGCGAATGCGAAACATGCGCCGGAATTGGCGCACTACCAAAAGAGGATGAAAGTGATGAGTGATGAGAATCAAAAAAAAGACCGCAAAAGATATTCCGCGCCGGTGGTGGCTTCCGGCTTTTGGGTTGGCTTTGCGATGTTGGTGATTGCCTTTTGGGGTGAACCTGATTTGCGCGATGTCTTGATCAAGTTCCTCGAGGCCAAAAGCTTTAATTAATCAGTTTTCTCTCTGCCTTGAAAACTGACAACTTGCCCGCCATCCTTGGCGGGCTTTTCTTTTACACTCTCGAGCAACTTTAAAACCAATTCGAGCCGCTCGGATTCCGGCAAGAAAAAATGAATGATCTTTTTGCCACCGCTCGAGATCAAAACCTCGCCATCGTCGGTGACATCGATCTCATTCAATTATAGCCAACTCTCAACGTGAAAGCATGGGCAAGCCTTGGTTGCGTAGGAATTGTGGCCGGTGACTTTTTCGATCGTCGGGAACTTGGCTTTATATTCGACGATTAATTCGCGCAAGGCTTCCTCTTGCTCCGGTGTGAAATTATCGAGAAACTCATCATCGGCACAACCGCCGCGCCCACCGACCAGGCTCACCCCGATGGTGTTTCTGTTCATCTTGGCAACATGCGCCCCCGATTTCTCGACCGGCCTTCCATAACCCACCGAGCCATCGCGGTGAATAAGTGCGTGATAGCCTATGTCGCGCCATCCGCGTTCCTCAACGTGCCACCGGCGGATTTCCTTGACCACATCCTCAACCGGTCGGTCTGCATACCATTTCGAGTTGGTCGCGGTGCAATGAATTATGATTTCGTCGATATGTCTCATTTCGTCAAACCTTTCTGCTTTTCATATGTTCTCAAACCGCCAATGCCGAGCATTCCGCCGAGAACGGTTAAGAGGGTTCCCATATCAAATTCCGGCAATGGCGGAATCTGTGTTCCGGTCAACGCAATGACAAAAAGGGCAAGAGGCAAGCCAACAAAGTGATAGAAAAAAGCAAACCCGCACACCCAACCAATGAAAGGACGCCAGCCACCTTTAAAAGTTGATCCACTTGCTGCCTCTGCTTGGTTGACCGAAATCTGAGCGAGGGCCAAGTCTTGCGCGTGACGCTGTGACATGGTGGCAATCTCGTGCGCGAGTGCCGCCTTTTGATCCTTGTCCTCAACAAATTTGTCTAGCAGTCCGGTGACTGGCCCGATCAATTTATCAATCATTTTTTACTCATCCATGCTGTTGCGCCCATAAACGCCCCCACAATACCCGCTCCCGAGATATAAAACAAATTAGAAATATCACTTAGAGCCTCGATGCGATCCACAGGCATTGCAAACATCGCGGCGGTGAAGGCTCCCATGCCGATCAATGTCCACCTGGCGATCCGTAATTGAGCCAAGTGTTTTCGGGATTGATCCTCGAACTCTCGGATTTCTTTGGCTCGCTCGATCTCCGCATCGGTGACAATGCCATCGTGATCGAAATCATATTCGTCGAGTTTGCTGTCGGGTTGTAATTGTTTCGCGCTCATTTCACACCTCAATATTTACGTTTGAGCCTTCCGGCTTGGTTGCTTTGGTTGCCGCCCCGAATTTGTCATAAGATTTGGATAGCTCGAGGCTTTGCTCTCTGAGCGCCTCTAAGCGCCGGTGATTTGCCCGATGCTCTTTTTCCGCCCTCTGATCCGCCAGGTGCGTTTCGATCGCCTCACGCATCCTCGTTTGCTCATGAATATGGCTTCCGATGTTAAACGGTGCCGATCCGACTCCGGACATTCCATCGGCCATCACCATCGCCCCCGCTCGAGGCCGATAAAATAAACCATGCCAACCAAGATCGCGATGGCGATCGAGGACAAGAGAGACACCGCGACCCAAGTGAATAATTTCTCTTTTTGCTTTTTCGCTTCCTCGGCTTCCTCTCGCCGCCGCTTTCTCGCATCGGCTTCAAATTTGACGAAATCATCTTTCAACCCTGGTCGGCCATATAGCTGCAAGGTTTGCAACAATTCGGCTCGCTGAGTTTTCATTTTCTCGAGCGCCATAAATTCCTCAAAATCATTGGTGTCTTTTCCGGCGAGCGCGAACCAGATTGATTTTGATTTCTTTTCGCTTTTGATGCGACAATCTTCTTGAGCGCCAATCATCACCCCGATTTGCTTGGCGCAATCGGCGATGTCGCGGCCATTAGATAAGACCTGTTTTACTACACCAAACGCGGCATTGAATGCCGCAAGTTCCGCAATCATTTTTTTACGCTCACCCAATCAGGACAAGCCGCCGATGGCGAGACTATAACACGGTGCGGGTAGTGATAATAGCGTTTTGAAATAGAATAAGGCGCGTAATATATACACGCCTTATGCAACCCGCCAGGATGAGAATGCCCAAAGGCAAAAAAAGAGAGATATAAAACGATCAACCCATTTTTGTCAGAACCGCGACAAGCATTGCAATGATGGTTCCGGCGGCACCAATCAAGATCGCCTCGATCCGTTTGATCCTGGCGAATACCTCTTTGAACTGAATGTGAACCGTGGTTTCCAATTTGGTGACACGCGGTTCCAACTCATCAATCCTCTGGTGCGCTTGTTCCGCTGATCTCGCCATTGCCTTCCTCACTATTTAAGTCCTGTATAAGCGCCTCACTGAAACCCAATTTGCACATTATGGCCCGATCTAGCTTCATCTTCAGTTCTTGCTCTTTGCGCTGCGCTCTTTCAACCTGCAAGGCTAAATAACGCTGTTGATCGTTAAGATCGGCATCGATGTCATATTCTTTGCCGTTGATTGATATGGTTGCCGCCATTTTTCTTTCCTCTTACCAGGGTAAACCATCCGATGTGGTCGGATGGGCCATTTCATTGATTTTTGCCTCGATCATGGATTCAATTCCCGCCTGATCGACAACCCCATGAACCCAACCTAAAACATCGACCTCGGTGAGATCATCGAATGCGATGAAACCGGCCGCATCGGGATCGGGTGAGTGTGAGGTTGTGCCAAAAGATGAGGCGATGTTTCCATTGCCATCATCGCCGGTGCAACGCCAATGCGCCACCGTGACCCCGCCATTGGTGTTGTTGCGTTCCAGGTTTGAGATTGTCCAGGTGTAAGATATGGACATCAATCACTCGCTCCAGAATTTGACGCAATATGCGCCTGATATGCGGCTAAAACCTCTGCGGAATGAACCGCTGCACATATCGCTTGAACCTCTGACGTTTCAGAGGTCAAATCGTCACCTGGATGAACAACGTGCCTTGAAAATGTAGCAGACAATTCAACGCCGTCCTCTAATACTGCGGTTTTTGTTCTGACTTGAACCGACTTAAATCGACCGACGACCTCTATTTTGTCTTGCGTTATCTGTTTCTCAAGAGCCATTTTTTTCTCCTTTGGCTTGTTGGACTGACCACCTCATCATCCGATGAAATTATGCTGTTGTTTGATATATTACTAACCCCCGACAATCGGCCGCATTATTTGTTTGATCGGTGATGTTAATGACGGTTTGGGTGTCTGAGGTGTTGGCTTTGTAAATTTGAATAAAATCCGCACCATCAATTAATATAGGGAAAATATAATCGGAACTCTGTCCAAAATATGAAATGCTTACACTTCCATGACAATTTATGTTGAAACCAGAAACGAAATCCGGATCGAAAGGCAACCCCTGAATATATAAAACCCCACTGCCGGATGTTCCTTCGGTTATGTTCGTAAGGTTAAAAGATGCCATAACCATGCGACCGATTTTTGTATATGATCCTTGATTTTCTGCATATGTATAGGTGCCGTTGGTGGTAGAACCTCTAACTGTCGGCACCCAAGTGCCTTCCTCATAATCCGACAAGGTGGTTTTTGTTTGCCCTGATCCGCTCGAGGCTCCGAAATTGACCCCATAACCTTGTTGGAACTCAATATTTCCAGACGATGCGCCAAATCGGAAAATCTCGCTTCCCTCATTGTCTAGGGTTCCGGTTTTCATAACAATGTCGGCGGAATCCATCAATATTTTTCCGTTACCGCCGCCAGTTTGGTCGAATACAAGTGTTGGACTCCCGCCGCGAATTACAAGGCTTGTGTCGGTTCCGCCACTGTCTGGATAATAAATTGACATTGATGGTTTTCGAGTTGTCGCCGGATTGCCTCCAATTTGAACCGCTGTGGATTCCGGTGTCGAATTTCTGATCCCGACTTTCCCATCATCTTTAATTATCATTTTTACAGATGTGGATGATGCGCTATCATCGTAAAACTGAAACGCCATAGCCGCATCGCCATCGGCTGTGGTTCCGCGAATTTCGAAACGATCGCTTGTATCCGGAAAACTATTGTTGTCTGTAAAAGACAAAATTGGCGATGAACTGTTCAAATGTAAACTTGTCGCGTTATTCCCATACAAATTGAGAGTGCCGTTCCCGTCCAATCTCGCCCATTCTGTTGATGCTGTTTTCAATCCGATTGCGGTTGTTGCTTTGAACATCACACCGCCATCGTTGCCGCCGGAACTGAATGTTGAGATCAACAAACCATCGGTGTCTTGCGCACCTGTAAATCTTGCGATTGATGAATTGTTCGTTCCACTTTTGACATGAAGTGTTTCATATGGGGTTGTTATTCCCAACCCCAACCGCTGATCCGCCGCATCCCAATGAAACGATTGAGTCGTTCCATCCGATGCCATGAGATTCACATCGCCATTGGCTCCGACTAACATCCTGGTCAACAATGTTCCCGCTGTTGTTGGTGCCGTTTGGACATTAAATGATGAATATGATCCGCTTGATTGGTTATATGAGGCACCAATCCTGACAACAACTCCCTCGCCTGCCCCCGAGCCATCACCAGAATCGAAATCCAAACCCGCATAAATATCATACGGCGTCCAACTTCCACCCCCTGCGGTGTCTTTTATTCTAATCACAACTGGATCGGTTGATCCATCGCCTCCGTCACTGTCACCGCTCACCAAGAGAGAGCCGGTTATCGTGACATCGGATGCCTCGCCGCTAACATTCAAGAACCGTGAATCCGCCTCGGTCTTTGAGTAGGTGTCGAGGTTTGTTCGAGCCGCCGCCGCTGTGGTGCCCCCTGTGCCGCCCTGAGAGACGCCCAGAGTGCCATCAATGGTTTTTGCGCCACCGATGTTCACCGTCCAAGATGTCTTGGTTCCTGAGCCGCCATATCCGATGGAATTAACCACCAAGGTTGTTCCTGAATAAGATGTTACCACCGTATCGAGGAAATTGGTTGATGGTGCCGCCGCATCCGCGATCCGCAATGGCGTTCCCGCTTGATATGGTTTGTTGGCCTCAACCGTGAATGTCTTTGATCCGGTGCCGATCGAGTTCGATGTGGTCGAGGTGGAATTATAAATATCACCGGCATGTGTGACAAAATCCTCAAAGGCATCGGGCAACCCGTCAACGTAATTGGTGCCTTCGAAATCTGTGAGCGTATAGGTGCGACCGTTAAGAGTGACCGGAAATGCCATGTTTTGTTTCCCCTAGATAAGTTCCTCGACCTCGATTTGTCGGCCATAAAAGTTGAGCGCCGAGTTCACGATCGGCGATGTTTGCGTGATTCTACCATAAATATTTTGTGTGATCCACGTTGTCGGTTCATCCGGTTGAGGAATGATCAAAATATCTTGCGCCACCCCGCGCAATCGATCGATGGCATTGAATACGTTTTGAAACATTTCGTTTTCCGGTAGGTTGATCAACTCAAACCGAATCCGCCGGAAACGCTCGATTTCATCAACAAAGGTTTGCCCCCCGCGTGATTTGGTGATTCTGGAATCATCCACAAATTCGAACTCAACGCCATTTGCGTAATTGATTGATGGCTTATATGCTGGCCCCGCAATCAATCGACCGGCTTGAATATATCCGTCAGTATTATCCGGATCGGAAATATCAATCCGCAAATATCGCGCTTGAACCGGTGATGATAAAACCGCAAACGTCGAGATCGTATATTGAGCGGCCACCGTGATATTCAAATATCCGCCCCAAGAAAACACACCCCAAGGCAATGTTCCAAATTCCTCGACGATCGGCCAGGCATCAATCAAGCCGGAATCATAAACCGTTGATGAGAAATCAGAGGCATTCGAAAGCCGCCACCGGATTTTGCCGGTTTGCGAAATTGTATGCTTAATCAATGCCGCGAAATCCACAATTCGCCCTTGACCGAAATCAACATCGATTTGAGCGGTGGTTTGCGTATTGCGCCAAATCTTTACAATTTGCCGATCTTGCAAGTTGGTGATCGGCAATGTTCCGACCGCATCATCAACCGTTACCGTTCCGGAGTCGGAATAATTAGTCGAGGAAATGATCATGTTGGTTGGCATATTTTATCCCCACAATTCCAATTCGACCTCATTCACCGCCGCATCCTCAACGATAGAAATCACCCGAAACAATTTGCCGCTTGTCAAATTATACCGACTAAATGTGATTTTGACCACATCATTCAGCTTGAGGGTGTAAGGTTGGGTCTTAACCAATATCCGATAAATGTCGCGCTGCGTTTTGTATATCGTCAAAAGCCTTGCCGCCTCTGTTGCCGCCGGTGACGACTCCGCAAACAATGCCGGAATAATGAGCGGATCGGAATTTGGATATGGCGTTTGAATGGCCGTGTCGGTGGCAATGGCAACATCGGATTCACGAACCAGGAAATCCCGTTGCGCCGTTGTGATCGAGGCACCGAAATCCGTTTCACTCATCACCCGATAATTTTTCTTGAAATTCACTCGAGCTTGATAATTCGGAACCGCCGAGGCAAGCCGTGTGATCTCGATGATGTTTGTCGAGTCAAATTCCGCCGCCGCTGTTCCGGTTGCGAGTTCAATCCGATTCACCTCGAAATCACCCGATCGATCGAATCCATAATATGCGCCGACCGTGTTTGCGATTTGGTCGAGAACCTCGAGGATGGTGGTTGTGTCCGGAACATAAACGCCAACCGCTGAACTATTGTCGGTGTTTAAATCCGAAAATGAGGTTGTGTTCAAATCGCCTGGATCGGCCAACCCGCCATAATCTGTGACAATGTGGCGAATAATATCACCGGCGGTTTCTTTATAGGAACCCGATGGCTTTGAGCCTTTGACATCCGCCGTAATGACACCGCTCGGCGCTGAAACCAGAGTGAACCGGCCATTCGTTAAATCAACCGTGTAATGCGTTGTAAGAGTCAACGCGACCCCGCCATCATAAACCGCAACGATCGATTCGATTTGCCCATTGTGAACTTGATAAACGAAATTTGTCGCATCAACCAAGATCGGTTCGATGTTGAAAACCTCGCCAAAACAGAGCGGTTTCGGTTGATTTGCCAGGTTGCTCGATCCCTCATTGCCACCGGTTCCGGCATAAAGAACCGAGGGAAAATCCACATCGAAATCGGTTTGTCGATCGCGCAAAATCACCCGAATGAATAGATCATCGAACTCAATCGATTTTGCCTCGCCGTTGAATATGGTGAAATAATATTGGAAATCCGCTCCGGATTCACCGACTCGAACCTCAACCGATCGGCCATCCCATCCATATCCCGACCAGGCATCGAGAAAACCATCGGCATTCGTTAAAACCAATTCGCCAAAACCAGGCACCGAAAAGCCTCCGAGCCGCTCCGATGCAAACATCGACCTCGAGAATGAAATCGGCTCAACCAATCTCGGCTCGAATATTGTGTTCGCCGGTGTATCCGTTGGCTCGGTGACAAATCCCTCACCGGAATAATAGAGAGTCAATTCGCTCGCACCGCTCACATCATATGGCTTGAGAATAACCAGATATTTCTTTTTGGCATATGGATCGGCAACTAAATCCGCGAGAGTAGTGGCAACCATTACGCTCTCGCCCCCGCGAGTTGACCGGCTGACATCGCGCGGCTGAGTTGCCGCCGCAAGGTGATAATTTCCTCTTTCATATCATTCACCGCGCCAATGAGATCGGACGCATTGCCCTTGATCGGTGCGACCGTACCATTGCGTTGAGGGATAAACAATTCCGGCCCTCTTTCACCCACTCTTACATTATCACCGGCATGAACATTCGCGCCGGTCATTCCCGCCAAATATGGAGCGGATTCATTGTAAAGAGTTGAAAAACGACTGGCTCGATTTGTTGAAAAATTGCCTTTGCTTTTACCCATGCCGCCGGTGATGCCGAGAATCATATCGCTCAAAGACGATGAAAGCATGTCGGTGAAAGTATCCTTGGCAAATTCAATCCCGACCGATGTGGCGATTGATGAGAGGCTTGCACCTGATCCCAAAACACCAGAGGCGAATGAACTAGACATTCCATTTCCGACCGCCGCCGCGAACCCTTGCCCCGCTCCAAGGTTGGCAAAGACCGCCGAACCAATTCCAGGCAAGATGAAGGGAAGCGCCAAAGCCGCGATAGTTGTCATATCGCCGCTCATTATGCCCTCGACCATCCCCTTGATCGCATCTGAAACAACCCCAATCACATCACCGATCGCATCGGCAATATCGCCAATAATGTCACCTATCCCGCCAATGATGTCGATGTCGATTCCGGTCACTTTTTTGATAAGACCACCAAGAAAAAACCCTGGCGTGATGGATTCCATGATGTCCTTGCTGATACCCATTCCGCCGCCAGGCATTTTACCCGCATTCACCGCATCAAAAAAGCCTTTGCCGAATTTCGAAACGCTCGAGGCATTGACCACATATTCACCCGAGGAAACCCGAGCCAAAACATCATCCGCCCTTGGCCCTCCGGTGCCTGGAACCATGCCACCATCGGCGAAACTGAGGCTCGGGAATACATCGCCGAGGAAATTCAAACCGGTTGTGATGACCGCTTTGGCCGCAAGATCGGCCAAACCTTTTTTGATGGCATCGGTAAACGTGCCGAAATCTAGCTCACCGGTTTGGAAGAAATCCGAAAGAGTTGTTTCGAGTGATCCGAACGATTGACCCACCAAATCTTGCATATTCGCGGCATTGTCTGAAATCGCCTCATAATAATCTTTGACGCCTTTGATCGCACCCGCGCCGAATGTTTTTTCATTTTCCGCGTTATAGTCGATGATTTGGCTTTTGATGTCGCTTATGATGCCCTCATATTCTTCGCCGGAAATGCCACCGGCATCGAAAGCCTTTTGCGCGATTTCGGTTTGAACCGCCAAATCGGACATGGTTGTGTCCAAACCAAGAGCCTCTCTAGAGAGCGTGTTGATCGTATCTTTGTATTCATCCGCGCTGATTTTGCCCGAATCAAAGAGTTTCTTGAGAACCGTCTTTTCCGCTGAAAGGCTCGCCAACGCGGTTTCGAATGGGTTTAGTCGTTTATTAACATTATCAAAGGCCGCGCTCAAATCGCCGCTTGATCCGGTTAAATCATCAGTGCCATCGGTTGCATCGCCCAAGGTTGGGATGAAATCCAAAAGCGTTGATGTGTTGTTCACAATCGCAGAATCGGTGACTCCGATTTCTTTGGTCAATTCATTAAATCTTTCTTCTAAAGATTCTGAATCGAGGCCGAGGGTTTTATAAACACCGCCAAGCAATTCCGTGATGTCGATATTCTCGCCCATCATTTCGATGATGTTTTGTAATTCGCCGGTGAGCAATAAACCCGCGCCGGTGACACCGATCATCGCTTTCCCTGCTTTGCCCATGTTTTTCATAAACCCGCCACCAATGAGCGTGCTGAAAACCTTGGTTGCATACATGGCATTGATCATCGCCTTGCCGAACGTCAATATCGCCTTGCCTGTCGAGATTACTTTTCGAATGACCCCAATGCCGAAAACAACCCCCATCGCTGTCAATAAGGTTTGAAGGTTATCAACCACAAAGCGAATCGATAAAACCGCCGCGTGTAGAGCCGTTGTGAGCTTGTCCGAAATACTTTTTGCGAGTGCCTCATTGCCCGATATGAAATCACTCAATGATTTGATGGCTTTCACAAGTGCATCGCCTAAACCGGCCTCACCCACCGAAAACATAAATTCATCAACATTATCTCGCAAGTTGGTGATTGCACCGCCGAGGGTGGCCGCTTGACGCGCTGCGCCCCCTGCAAATGCAACCTCAGAGATTTCTGTCAATGCCTGGACGATCGCCGCCGAGTCATTGTCCACAACCTTTGTGATGTCACCCATTTTGAGCGTGACTTTATCGCCCTCTTTTCCGGCTTTGATTCCGAACTCTTTGAGCCGCTCGAACTCGCCAACAGAGGCATCCGCCACCGCCTCGGCGAATTGCATGATTGATTTCGATGTGCCGCCCGCAATATCCGCGAACGATCCGAGTTGAGCCTCGGTTGGCCGGATGCCTTGCGCCACCAAAATATTAAAAGAACCCACCACCTCTTGCAATGAAAACGGGGTTTCTTTGGCGAAATCTTTCAAAATCTTGAAAGCGCCATCGGCATTTTCAACCGATCCGGTGAAAGTAACGAGCGAGGCCTTGAGGCTTTGAAACTGTTTATTAACCTCAACCAAATCACGAATAAACACACCGGCGAAAACTGCGCCCAATGCCCCCGCGACTTTCGCAACATTTACGAAAGCCGTGTTGACCGTGTTTAGATTCGAGTTGAGAGTTCGAAACGCGCGTTGCGTTTCATCTCTAGCGGTTAAGCGGGTTTCTAGCCTTTGAGTTGCCATTCTTTTTCATCGCCTGTTTTTGTCGATCGGATTGAATTTGCACATAAACCGACCACTCAATGAACTCATCAACAGACATTTCGGCTTCAATTTGTTCCACCGTCTTGCCCAACTTTTCAGCGAGAAAAAACTTGAATTGGCGTTCCTCGCTCTTTCTTAGTTTTTTTCCAAATCCTCGGCCATCGATCCCATGATTTGATTTGCGATCCGCGCAAGAACTTGAGCATCAACGCCATTTCTCAATGATGATTTATCACTGATTTGGAAAATCTTTTCACCCTCTGAATCGAGAGCCTTGAGAACAAGAACCTCGGCAAGTGCATCCGCTTCGGATTGATTTTTCACCGCGAATTGCAACTTGCCTTGGTCTTGCAATGTAAATGGTCGAGTGTAGAAAACGAAAGGATTCCCATCATCATCCGCCCATTCCGGAACAACAATTTCCTTGATAGGTTGGTTTTGATAATGAGCCTTTGCGCGATCGATCACGCTCATCCCATTTGATTTTGAATTAGCCGCCATAATTCTTTTCCCTTATGAAACTGTTGACTCGGTCAACGCTCCGGTGCCTTGGAATGTGATTGATGCCTCAACCAAGCCATCGAATGATGCGGTGATTGTCCGGCCAGTGACCAAAACCGTTCCGCTCAACTTATGATCGCCGGTTGTGTTGCCTTCCATCTGAATATTCAGAGTTGCGCTTGTGCCAACTGTCAAACCGCCTTGGCCGCTTGTGTCGGTATCATCAAAGAAAACATCCGCCGAACCACTGAAAGATTTCAATGATGTTTTATATGTTCTCGAGGTGTCACCCATCGACGTATCTTCTAGGGTGTCCATTGTTTCATCGATGGAATATGAACGAACTTCGGCAACCTGGTTGGTTCCAACCAAGATCACCCCATCACTACCGCTAAATGTAGCCATTTTTTAATCCTCACTTTTGGGGGTTGATTTTGCGGCTGTTGCCGCTTTCGATTTGGATGGGGGTGATGCCTTCCATCCTTTAGCCTCAAACGAAGCTAAATCTTCTGCGTTTATCTCAATCGGCTCTCCGCCTTTGGGTGGATAAACTTCCATTCTCTTTGCCATTTTTACGCCCTTTCCTTAATAGACCGTTTCTGCATCGGCTTCCGTTGTAGAATACAGGATTTCGAAAATAAATCGACCCACAACAACAGGTTTCTCGCCTTCACCCGCAAAATCGGCCTCGAACGAAATAAGGCGAGTATCTTTTGCATATCCGCCCCGAGTTCGATCGGTTGCCATTGCCGCCTCGATTTCCGCCGCGCTCGCGTCCAAAATATCATCCGCCGTTGCGCTTTCAACATAAACCTCTACTGACACC
>Ga0222718_10003565_pt1 | contig 13282 bp, 20 predicted proteins | sample C33_27DmetaG_FD_165045 | JGI IMG/M metagenome (GOLD analysis project Ga0222718, IMG submission 165045) | Estuarine water microbial communities from San Francisco Bay, California, United States - C33_27D | ecosystem: Environmental > Aquatic > Marine > Unclassified | place: USA: California... | reverse complement strand
ATGTTACAGGTCTTAACCTTTATCTAAAAGAATATAATCATTTACCAAAGATAATAAGAGAAGTTTTCAGGAGTAAAAAAACCGTAGATTTCTATAGTTTTATAAAAGAAGAAGAGGGTGATTTTGTAATACCCATAAAATATATAAAAGAAGAATTTCCTAATCTATATGGAGAACAGGTACAAAGAATTATTTCAGAAAATACTACCGACAATCAAGTTTAGTTATCCTCAAGACGGTGGTATCGTTTATAATATTATTTATGAAGATGTTATTGAGGAGGAAAGAAGGCTTGAAATTATTGTGGGTTATGATAGATTAAGTGAGAGAAATAAAATAACTGTGGTTCCTCGTGTGTTAAATGAAACCTTATTATATGATATTGCACGTATTAGTAATTTAATTAACCTCACTAATAAATCAGTTATTATAAAAAATTTAAATCAAGAGTTGGTATAATGGAAGACATTCGAATTAAGGGTGATTATAACGATTTAAAATCAATCATTTCACAGTATAAAAAAATATTGGTCACTGGTCCTCACGGTGCGGGTAATAAGATTACCGCCAAAGTAATTGCTAATGATTTCAATATAAAAGAAATACGTGGAGAGTATGCATGGGGTTTGGATGAATATTATGATGAAGACGGTTTAATTACGTTTCATCGTGACAATAAAGATTCAGATTTTGTTGCGTTCGGCCCTTCACAGTCGGGTCACTTACATCGCATTGTTGATGAATTGGAAGATGTATTGGTAGTTTTTATGTATAAAGATTTAAATACTATTGAAAGGTATACTGAAAGAAATCCTTTTGTTAGGGAACAGAGTCACAGATATGAATGGGGTTTATATCGACAGGTAGTGATGGAAGATTTTCCTGAAAGTGCAAATTACTTAAGAAAATCTATGGAACAACTTACTTACCATATATGGGAAAACCACCAGCGAAGTATCATTCCAAATTGGGTGGAGATTAGACATCAAAGTTTGGAGGGTCATCCTTTATGGATTGGTAAAGAAGAAAGAAAAAACTTCAAGGAGTGGCAAACTAGTTTCTAATTATATTTATATGTAATGAAACTACTTAAGCTACTTGGTAATATGATTAACGAAGATGTAAAAGGTGTTGATGTTAGAATGTTCGCACTTTTTGCTGAGGTCTTTGATAAGCTACTTGACGGACTAAAACATGGTAATATGGATGAGGTTTATCAGGAGTTGTCTGAATATTATAATGGCAGTAAAAGACTTTCGTTAGATTATTTTTATAAATTCTTAAAATTAAATAAAGACCACTTTTTAAAAGAAAAAGAGACAATCAAAGAGTCTGAATATAAAAAGACTTTTCTACACAAATACTGGGATGAAAAAGGTTTTGATGCGAAACCTATCTATCATTATCTAGGTTTAAATCCGACAAACCATGAAGACAAAAAAGAAATATTCTACCACAAGTTATCTTATTTAGGTGGTATTGAAAATATTGTTAAAGGTTTTAAAGAAAAGGTTTTAACAGGTCGACCTGTAATAATCGAAAGTGGTGGGTATGAGATTGAATATTTGGTTACTGGCGTTGACATTGATATGTTTGAACCCGATTCACACATGAATATGATTCACGATGGTGAGATTTTCTACGAAATGACAGGTCTTATTAATGGTGATACGTCAGAAGTCACATTAATAACCAACGGTGAGACTTATAATATTGGTGACTTGGCTGGTCAACCCAATGACTTGGATAGTGGTGGTATCGAATTAGATGACAGTGTTGTGGAGGAGATAGGTTATGAACTTTCAGATGTCATTAGAGAGTATTTTGATAAGATAGGTTCATTATATAGTATTGATGGTGACATGATAGATTACCAGGTTGTGAGTGACGAAAAATTTAAATCTGCAATCAATCCGTTGACAAAGTAAAAAAGATATTCTACATTTGTAGAAAACTATAAAAATCCATGCAAATTACAGAAAACATTCTCACACTTTTACAGATGTGCCATTATCCTTTTGAGACTATTAAGATTCAAAACGAAAAAGTATTGAAACATTTCCCAACAGTTGAGGATGTATTAAATTGGTTAAGGGATGAAGATGTTTATATCACAGCACTTCCTTTTCGTGATGCGGAAGAAGGTCCCGAACTATACTATTACTACTCTGTAATTGATTTAAACGACTTTAATGATGAAGATGACATCTTATGTAGTGAAACTCATTTAGGTGTCTCAGAAGTTGATTATACGACTTATCAAGAAGCTATAACTTCAGGTATTGAGAGCTATTTGAAATTCAAATCAAAAGATATTCGTAAAAACAGAGAAACACTGTTAGTTGATATTATGGAAAAAGACCAAAAATTAGGTCTTTACGATTAATAGTTCTCTTTACTGATTAAGTCAGATACTTGTTTCTCTGTGTTGTAAGCAAATTCAAAAATAAGGATTCTTCTATGACGGTCCCAAATAAATTTAACGGTCGAACCTTCATTAATTTCCCAACCTGGAAAATCATTTAAAAGTCTATAACCGACATCTTGCATTTCTTTGGTGATACTAACTTTTTGACCGTTAACATCCTCTGACTCATCTTCAATCCAACCACTATCACCACCAGCTTCAACATTCACTTCTAAGATATCTGCACCTAAATCGTCTAAGTATTCAAATATTTCATCAAAAACATCTGGCTCTTCTTCAGCTTCAATAACTCGCTCTGTACCATCTTCAGTTTCATAGACGGAATAAGTTCCATGTACTTCAACAATTCTTTCTTCAGGTAACATTACAAATTCAAATGTATAAAATTCTTCTCCAGTATCACTATACCAAGAGTCTTCATCTTTTACTGTTTCTTCAACGTATTCACTGATTTCACGACCTACAGGTAGTGGATATGGTATATGAGTACCTCTACCATCTTTTCTTTCACACCAAAATTTATCACCTGACCATATGTCAAAGGTATCACCTAATTCTACAGTTATTTTTTGACAACCTGATTTTAATAAGAATTGGTTAAAAATATTAAATAAGACTTTATATTTTTTTTCCATAATGTTTTTTAATATAAATATTAGTCAGTAAAGTTTAGTTTCATTGTTTTCATCATCCACACAGGTTTTTCGTGATTTTGTAGTGCATCTACCCATTCTTTTGCTGATGGTATGTAGTTGTTACAGTCTTCACGAACGTGTTGTTCACCGACATATCTTACGAATACTTGTTTACCGTCTGAGTTTATAAATGATTCACCAAATACTCTTTCGCATTCAAAGATACCTTCGGAGTGGTGACGAAATACACGGTGAAGTGAGGTTCCGAGCCAACCTTTACTTTCATCAAACCATTTATGTATACGTAAATAATCTTCGGGTTGTCCTCCCCATTTTCTTACTGAGGATTTTGCGTGGTCTACTGGGTGTGCCATAATATCTTTTTAGATAAAGATATGTTATAAGTGTAAGATGTCTATAAAAAAATGAATGAGTTTAATCCTCATCATAATCATTAGTAGAGATGTAGAAATCGTCTAAATCGTAAGTGTCTACCACATCAACCCATAGAGCGTCACTGTATTCTTTCGGCATGTCATTAGTTAAGAGTATTGTTGGGTAGGGTTTAAATTTATCAAAGAATATTTCAACCTCACCTTTATATTTACTGTTGGTTTCTTTGGAGGCTTTTAAAAGATATTCTTTCATCTTATCGTCTAATTTATTTTTAAGTTCATTAAAAATAAAATCTGTGTTGACGTGTTTATATTCGGTGCGTCTTAAATCATTTGATTTTTGAATGTAATTTAATGCGGGATAAACACTATCGCCAAGATATGAAAATGAATTGTAGTATTGTTCGTCATATTTGTCGCTGAATTTATGATATTTTTCAGAGTCTACATAAACTGTTAGGTTAAACCAATCTTTTGTAATTTCATCAGGAATGCCAGATTTCAATCTATCTGTTGGTTCAACATCAAATTGAATTCCTTTTGGTTTGAAGACCAACTGACCTAAAAGTTTTTTTATGGTTTGCATGTATAACTTATTTAACTATAAATAGAGTTGTCATTTAAAATGTTTTTATTTATTATATAGTTATGAATAGTACAACAATTAGATTATCAGAGTCCGTTAATATAGACCTTAAACCTTTGATTGGTGATATGGTTGATAATGATTGTGTTGATGAGGCGATAGAAATAATTGAAAGAACACTTAAAGATGCTGACATTGAAAAACAATTTGAATGTTTGATGATGTACAGTGACTACTTAAATAAAGATAAAGAATCATTCGTCCTTAAATTAAGTAATTTAAAACTTCAATTAGTTAAGGACGGTGTTATGAAAGAAAATGGATGTTTCAGTCCTGAATAATTATGAAGATTGTAGAACACAAAACATTTAAGGATAATCGTGGAAGTTATACTCCTTTTCCTTTAGATATTATGGATAAAGAATGGGACCAGTGTTCCATATCGATTAATGACGGTAGATATACCTTCAGAGGTTTACATTATCAAACAAACCCACCTCAAGAGAAATATGTTAAAGTGGTAAAAGGTTCCATTATTGACATTGGTTATGATTTAAAAACAAAACAAACCAAAAGTGTGTTGATTGACGAAGGGAATGCGGTATATTTAAATGATGGATATGCTCACGGGTTTCTAACGTTAGAGCCTGATACTATCGTTGTTTATTTGGTAAAAGGTGAATACTCACCAGAATCAGAACATTCAATAGTTTGGAGTGAAGTTTCTGAAGTGAAAGAAATTATAAATGGATATACTGACAGAGTCATTATATCTGAAAAAGACGAGAAGGGAAAATGAAAAAGTTATTACTCTTAGTGGTATGTGTGTTTTTTACACACACCACTTTTGCTCAGAGTGAGCGAGACCAAAAGATTCAAAAGGTGGAGACAAAAAACTCTTCAACCACTACCACTGTAAATAATAATAACAACTATAACCAAGGGTATCAGAATGGGTACAACAATGGTTATAACGATGGTATTTGGAACGATAGATACAGAACACCGTATTATTACAATCCATATGATGCGGGTTATTATCCTTATTGGAATACCAATCGTAGATGGGATAATCGTAGATATGTGATGACTACTGACCCGACATTGGTTCAAAGAAACAACTCTAAACCGACAAGGTTATCCTTTGGTGTGTTGGTAGAACAAGACATCTTCCAAAGTCAGATATCTCCATATATTATTACAGGTGGTGAGACCTTTATGGTTATTCAATACCACACAACCTTACCTTTAATTTATCCATACTACGAAAATATTATGACGTGGGAAGTGGAAGATTGGGGTGATGAAACTGCGGGTAATGTTGAAACGAAGGGTGACTTCTCCATCGGAGCTGGTAGAACAATGGACCGATTCTCACCATTTATGACTGTTGGAATCACATCGAGAAAAAGATACGATGCGTACTACGATGAGTTATATGTGTTATCTTCAATGAATCAAAATGGTATCTACTTGATTAACGAACAAAAATTGTTTAATATGAGTATACGTGGTGGATTTTTATACCATTGGAATTATTTGGAACTCATAACTCAAGCCCGTTACGATGGAAGATTCGGAGTAGGTTTTGGTATGGGATTAAAAATTTAACGATTATTGAAAATGATTAGAAAGATTAAAACATTCTTAGAGAAGAATTGGATTATTACAACAATATTATACCTCTTGATTATATTGTTAATCACCTCGTGTGAGAATACTTACAAACCCAACAAGAACTATCGTTATACCTTCAGTGGGATGTCTCACAGGGACAATCTTGGTAGAAAGGTGTATGGGTCCCACTATTTTATTTTGGACGAGAAGATAAAGGATATGGAATCCTTTAAGGAGTGTTATGTTAACTATCTTGAATGGTCAGGGTTAGATGAAAAAGGTTTGTATAAGAAGAACTTCTACGAGGACCGTAAGAATGTTTATTTTACCTTAGAAGATGAGGTATGGGGACGAGTTACGGTCACAGACGCAGACCTTTGTAATTAAAATGAGAAAGTATTTCAAAAGGATAAAGGATATCCTCACCTACTACGATTACGAACCACTATTGTTCTTTTTATCAATAGCGTCGGTACTATCACATATTCAAATATGGTTTAGTGATTTTAGTCATATAGAAGGTACTGTAAAATACTTTGATTTAATTTGGTTCAATCCTAATTCTTTTAACGAGTGGTTCTATGTATTTGATACGATTGTTGCTATTTCAATCGTTGGGTTTCTTCATAATCAAAAAATGTTGATAAAATTACTGGCAATCAAATCTATACTCGTTCTATACACAAACATACCTGAATTGTGGTATATCTTTAAAACAATACTTGGAAAAGAAGAATTATCGTTTCTTCAGTATTTCACCTTAACCCACGGTGTTGCTGAATTTTATGTTTGGTCTTTTGTTTGGATATGGATTTTAGTTCAAATGAAGAAGAAAGAATTATATCAAAAAATTAGATAATTAGATAATTATGGATTGGACTACAATAATAACAACACTACTTACTTGTATTTTTGGTGCGGGTGCTTGGAAGTTCTATACTTATGTAGTAAAGACTAAGGCTAAACAAAGAACTGAAACGATTGACCAACACAATGTATATAGAGATGATTTACGAAAGAGAGTAGAGAAGTTGGAGAATGACAAGGACAATTGTGTTGATGAATTATCTGAGATGAAGGCTGAGGTCGCAGCACTCAGAGTTAAGATTGAGTTTTTAGAAAAAAACAATAAATAAAATAAAAAAAACAAAAAATGAACAAAAAACTATTATTTATTATCATTACTGTCGGATTGTTATTTGGTTGTAATAATGAAGAATCTAAGCCTGAACGACAGGAAAATGTATTGGAAATCCATGAAGGTGCTTTTGCCTTTTGTGGTGCATCGGGTGCGGTTCCAACAGGTAAGAAAATCACTATACAGGGTGTAGAGTATGACGAAGGTTGTGCGATTTGTCCTGTAATGACTGGTCCATCCATTTCAAACTTAGCGATGTGGGGTGAAGGTGGTACATGGGGAGAATTCAATGTAAGAAACAATCCACAAACACCTGATGGTACAGATAAAACCGTATGGTCATTCTTTTGGTATTATGACTCCACAACAGTTGTTCCACAATTTAACCCTGAAACAAAGGGTTGGGAATTATTACCACCAGTAAACCGTGCATTCATTGTAAACACAGATTCTGCTCATCTTAGTGAGAGTAATATGTTCGCAATGCCAGGGCGTATCATTGACACGTTAGACAATGGTATTATTTTGGCGGAATGTTATGGACCACTTAATGAAGCTGCAGTTCCATTGCGTAAAGCAATTCCTGTGAAGTCAGGTATGAAATCAATTACCGCAGCTAAAGAAGGCGCACCATATCCAGTGGGAACACCAATTCCAAACGGAAAAGTTTCTGCATCAATTAAATAAAAAAAAACAAAAAAATGAACAAAAAAGTATTATTAACTTTAGGATTGTTTCTTGTCCTCGTTCTCGTTGGGTATAAATTATCAACGAATGACAAAAAAGAACAACAACCATTCCCTGATTTTGGATTCATGGTTGACCCAGGTACGGTAGAGCAAAATCATATTCCTGTATTTAGGTTGAGTCAGGACTACCCGACTACAATGCCTGAAACAGATTTACCCGAATTCTTTAAGATTGACTACCAAGAGAATTGGAAGGAATATCTTTTGGCGGTACAAAGGTATTGTTTTGAAGGTAACACAGACGTTGCTTTCAGACCTGAATTAAACAAAGACAGAGATTGGTATCACATGCCATGGCAACACTATTCTGCCAATGGTAGAGAAGGTTTCCACGGTCTAACAAAGGAAGCACCTGTATCGGTAGGTCAGTTAGGTCCTGACTACACTTATTCAACAGGTGGTGCATGGGCAGTTGGTTTATACAACGACAAAGGTGGTTACACTATTGGTAAAGTATGGGAAGACCACTTACGTCCTGATGCTAAGAAGATGGAAGATATGGGAGGTTTCCCTGAAGGAACAGTAATGTTTAAGTTATTGTTCTTATCTGTACCAAAGGATATTGTTGAAGAGCAAGTCCCTTACCTTCAAAATGGATTGTGGTGGGAAGCATATGCAACATATGATTTCAACACATTAGATAGAGAAGATATTGAAGTAGTATTAATCCAAATGGATGTTATGGTTAAAGACCACCGTGCTCCGAGTGGATGGATTTTAGGTAACTACAAATACAACGGTGCGATGGATAAGAGTGATAAGTTTTATAACTTAGTACCTGTTGGTATTATGTGGGGAGATGACCCTGAGAACACTACAAACACATCTAATCCTGTTCCTGATAGTACATATATCAACTTAGATTTGAAACAAACTATTATCAACCCTGATAGAAATGAATTACCACCATCACACTTAGGATGGAACGGTAGATTGAATGGACCAATGGACAATCCTATGAGTTCATGTTACAGCTGTCACGCAACTGCGGAATACCCACAGATTTCACCTATCAGTCCATTGTTTGATGCAACTACATCATCGTATGTACCTGGTAGTCCTGAGTGGATGAGATGGTTTGACAACTATCAATGTAACAGTAGATTTGATGAAGAAGCAGTCCCAACGGATTTCAGTTTACAAATGGCTGAAGCGTTACAGAACTTCAATGATTGGAAGACAACCAAAGACGGATTCTTCTGGCAAAACTATAACATAAAAGGATTCGATAATGAACCTGAAGATTTGGGTAGAAGAAACCAACCTACAGTTTATGATATCGAAGAAGAGTTCGAAGAAGAAGAAGGTTATTAATTAATCTATCTATAACAAAATAAAACCCTCACAGAAATGTGGGGGTTTTTCTTTACATGAAAGGGTGTGGTATAAGTTCAGTGATTTTGGTGTGAAGGAGAAAAAGGTTTGTATAAGAAGAACTTCTACGAGGACCGTAAGAATGTTTACTTTACCTTAGAAGATGAGGTGTGGGGACGAGTTACGGTTAGTGATGCCGACCTTTGTAACTAACCTTTACTATTGTTATTTATCCGACTATTTTAAGTAATAAATAATCATATATGAAGACATTAAAAGACACATTACAGGAATTACCTGAACGTCCCGATATTATTTTTATCATTACGGACCAAGAAAGGGCAACACAGCACTTTCCAAAAGATTGGGAGAAGAATAATCTTCCAACAATGACTAAATTAAAAGAAAACGGATTTAGTTTCGATAGAGCATTCTGTAATACTTGTATGTGTACTCCGAGTAGGGCAACATTATTCACAGGTACTTATCCTGCTCAACATCAATGTACTCAAACATTAACCTCAGGTGGAGTTTATTCCGCTGGCGAAATTCAACTGAATAACAAAACTCAGAATATCGGTAGGATATTGGATGATATTGGTTATGATGTACAATATCGTGGTAAATGGCATTTAAGTAAGGGTGCTGACGGTGGTGACCCATTGGCTAAAGATATTTCACTATATGGATTTAAGGGATGGATTGGACCTGATGCGGGTGAAGATGCGAAACCTGAAAACTTCGGAGGTGGATTTCCGAATCACGATGCGATGTATATTGAACAGGCTATTGAGTATTTGGAACAGGTAAGGTTAAGAAGAGAAAAGGGTGACATGACACCATATTGTTTGGTGTTGAGTTTGGTAAATCCTCACGATGTTTTGGGTTATCCAAAGTTCGTTCAATATGGATATAGTGAAGATGAATATACAGGTAGAACAATTCCTGAGTTGCCAGAAACGGTTCACGAAAACTTACTGATGAATAAGAAACCAATGGCTCAGTTCCAAACTAATATTGCTGCGGATGGTTTGTTAGGTGTATTAAAGAATGATGATATGAAATTAAATTATCTTAATTTCTATGCATATCTACTAACAAAGATTGATGGTGAGATTGGTAGATTTATTGATGTGTTGTATGATGATTCACGTGGGAATAGAATGGCTGATGATGCATTAGTATTCAGATTGGCTGACCACGGTGAGATGGGAATGTCACACGGAGGTATGAGACAAAAAGCATTCGTTGCTTATGAGGAAGCATTAAGAATACCAATGATTATTTCAAATCCTAAATTATTTCCTCAGGGTATACAATCGATGGAGTTAGCCACTTTAGTGGATGTATTACCGACACTTATTGATATTATGGGTGTGGAGTCACCATCTAATTTAAGAGGTGTGAGTTTATTACCTGTAATGGAAACAGGAGAATCTGTTCAGGATTCAATTCTGTTTACGTTTGACGATACTAAGTCAGGTTCAAATAATTTACCATCATCGGTTAAGACTACGAACAGATTAAGGACCATACGTACTAAGGAATGGAAATACACTTATTACTTCGATGCGTTAGGTAGTTACCAAAGACAATTCGAATTGTATAATTTAATTGATGACGAGAACGAGGTTAATAATTTGGCATATTCACCAAAATACAAAGAAATCCGTGAAGACTTACATCGTCAACTATTACAATTAGAAGAAGAGAAACTCAGAATCAACGAAGTTAAAGAAAGTGATAATGAGTATGAGACTAAGACATGGGTTGAAACAAACGCAGTATTTGAGACTTACGCTTACAACGACTTGAAAGAGTACGAAGGTGTAGAACAAGAAGAAAAATAAAAATAAAAATTAAAAGAATGAAAAAATTATTATTAACAATGGTATCAACTTTATTATTAATGAGTTGTGCCCAACAAAACGATTTATCCTTTAATGAGATGGTAAGTCAAACAGAAGTAGTGGCTAAAGGAATTGATACCACTGCGCTATTTTATGAGTCAACAGCAACTAAAGAATTAACAGGTGTAAAATCAGTATTCGCAGGTATTAACAACACTACCATTGAGGTATTGTGTAATTCTAAGGGTAAGAGTGAATCAAAGGTAATTAATTCTCCATTTATGGAGGATGAGGTAATACATTTACCTGTAAAACTCACATTAGAAGAAGCTGAGCAGATATTATTAGATGCTGGTTATGGTACAGGTGTTGAAGGAGTTGCTGATTGGTCTGAGGTTGTATTAAGAAGACCTTTAGAACCAGGTTTCAATTTTGCACAATATATTTTTACGACAAGTAAAGGATTTGTAAGTGTAAATGCAAGGACAGGTGAAATTCAACCTGTAGGTTTGGAAGGATGCCCTTGTCCATTTACTGACCCATGTATTTGCCCCGAAGGTTCAGTATCTGATAATACATATACTGTTGAATTTGATGTTGACTACCAAAAATGTAGTAACAATCCTATTGTGAGTGTTGGTGGTGTAGACTTCGGTTCTGCGGGTGACGTTAGAGCGGGAAGAGCATGTTCTAAGAATGGATATAAAAACATCTCAAAGATTGAAGCGGATATTGATTTATCACCGATGGCTCAAAGACAGGGTTTTACTGGTGATTGGTTGAATGCTGCGTTTTATGCGGTTAGTAGTGACAAACAACCATTAGGTGATGGAAATTACTGTGATGCTGAGTTTACACCATCTGCAGGTCAACCTGGTTACCCATGTCCATTTTGTCAAGAGATTGATTTCTTAGAGACTAACGGTCAGAAAATGTTCCAACACACTTTACACTTAGCTGATGGTAAGGGTGGACCTCAAAGATATGAGGTTTCATACACTGAGGCTGCGAACACAGATTGTTGGCAGTGGGATGAAATGCAATCGGCATCAGGTAACGCTGGCGTACATACTTTAGTGGGTAAGATTGACCCTAACAAACCATTCCATATGGTTGTAGATTTCAACGAAGACTATACGAATATGATTATCACTTTATCTCAAGATGGTAACAGTGTAAAAGTATTTGATATGACTGAACCTGAATATCCATATACTCCAAGTGATTTGGACATGAGTAAGTTAAAAGATGCAATGAATGTTGGTTGGTGGTTCACCCCATCATACCACGATGATTGGTCACCTGGTACTAATGACCCAAATTGGTACAAAAATAGTGGTGGTGAATGTTCATGGGGAACTCTATGTGGTGATGGTGGAGGTTGGAAACTTTCGAACCTTGTTGTTACTGCGGAATCTCAATTATAGATTTAATTAAAAAAAAGAAAAATTATGAGTGTATTATTAAAAATTACAAACAAAACAGAGGTACCAGTTGAGTATGCTCTATATGAGTCCCCAAAAATGGACAATAAACCTACAAAAAATGGTGTATTAAAACCTGGAGAAACAAAAGAATGGGATGAATGGCACGTTACCATCGGAGATTACTTTGTTATGGGTATCACCACAGGTGATGGTGAAAACCACGGATGGACTAAAACAAACAACAGTAAACCCGATTTCCCTGGTGAGCTTGAAATGAAAGACTTCTACGACAATGATGGTGGTTTTGAAAAGTGGCATGAAGGTAATTTAGATAGAGACGATTTTCACGTAATGACAGATGATGAAATCGCCAATACCTTTGGTGAAGGTTTTTGTTCAAATGTATGTCCTTCTTTTAGTTGGGCTGGTACAAATACTCGTCACATTGAGTTTATGGGTGGACCTGTGTTTCTCAAGGACGATGCGTCAACTTTATGGAAAATTGCAAGACCTGATAGTGAGCATGCAGCTCAGAACTTCTTGGTATATCGTTCCGCATAAATAAATAAAAAAAGAATTAAAACCCTCATCAGAAATGGTGGGGGTTTTTCTTTACATGAAAGGGGATTGGGGTTTAAGTGCCAGCCACCATCAGAAAGATTATGTTAATACTTTTTTAATTAATTCTTTATCAATCATAGTTGTGTTTCATATAGATGTCGACACTATCAATGTCAACGTCAAATGTTTTGGTGAACCAATCGGCCAATAAATCTAATACTTTAGATTCTCTAAATCGTAAGTTTCTCATGAACAAAGTTACCAAACTATGTTGTAGTGCTAAATAACCTGATTCATCCTCAACTACTTTTCCGTTCATATGTTTTGGTCCATAATGTATATAGAACATTAACCACTTACCGCTTTTACTATAAAGGTCCCATCTAGTGTTTCCGTAATCGTCAGTATCTCTCTTTCTTACTTCACCGCCCACCATTTGTTCGGCCATAAAGTTCTCAACTAAATCGAATAACTGTGATTGTGAAATAACATAACGTGCCATATAACTATTTTAATTATAAATAGTTTTAAGAAGAGAAAATGAAATCTATTTTAAATGATAGGGAAACAAGGTCCAAAGAC
>Ga0222718_10003561_pt1 | contig 13291 bp, 11 predicted proteins | sample C33_27DmetaG_FD_165045 | JGI IMG/M metagenome (GOLD analysis project Ga0222718, IMG submission 165045) | Estuarine water microbial communities from San Francisco Bay, California, United States - C33_27D | ecosystem: Environmental > Aquatic > Marine > Unclassified | place: USA: California... | reverse complement strand
ACGGTTCGAGGGCTTGTTCGTCGACAAGCAGGTCCACGAGGGTGAGGTCGTTGTCGACGCCGTCGGAAGCCTCGTGCTCGAGTGCGAGCACAACACTGCGATACATACGGGCTTTGAGACGGTCGATCTCGCTCTTGCTCATACCAAGTGCCTCTGCCAGTTCTTCTTTGTTCGGTACTCGGCCAAGTTTGGTGGCGAGACGCTGCTCGACGTTCTCGAGTTTGCGACCCAAGCTTCGAACCGAACGCGGGGCCCAGTCGGCAGCTCGAACCGAATCGAGAATTGCACCTCGAATTCGCTGAGCTGCGAAGCGTTCGAATGGAACACCGCGGGCTTCGTCGAAACGACGAGCTGCTTCGACGAGGCCGAGGGCGCCGGAGCGGGCCAGTTCGTCACGGTCAACGTGACGAGGAAACTGAACCGCCACCTGGAAGACGATGTGCTTCACCAGCGGGAGGTTTGCCTCGATCAAGTCAGCCAGTTCAACCGGCATCGAATCTGCACCCAACGCCGGCCGCTGGCGTCGACGTGCGGCCCGCGTTCGTTGCGTTGGCTGTTGTGTTTCGCCCAGAGTCATCGCCCTACATCTTTCATCGTCTCTAGGGAACGAACCCCAGACGGTTTCCAACAGAGTGAGGATCGACTCGGTCGCCAAAAACCTTTAGCGATCTTTTGCGATTGCAGACAGGTCAGTCAATTCGGCGTCGACTTTCGTCATCTTCGGAACGTTTCGACATCGCCTTAATCTTTCGTTGAACTTTTTCTGCGGCGTCGGCCCGAGGTCCTCACATTCGGCTAGACGAAGGTCGTGATTCCCTCAAATCGCACCGGCTTCACGCCTTGAGCCGCAAGTGTGTCGAGCATCGAGACGGTGTCGGCGACACCTGCGAGACCTGCAGCACCGTGGGCAATTCGGCCCCGCAAGACCTCCAGCGTCACAGCCGTAGCCATCGCTCCAGCAGCGACCGCTGGCCGTTCGACGGCCCCGAAGACCGAAATTCGACGTTCGACCCCAACTCGGCCCCGCAACTCGACACGCACGGCGCCGATCCCTCCTTCTGGATGTGGACGGCGCAGCATCGGTAAGGGGGCCGTGAGTCGATCGCGGCGGGTCGCCGCTTGACGAGCGGTCACCCGCTGAACCCCATCGAAGTGACCCACCAGCAACAGGGGGTCCGGAAGCGCGGCCCGGTAGCAATCGCGTCCCCCGACTGGATCGGGAAACCAGGCCAATTCTCGACCGGAGCCGCCAGCCCGTCGCATCCACCGACCATCTCGCCAATCGACACCAGTCGAGCTCAGCGCTCGATGGTGTTGGCTCGCGCAGGCTGGACCACCCGTACCGACCTTCGCTACATGGATCTCATCGACCTCGTCATAATCGCGAGCACCGTGCCGGGCGAGCAAGCACGTCAGCCCAGGCATAAAGCCCGCACCGACCACGACTGGGACTTCGTGATAGGCGGCCTCGTCGTCAAGAGCGAGGAGGCGACGGACCTCCGACGTCTGGTTCGACGTCGTGATCACCGGTACACCTGCGTGGACTCCTCGGCGGGCCAAGGCGACCTGACTGCCCGGCGGCGTCGCGAGAACAACGGCGTCGTATCGGCCTTCGATTCGGCGGCCGACCCCGCGCGTCACCCAGCCATCAAAGGACGCTGCCAGCGCATCGAGTCGTTCCTCGTTTGCATCTCGGACCTCGAGTGCATCGATGAGGCCCGTGGACCGCAACTGCCGTGCAACGCGAGAACCTGTCGCGCCGGCACCGAAAAGGAGAATCTGGCTCATCAGCGGAGATCGTCACCGCGCAATTCGCGCCAACCACCGGTCTGCGGTGGCACGCCACCACTCCCCCGCACACGAATCGCAGCTGCGACCGCGATTCCGACCGTAACCGCAACAACGGTCCGGCGAACCATGGTGATAAACCCTGCGCCCACGGACCCTCCCAATGATTCGACACGGGCGCCGCCGGAGCAGACGCCGGGGCACGAAGCGTGGGGCTAGCTGGAGTCGAACCAGCGACCTCACCCTTATCAGGGGTGCGCTCTAACCAACTGAGCTATAGCCCCGTGCGGCCGCCAACGTTACCGGTCACCGTCGATATTGGCGACCTCGTCGACGGCCTCGTCATCGGAGATCCCATCGGGCTCTGCCTCGATCACTGCATCGAGAACCTCATCGAGATCGGTCAACTCGTCGGGCAGTGGTTCGTGCATCGTCTGGAGCGGTTGCTCGGGCATCGGGAACTGCGCGGGATCTGGGATCGGGGCTGGCTGGATCGTTGCCGGACCTGGAGCACCAGTGATCCGCGATATCGCAGTGCGACGCGGCTGGAGGCGTTTGGGTCTCGGACGAGCCGTCTCTTCCTCCACAACCGTGAACCGAACACCCCCGGTCAGATCGGAGATCAGGTTGAACAACACCGCGATCAAAACCGTGAAACCCGACCCAGCGACCACGAGGACCAGCCCCCCGACAGCACTCGCACGAAAGATCTGATCGGCATTGAATGTGAAGCTCTCCAGGGCGAACAACTCCGTGACGAACGTCTCGACGTTGTCGACCGTGCCCGAACTGACGGCGAGGTTCCAGAGGATGACACCGGCGATCAAGAGAATCACCCAGAGGCAGAAGTAGAAAATTAAGGCGACCTTCAGGACCGACCAAGGTTCGACGTGGCGAACAAGCCGACGAACTTTCCGGGCGCGGAGCTTTCCGGCCCTACGGCGGTCCCAATAGGCGGGGCGGGGGGCAGGCTGCGGACCTACCGGTGTCAACGCCGGAGGCGCCTGCGAACTACCCAGCGTGGGATCGGCGACCATATCGAGATCGTTCGGCAACACAAGTTCTTCGCCGGTGGCGAGCTGAAATGTCGCTTCGTCGGGTTCGGGCAGAGTGCTCATGGACAGTCAAGAGTGTACGGGATGCGACCCTTGCGACCTTTTCACCTTTCCTTTGTTCGGCCCACAAGCGTGGCGGCGAGACGGCTGCGCCACTCATCGATGTTCTTGTACTCGGCCACGTCCGACGGCATGGTGCGCAATTCGTCTGCCAACCCAACGTCGACGTCGGCCAACACCTCGGTCAACGGCCACCGGTGGACTCGGATCGTGAACAGGGCAGCATCACGGTGATCCACCATTCGTCTGATGGTCTGGCGTTCGACCCGCATCCAGAGTTCGCCGAGGGGATCGGCGAGGTCTGTGGGAGCCTGCCGATCCTCGACCGGCAGGCGCAGGCGATCGTCGCCGACCAGTGACCAGTTGGGCCGCCACACCAGCGATCCCGGCCGAAGACGATCGAAAAACCGGTCGACGGTATCTGCGATGTCGTCATATCGAGGTACGGGCTCGTGAACGGCCCGCAACCCAAGTCCGATCTTCTCGGCTGCGCTCCAACGAGTGGGGAAACACACCGCCGCAGCGGTGAGCCGCCAACCTGACGAATCACGTTCGAGGAGGCAGAGATCTTCCTGCACACAACGTGCAGCCCATTCGAGTGGATGCTGCTGGGGACGACCGGGTGGGAGCGGCCGGCCCGTGATGGTGAGCGCGTCGGCGATGAGATCGGCGACTTCGGCCGATGCCAGCTCCGAGCCAGGCAGCACGGCGAGCGCATCGGCTCGGTGCTCGCGCAACACTCGGCTCTTCTCAGCGAGATAGGTGTCGTACGCATCATCGAACTGAAGCCATTCCTCGGCAGCCAACCCTCGAGTCGAGAGACGCCAACGGAATCCTCCCTCCACGAACAGCGAAACCGGGACGACTTCGGCGAAAGAGAGCGGCACTCGCCCAGTCTGGCCTCAGCCAGGCACCCAGCGCACCCCGGCGACCGCTCGAGCGCGCGCCCTCACGTCTCCCACACGCACCAGAACCGTGACCGTCAACCCTGATCGTCGATACTCGAGTAACTCAGCGCCATTGGCCACCGCAATCGTCCGAGCCTCTCCCTCACCAACTGCTGCGCCTGCAAGCGCTGCGGCATCGGCGGCAGTACGGGCTTGCGCTGCATCATTGAGGACTGGGGCGATCCGAACCGCCACAACGATCAAGCTCAGCCCGATCATCCCGAGCAACAACATCCACGGCAGTGCTTGACCCGCTTCCCCTCGCCAACGGACGCGACCCATCTCTACTCTCCATCCTCCGGCTCACGCCGGTTGCGTCGAGGGGGAAGCGTTATGAGCGTCTGTGCGAGCGATCAGTCGGAGGTGGGCGGCTCCCCGTCAGAGAAACCAGCTGCCGGGACCACATCATCACTGTTGTCGGCAATGGCGTCGTCACCACTGCTGACGAGAGCAATCGAAGCCACCGAATCGTCTTCGTCAGGAGCAATGACTTTCACACCACTCGCTGAGCGACCCTGTGCAGAGATGTCAGCTGCGCTGGTGCGAATCAGCACACCCTTACGGGTCACTGCCAGGACCTCGTCATGGTCATCCACGACGAGTGTGCCGATGACCGAACCCTTCTCCGCCACGATCTTGATGCCCACCACGCCCATACCACCACGACCCTTCGTCGGGTAGTCGTCAACGTCGGTCCGCTTGCCGTAACCATTTTCGGTGACGTGGAGCAGTGACGCTCCATCTCGTGCGATATCGCAGGCCACCACGGCATCACCCGGCTTTTTGAACTTCAGTCCCGCAACACCGGCCGCATTTCTTCCCATCTCGCGAACCTGGTCTTCTTTGAAACGGATGGTCTGACCGAACCGGCTCGACAGGAGGATGTCGTACACGCCGTTTGTGGGGATGACCTCCACGAGTTCATCGTCATCGTTGAGTTTGATCGCAATCAGGCCGGCTCGCAGCGACGAGTCGTAGGCGTTGAACCGGGTCTTTTTGACCCGACCCTTGGCCGTGGCGAAAAACAGGTAACGCTTCGTCTCGTAGTCGCGGGTGTCAATGATCGCTTGGATCGTTTCGCCCTCATGCAGCGGCAAAAGGTTGACGATCGCCGTTCCACGCGAAGTGCGACTCGCCACCGGAATCTCATGCGCCTTGAGGCGATAGACCCGACCCCGGGTCGAGAAAAACAGCAGATAGCTGTGGGCTGTGGTCTGGATGAGGTGGGTGACGGTGTCCTCGTCCTTGAGCTTGGTCCCCGCAATACCTCGGCCACCGCGTCCCTGAGACCGGAACTCTTCCGCCGGCGTGGTTTTGACATACCCCGTAGCGGTCATGGTGAAGACCAGCGGATCATCGTCGATGAGGTCCTCGATGTTGAACTCGCCTGGATCGATTTCGAGACTGGAACGCCGCTCCTCCCCGAAGCCGTCCGCAATCGCTTCGAGTTCTTGGGTGATAACTGAGCGAAGCTTGGCGTCATCACCGAGGATCGCTTCGAGTTCACCGATGGTCTCGCGAAGTTGGCCCGCCTCCTCCTCGAGGTCCGACCGGCCGAGCCGGGTTAAGCGACCGAGTTGCATGTCGAGGATGTGATTTGCCTGCACCTCGGAGAACGCAACTGCTGCTCCTCCGCCCTCGGGGACAATCCCATTCATAAGCGCCTCGCGGGCGGCTCCTCGGTCTTCGCTCCCCCGGATCGTGGCGATGATCTCGTCGATCAGGTCGAGTGCATTCAGCAGCCCTTCGACAATGTGCAGTCGTTTCTGTGCCTGATCGAGGCGGTGTTCAGAGCGGCGGGTGACGACCTCTATCTGATGGTCGACATACGCGACCAGTGCGTCGCGCAGCGTAAGCGTGCGGGGCACGCCGCCAACAAGAGCCACCATGTTCACACCGAAGCTTGTTTGCAGCGGCGTGGCCTTCCAGAGGTTGTTGAGCACGACTTCTGGGTTGGCATCTCGTTTGAGGGTGATGACAAATCGCGTTTCGTCACCAGAAGACTCGTCGTTTACGTCCGCGATGCCGTCGAGTTCGCGGTTGTTGACCAACTCGGAGATCTTGCGAGCCACCGCTCCTGCTGAAACCTGATAGGGGAAGGCTGTGACGACGAGGGCCTGTCGTTGACCTCGCTCAACGACTTCGACCGACGCTCGCATCTTCACCGATCCTCGCCCGGTGCGATAGGCAGACTCGATGCCGACACGACCGAGTATCTGGCCACCAGTCGGGAAGTCGGGTCCCTTCACGAACTCCATGAGTTCGTCGAGTGTGGCGTCGGGATGTGCGAGCAGGTGGGTGACGGCTGCACACACTTCGTTGAGATTGTGGGGCGGGATGTTGGTGGCCATACCCACAGCGATGCCCTGGCTGCCGTTGACCAAGAGGTTCGGGAAGCGAGCCGGCAAGACCGCTGGCTCGGTGAAGTCCCCCGAGTAGTTGTCGATGAAATCGACGGTGTCTTCGTCGATGTCAGCGAGCATCTGCATCGCCAACCGGTCGAGTCGAGACTCTGTGTATCGAGCAGCAGCCGGCGGGTCTTCAGGGGATCCGTAGTTGCCGTGGAAGTCGATGAGGGGATGGCGTAGCGAGAACGGTTGTGCCATCCGAGCCAGCGCGTCGTAGATGGCACTGTCTCCGTGGGGATGGAAGCGAGCCATCACGTCTCCCGTAACACGAGCACACTTCACATGGGCCCGATCGGGACGAAACCCCTGGTCGTACATCGACCACAAGATGCGACGATGCACGGGTTTCAGACCATCACGGGCATCGGGTAACGCCCGACTGATGATGACCGACATCGCATAGTCGAGAAAGGAGCTTTCCATCTCCTCTTGGATCTCGATGACGGTGACGTCTTCAGGTTGTGCGTCTTCGACGGGTGTGTCTGACATCTATGTCCGTGTACCTCTCTGCGCCGGCGCTACCGACTCACCAGACCTCGACTAGAAATCCAAGTTCCGAACTTCGCGGGCATTGGTAACGATGAAGTTCTTTCGCTGCTCAACGTCATCGCCCATCAAAATCGACATGATTTCGTCAGCGATCGCTGCCTGTTCAACCGACACCTGAAGCAGCGACCGGCTCGCAATGTCCATCGTGGTGTCGCGCAACTCATCCCAGTCCATCTCGCCCAAACCCTTCAGGCGGGCAAAGTCCTTTGTGTAGTTCGGGCGTTCGGCAAGAAACGCATCTTTTGCCGCGTCGTCTTTTAGATACACCGTCTCCTTGTTGGAGACCTTCGTGCTGTAAAGCGGTGGTTGGGCGATGTAGACGTAACCCGCTTCGACAAGCGGCCGCATCTGGCGGAAGAAGAAGGTGAGCAGCAGTGTGCGAATATGGCTGCCATCGACGTCGGCGTCAGCGAGCAGGATGACCTTGTGGTAGCGAGCCTGTTCGATATCGAACTCGTCGGCGAACCCTGCACCGATCGCGGTGATGAGGGTTTGCACCTCGTTGTTTTTCAACATCTTGTCGATACGGGCCCGTTCGACGTTCAAAATCTTGCCGCGGATCGGCAAGATCGCTTGGGTTCTGGGATCTCGAGCTCGGACGGCAGAGCCACCGGCGGAGTCGCCTTCGACGATGAACAACTCGCGACGCTCAGGTTCCTTCGCCGAACAGTCTTTGAGTTTGTCAGGCATCCCGGCCCCGTCGAGTAGAGACTTCGATCGGATGGCTTTCCGGGCATCAGCAGCAGCAACGCGGGCACGAGCCGCATTGGTCGCTTTCGTGATGATCGCCTTGCCTTCACTGGGGTGCTCTTCGAGCCAATCTGCCATTCGCTCGTTCGTTACCTTCTCGACAAGCGATCTCATCGACACGTTGCCGAGTTTGGATTTGGTCTGGCCTTCGAACTGCGGCTCACCGATCCGAGCGGAGATGATCGCCGTGAGTCCTTCCCTGATGTCCTCGCCGGTGAGGTTTTCGTCTTTCTCTTTGAGGAGGCCCTTCTCGCGCGCGTAGGCGTTCACCGTGCGTGTGACTGCAGTGCGAAATCCCTGCTCGTGCATGCCGCCCTCGATCGTGGCGATGCCATTGGCGAAGCTGTGCAGTCCGTCGGTATTGAACCCCGTGTTCCACTGGAACGCGATCTCGACCTCGTGCGGATTGTCGGCGATTTGCTCGGACCCCGCGAAGTAACCGACCGCAGCAAACAGTGCCTCTTTGGAGGAGTTCACGTGGCTGACGAAATCAACGATGCCACCGTCGTATTTGAAGGTCACCCAGCCGTCTGGGTCTTCGGTAACGACGGTGGAGCTCTCACGGAGGTCGCGGACCCGGATCTCGAGGCCGCGGTTGAGAAACGCCATCATCTGGAACCGTTCGACAAGCGTCTGAAACCGGAAATCGATCTCGTCGAAGATCACCGGGTCCGGCCAGAAGCGAACGGTCGTGCCGGTGCGAGGCTCCCCGGTATCGCGAAATGGGGCAGGGCCGCTGACGGCGAGGCGATCCTTGAGTTCACCGCCATCGACAAACGACATGGCGTGGCGCTCTCCAGCACGATCGATTTCAACCTCGACGCGTTGTGACAAGGCGTTCACGACCGAGATGCCGACTCCATGCAAGCCACCAGAAACCTTGTAGCCATCGCCGCCGAATTTGCCTCCGGCATGGAGAACGGTGAGCACCACCTCGGCCGCAGACATGTCGTCGAATTTTGGGTGCTTGTCAACCGGGATACCACGTCCGTCGTCGCTCACTTCACATGAGCCGTCCGGGAGAATCGACACATCTATGCGAGCGCAATAACCAGCCATTGCTTCATCGACGGAGTTGTCGACCACTTCCCACACGAGGTGGTGCAACCCGGTCGGACCAGTTGATCCGATGTACATGCCAGGTCGTTTTCTGACGGCTTCGAGCCCCTCGAGAACGGTGATGTCTTGTGCCCCGTACGACGATGGTTCGGTAGTGGTCAACTCGGACTCCTGCGCAGCCGCTGCATCTCCCGCTTGGGACGATCCATCACGGGTGATTCGGTCATCATCTTCGGTCACAGATTTTCTCCGAAATCCCAGGATGGACAAGCAAAATCCAGGGTTTCGGGGGATCTCGGTTCGGGTGCATCGCACTGGTCGAGAGGGCCGTTCACGGTCCTCTGATTCTACCAGTTACAGGCGTGTGATTCGCGTCAGACGGCGTACTCCAAACCGCTGCAGCGTCGTCCATTTTCCCACCGTCAAGAAGACGGCGAAACCCGAACATGAATGCTGGTGATCCGCGCTGATTCAGTCACCTCCGAGAGCCGCTCCAGCACCTGTTTTTCCAGCCATTGAAACTCGTTTGCCCACGCTGAATCTCCTGCGGTTACCACAAGACGACCTCCATCGACAGCTGCCGGGCGAGTGTGTCGAGCCAAGTCGGGACCAACGATGGAGCTCCAGTCCCGAAAGATCAGATCGAGCACATCGACAGGCGGCGCGTTGAGGTTTCCGAGCAGGTGATCGAGGCTCGTGGAGATCGATCTCGGGTCGCGGTCTCGGCGGTTCACAAGATCTGTGGCGCCACAGCGCCGTGATGAACACGGATGATCTGATCCGGCCTGGCCTTGGGTGGCAACTCGGCAGCGGTTGTGAGGATGTGCTGACCGGGGGGGAGAGCGTCAAGTAGTGCAGTGGCGCGGTTCGGATCGAGTTCGGAGAACACATCATCCAGCAAGAGCACCGGTTCAGCGATCCCCGCTGCCCTCACAACACCATCAGCTGCAAGACGAAGGGCCAGAGCAAGGGATCGTTGTTCACCCTGCGACGCATGGGTACGCGCCGGGAGTCCTCCAATTTTCAGCAGTATTTCGTCGCGGTGTGGGCCCACCGTGGTGATCCCACGCCGAACATCAAGCTCTCGCCGTGACGCCAGGGTGTCCGCAAGCGAACCTTCCCATGACGCTTGGTAGTTTGCGGTAACGTCCGCAGCTTTTTGCGCAACCGCGTCATAAGCACCAGCAAGTGTGGTCGCCATCTCGGCGAGGAGTTCCACTCTGGCCGCGAGCAACTGGTCCCCAGCCTCCGCGAGCTTCGCGTCCCACACGTCAAGTGTGAACGCAGCATCGGCATCAAGTCGCCCATGTACGCCTCGGAGCAGGGCGTTTCGTTGTTTCAAGGCGCGTTCGACATTGCTCCTCAGCACGAGGTTCCTGGGGTGGCGAGATGCAACGGCTGTGTCGAGCCACCCTCTTCGCAAGGTCGGCCCTCCTTTCACCAGAGCGAGGTCGTCTGGGGAAAAAACAGTCGCTTGCAAAACGCCAACCAAGTCCCCTGTGCGTCGTAATCGTTGTCGATTCACCTGGACACGATTTCGTCCTGCCCGCTGAATCTCGACCTCGATCAGTTGCTCACGGCCGTCATCCCCCTCGACGGTGACGCGAGCAACTGCCGCGTCGGTGCCGTCTCGGACCAATGCGTCATCAGGCGCCCCCCGAAAGCTTCCCAAACCCGCCATCCAGCCGATCGCTTCGATCAGGTTCGTCTTGCCGTGTCCGTTCTCTCCGATGATCGCAGTAAGGCCGTCATCGAATGACACGCTCACCTGGGCGTAGGACCGCCAGTCGACAAGCGACAGCGTGCGGATCTTCACACGATGTCAGCTGACCCGAACAGGCATCAGCAAGTAGAGAAAGGCCGGGTCATCAGCTGATTTGAGCAAGGCCGGCTTCAACTCATCGACCGTCTCGAGTGTGATTTCGTCACCGGGTGCCACCTCGATACCGTCGATGAGATATTCAGGGTTGAACGCGACGGTTAAATCGTCACCGGTGTAGTTCGCTTCGACCGACTCGTGTGCCTGTCCTACGTCCTGGGTCACCGCAACAAGCTCTAGGCCACTTGACGACATTGCGAGCCGAACCGGCGTTGACTCTTGGGCGAGCAACCGAACTCGTCGGACTGCATCAAGTAGTGCCTCGCGGTTGACCGAGAGCGTGTTCGGATGATTGCTTGGGATGAGGCCGCGGTAGTTGGGAAACTCACCCTCGATCAGTCTTGTCGTGATCTTCACCGAGCCGACTTCGAACCCTGCATCGCGTTCGCCAAGGCGAAGGGTGATCTCCTCTGCTTCGCCAACCACACGGGACAGTTCCTTGAGGGCTCGACTCGGAACCAAAACCTTCTGTCCTTCTCCGAGAATCGATGTGCCTTCGAGATCTCGTACCGAGAGGCGGTACGAGTCCGTGGATACCAGGCGGAGCCCCTGCTCTTCAGCGGCCATCAAAACGCCGGTGAGAATGGGACGAGCATCGTCACTCGACGCCGCCTTCTCGACTTGGTCGATAGCCGCTCGAAACGCGCCGGCGTCGAGTGTGACGGCGTCGCCGTCAGCGGTGGAGAGTTCAGGGAACTCGTCGGCAGGAATAACGCGAAGCGAGAACTCCGCTGGCGCTTGGACAACCCTGGCATCGTCTTCTTCGATCGAAACATCGACTGCGCCTGGGCGAAGTGACCGGACGACATCGGAGATCAGCTTGGAAGGAAGAACCGCTATTCCATCTTCTCCGCCAGCGACCTCAACGTCCACTGTGATTGTGAGGTCGAGATCACTTCCCGTGACCGTCAGCCGATCTCCGACCAGTTCCAGTCGGACACCAGCCAACACAGGAAGGGCTCCGCCTCGGGTGGTTACAGCACGGCCGGCCGCCCCAAGGGCTTCTACGAGGGTGTCTCGTTCACAACGGAACTTCAGACTCATGGTGCGATTACTTCTCCCGGTCGTATGGAACTCAGATAATAGAAGTCCATAGGGGCTGTGGATTGTGGATGATGGTCTTTTTTGCTTGTCCTGTCGGGGAAGGAGTATCCCCATGTCGTCCCTGATGGACCACAGGTAGAGCGGGTACTGCTGAGACGAGGGGGAAACCACTTCGGTTGTCCCCCGAACTCCCCCGTGAACTCCCCTGGCTTTCCCCAGGGTTGTGCACGGATAGCTACTCGTTCAGCCGCCGTTGGAGTTCGGTTACCTTGTCAAATATTTGTTGTCGTTCACCCATACGCGCTTCTATTTTTCGGCAGGCGTGCATGACCGTGGTGTGGTCGCGGCTGCCGAAGGCCTTACCGATATCGGGAAACGATAGATCTGTTGTGTTGCGCGTCACATACATCGCAACCTGACGGGCATCAACCAATGGACGGCGTCGACTCCCCCCGATGAGTTGATCGATATCAAAGCCGAACATCTCTGAAGTGAGCACGATGATTCGCTCGGCGGTAACAGGCTGCTTTGCGGTCTGGGTGATCAGATCTCGGAGAACGAGAGCGGCGAGATCAACCGTGAGTGGCTGTTGGGTGAGGTTCGAGTACGCGGTGACTTTGATCAACGCACCCTCGAGTTCTCGGATCGAGTCGGTGATGTTCTCTGCGATGAACGACAGCACATCGTCAGAGATCTCGATCGTCTTTGACTCAGCCTTCTTTGACAGGATCGCCAGCCGTGTCTCGAGATCGGGACGCTGGATGTCGGTGATCAAGCCCCACTTGAAACGGCTGCGAAGCCGATCCTCCAACGTTGGCATCGCGTCCGGCGTTCGGTCCGACGACAGGACGATTTGCTTGTTGTTCTGGTGCAAGTCGTTGAACGTGTGGAAAAACTCCTCCTGGAGACCGTCTTTTCCCTCCATGAATTGAATGTCGTCGATCAAGAGCACGTCGATGTCGCGGTAACGGCGCTTGAACTCCGGCAACGTGTTCTTGCGAATTGCGTCGACAAACTCGTTGAGGAAGGTTTCGGTTGATACGTAGCGAATCCGATAGCTCGGATAATGGCTCGCAACGTAGTGGGCGATTCCTCGAAGAAGATGTGTCTTGCCGAGACCGGAGTCTCCGTGGATGAAAAGTGGGTTGTAGCTCGCAGCTGGCGTTTCGGCGACTGAGAGGGCTGCAGCGTGGGCGAACCGGTTGCTCGGACCGATCACGAAGTGCTCGAAGGTGAACTTCTCTTCTTGTCCCCCAAGCGTTGGAGGTGACGGCGCGTTGGGTGGTGCGACGTCAGGTTTGGTTACACCCAGATCAGCAGCAGGCATGCCGATGTCGATCTGGGACCAGTCGGTGTCAATCTCGACCCGAACGGATACATCGGCGGCGGTTTCGTCGATCGCATCTTGGACCAACCCGAGATATCTCCCCTCGATCCGTTCTTTTTGCAATCCGTTTGGAACGACAAGAACGAGTTCTCGTTCGTCGAAGGCGACGGCCTTTGCTCCACTGAAGGTAGTGCTCCAGACAGCGTCGCTGACCTGCGCCCGGATACTGGCGGCGCATGTGGTCCACAAGCCGCCCGCATCTCCGAGTTCGTTCACCTTGTTCCACTCCCCTATTCACAGCGTTATCCACAGGTGTGGAGAACCGCCTCGGCTTGATTGGGAGGAGGCAGGAGTAGCACATGGAAAACCACGTACAGGAAGACCCGTAACCCCTCCGCTAGGACGGCGAACATAGCAACGAGAAA
>Ga0222718_10003560_pt1 | contig 13292 bp, 20 predicted proteins | sample C33_27DmetaG_FD_165045 | JGI IMG/M metagenome (GOLD analysis project Ga0222718, IMG submission 165045) | Estuarine water microbial communities from San Francisco Bay, California, United States - C33_27D | ecosystem: Environmental > Aquatic > Marine > Unclassified | place: USA: California... | reverse complement strand
CATTGTTCACATTCTTTAACATTAATACTTGGCTCGTCGCCTTCGTGTCTATTGCCACACTTACAAACAACCGTTGGCTCCCATAGACCTTTAGACGACTCGCTCTTTTCAGTTGATATGAATCCAAGATAACTCATCTTTGGTCATTCATATAATCTCTTTGCTTGCTATTCCATTCGTCATAACGCATATCATTGTCGTTCTCAAACTCTTTAATAGCATTACCAAACTCATTGTAAGCAAAGTCTATATCCCATACATCTAGCCCAGTCTCTTCGTCGTGAGCAATAGGTATGTATACTTTGATAAAAGCAGGGTCGCTTTTTTTACTTATAGTATCATTCATTTTAATACCTCATATTTTATTGCAGGTAGCGTCGCCAGACCAAGAGTATTTCTATAATAACCTCTAAGACTACCTGCAATTTTGTTCATATACATTTTTACTCCACAAGTTATAAATAATAATTTACAATTCCAAGAACTTTGTTGTCTGCTATCGAGCTTTTTGTCGAGCTTTTGTAAAAATTTCATAAATAAAATCAAAAAAACCAAGCGACGCCCGACATAAAATTGTCGGACGCCATCTTGATTGTCTTTACAACATATAGTCACGTAATAAATCATAGTCTACTTGTTGTTTTGCACCATACTCACTTATAAAGTCATCTCGTCTGTCGTCATTGACTAACAAGAATGTATCTTTGAATATGTCTTTATATTCAAACCTACAAGTGTTTTTGTCAAACTCTACAATCGTATCTACAGGAGCAAATACGTCATTGTAGAATTTTGTCGCAACGTGTTCTTCCATAGACAATCTCAATTGCTCAGTTCTACCTTTGTAAAAATCCTGAGTTTCTTTGTCTATTTCAAATACGTCAAAGATATTCTCTATCGACATTACAGAACTATTAGTCCTATTTCTTAGATAGTAGACCATAGGCTGTAATAGATAAGGTCTATCTTTTTTAGGTAAACCAAGATATCGTCGTAATACCTCAGATTTTTTCCTATAATCTGATAAGTCAGAACTATCACCAATGTCAGTAAAGTCGCTATACTTATTTGATATCTGAGACAACTTGGTATTTATAGTAGAAGCAACATATAAAGACTTAAACATATCAGTGTTTCCAAAATTGGAATAACTACGCATATCTTGTCTAATGTCTTCTGCTATTTCATAAGACCTGTCCACGACTTGCGTCCAGAACTTAGTCCAATGTTTGATTTTCTCTTTTTGTAACGTACCTGAATGATAACGTATTTCCAGACCTTGATTGCCTTGAAAGTGGCTATGCCAATTCAGTCCAACGTATCTTTTGTCGTTATACTTATCGTTTGTATAACCACCATTGTCGTAGAAGAAGTCTATAAACTCGTCTCTACTACTGACAAATTTAAAATCGTTGACTGGTTGTGTAACAGGTCTAGACCAACGTTGATTTCCACTACCATAGTATCTAGACTTAGGTAACCACGTATAAATATGTGGCTCCATTAGTTTAGTAAATAGTGTTAGGACACAACAATGTATCCAGTCGTAGTCTTGGACATCTATATGTAAGTGAAGTCCAGTCTTGAAAGAAGCATATGCATTCCATTCTTGTTCTAGACGTTTACACATAAAGTCTGCATCTTCAATTACCTTATCTCCACGACGTGGACGCATTACAAGTTCTGCTCCGTATCTATGCATTGAATTTGTAACACTACCATCAGACACAACAGAACTTTTACCTAAACGATAAAAATAGTCTTCGTTATCTGTGTTTCTTGTTCTTCCTAGATGAAAGTTTAAGTCGTCACTGACGTCTCCATAACTTTCGTCGTATCTGAAGTTGGTTTCAAGTTCTAGTCCAACGTATCTTTTTGACTCTATCATATAGAATGTGTCGTTACGATAATAGTCTGACTCAGGATTTACGAATGTAGTTCTTGTTTTGACGAATGAATTTGAATAGACTTCCCACTCGGGGTAGCTATCTGTTTCATATTCTTCGTCGCAATAGTCACATAGGTAATCTCCATATCTGTCTGACCATATCATATCGTCCCTGTGACATTCATTGCCACATTCGGGACATTCAATACAAACATCGTCGTGACAAGTATTACATCTGTAGTCGCCATTGAACTCGTACGAATCGTTGTTATGTATCGTCTCACCACACTCATAACATTCTGTGTAGTTTTCTTGATAACAATCGTGACATACAAGGTCTGATGTGTCGTTAGACTGAAAGTCTGCTTCGGAATCAGATTCGACGCTACAATCTACACAACAATACATTTCATTGTCTAGTTCTTCTTGTAGTTCTCTGCTTAATCCGTCGTTACTATTCATCGTAGACCTCTACTCTTTCGAAAGAATCTAGTCCATACTTGTCTTCCCACATCTGTTCTTCACTATATACGTTTTCAGTATTAGGACAGACGTAATACCAAGTATCGTCAGACTCGTCAAAAAACCAAGACTGAGGACTTGTTTGAAAGATATTGGCTAACTCCACTACTTCGTCACTAAGCCAAGATTTTGACCAATCGCTTCCATTGTCATCATCATATCCAAGCTCTACTTCTTGTTCATAGTCTAAGCTAGACTTGTACGTTCCATAAGTGCTTGTCGGATAACGATTGATATTCCATTGATATGTTCTTGACTCAAACTTGAACAATGTCTTTTCTACATTAGTTTTGATATCGTCAAACTTCGACGTATCAAAAGCATATAATGTATTTTTGTTAAGACTATAAACGTCTGCTTTTATATTATGCATTGCTAAAGCATCGTCAATAAATGACGATTCGCTTGCATAGAACAACGTTTTAAGTTCAGGAATGTATGCGACGTGTAAAGGACGATTCGTCTCTCTACACAAATACAATACCATTGGATTTTTCTTAACGAAGGATAACGCAAAGTCGCTGTCAAAATCTTTGACTGCATCTTGTATGTTATCGTTGCTATCTATTGACTTAAAGATAAGCTGTGAGTCTACTGGACATTGTTTGTCTAGTTTACTTTGCATCTCTTTAATATTGTAAACGCAACCATTGTGAGCTCCGACGACGTCGCCGACTCTAAATGGGTGTGCGTTCGATTTGACTATTGCTCCTTCTGTCGCAAATCGTGTATGTCCAAGCAATATATATGACTCGTCAATTAATGACTTGACTGCATTATTATATTCTTTGGAGTCTACGAATTTGCTAGACGGCAATAGTGATTTATATACTCTAGTGCTAGTCCCGACCTTAGCAATACCAGACGAATGAGACCCTCTAGTCTCACTATCTGTTGCTATTTCACGCAACACCTTTTTGACAATTTTATGTTGTCTCTTAGTGTACGGCGTCGGCGACTTTGCTATTCCATATATACCACACATAGTCTAATCTCCTTTGTTTTTGTTTAAAATCCCTATATCCTGTATAGGCGAAGTCTGCGACGAATACATATCGGTGCGAAAGGAATAACACCCAGACAAACCGACTATTTGTCCATACTGATTACGATTCGTCGCTATAGTATAATTCTTTGGCGACGTAGCACTAGACGTAATAATGTCTGTTTCATCCACTATCAGACAATGCTGTATCCTCGTCGCCATAATCATTGTGCGCCTACTATTGTAAGCCAAAATTTTTCTCTAGTTGATAGTCGCTTTGCTTGATTGCGACTATATGTATAACGTATGTTGTCCATACCAATAAAATTATCATATTTTCTTTTAACAAACCATAGGCGTCGCTTGTAAGCAAGACTTTCTTGTTCTTGTCTTGATAGCTCACGTGGACGCCCATCTTTATCTGGTTTAAGGTGTATCATTTAGATGATTGCCTTTGTAATCTCGTAGTTCTCACGTCTGACGTCTTCTAAGTCTTGACGTAGTCTTGCAATGTCTTGAACTACTTTATTTTTCTTATCTTGTACGACTTCATTTTCTGTATAGAAATTGAAAATCGCCGACTGCAATTCTTTAATTTGTCTATCAATACCTGATATCATTTGCAAATTGCGTCTATGCGTTTTTATTTTGTCTTCTATCATTTTTCTTTTCTTTCCTAGACACTATTAGTCTAGCTTTCTTGTTTACAAAAAATATAAAAAATCTGTTATCGTCTATAAACATACTATCGTCTATAACCTGCCTGGCGTCCAGACTCTACGTGCTTGACGATATGCCTTGCGTAGTGTCTTTAATGCGTCTTGTATGTTGGTTGCGTCAAGTGTAATACGTCTGTCACTTATCTCGTAAGTGTCCATAATATTGGACTCGACACGTAGATATGTATTGTCTTTTAGTTGTTGTTGTGCGAACACAGAGATAAAGACTATTGCATTATTGAATGTCAAGTCTGTTACTACGTCTGTGTCTCCATTAAGACTAGTATCTATTACGTCGTGATACTCTATTGTCAAGTCTACTTTACTTTTACTGCCCATAACGACATAGAATGTCATTCCGTCTACTGGTGCAGGTACGTCAACCTCTCTAGTCCAACGTTGTTTGCAACAAGGACAAGGTTCACTAATTGTCTGTTTTATTGTTTTCATATTATTTCCTTTCTCCCGACGTTGTGCCTGAAATCGTCGTTGGCTTGGTCGTCGTCGGATATACTTTCATACCATAATCTACGAAATTCTGGCGATAATACCAAGAACTGAATTGTCTAGCATAGACTATTTTGTCGGGGGAACTGAGCTAGACTAGACTTAGTCTAGCTCTAGAGTTAGAGTCTAGCTCTGATTTTTTACAAAAAAATTTGGTCGTCGGTCGGTCAAGAAAAAATCTTGATAAATATGCGAATAATCCTTGTTTTTCTCGTTATTTATCGTCAATTTATGGGTATGACTAACAAGTTAAAAACAGATGCTTTTGCAAAACTCTTAGCTAAAACAGGGTTAAGCCAAGAACAACTCAAATCCATGGGAATTGAAGTTCTTGAAGCATCTTCAAACGAAGGGCGCATACTTGAGAATGCGTCGAAGGTTTTAGCATCTCAAGAAGACAAAGCGGTACAAAAAGATATGAACCGCCTAGTCGAAATCGTAAACAACAAAGACGTGTTAAACGTTGCCGAAGGTAATGAGTTAATCATCAAGTACAAAGACGACTTTGTATATTCCAAAATGAAAACAATTGACAAAGAAAAAAAAGAAGTTGATTGTTATCCAAGACTATCTATCAAGATAGAATCGGTAGAAGTATAATCCAATTGCCCCCGCTTTAGTCGGCGGGGGTGCCTCTAGGGGCTAGGAATCTAGCCCCTATAATCTTAGAATCGTCGGGGGTTAGAGCTAGACTGAGGAACGATAGTCTAGCTCTAGAGCTGGTTATTTTTTTATATATACCAAAAAAAGAAAGCCCCAGGTTTTTACACCCAGGGCATCTTTGTTTATCGACAACATTGCCCGTGTCCGCAATGCTCTTCAACTTCCTTTGAATCGGTATAACCTTCGTCATAGCCTTCTTTATAACTCGTAGCCTTTGTATATTCTATTGTTATACCAAGTGCCCAAACAGTCATAAACACTGCATACATTACTAATAAACCCATTTTATATTCCTTTCGGTTGTGACGGGGCCGAAGCCCCGCCGTTGTTGTTATTACTCTCTCTCTTCATCTTTCCAATCTATCATTTCGCTGATGTCTTCACATTGTTCAAGGTTGAAGCCCGCAAATTTCAAGAACTTGGTTCTATCAAATCTTTGGTTGTCATCCTCAAAGTATTGTATTAACATAGCTGCAAAAGCCGTAGCCGAACCAATCATTCTTATTCCATCCGCTTTTTCAGTGAATGGGTGAAAACAGTTGGCTATTGCCTCATAGTCTTTCTTAGTCATTGTGTTTCCTTTCGGTTTGTTATTAAATATCATATCACATATTACATAGTATAAACAAAAGATGCAAGGATTATTTACAAAATAATTAAAAAAATATATATAAGTGCGCACAGTACGCACAAACCGACTGGTCGGTCTAATTATAATTTTTAACATATAGAACCAAAAACCAAATTTTCAACCAAATTTACAATTTCCAATCTAGAAAAAGACCGGCCGGCTTTATGGAAACAAAAGCCACACACAAAATAATGCGATTTTTTGAACAAAGGTTGAAATTTCGGGGTAAAACTGGTGAGGTGGCAAAATTCGACGACTAGAATAATTTTGGAAAAAATTTTTCGATTGGACCCTCTCTAGAGCACCGAGTATTATTTAGGAAATAGATTTAATATTCTATGTTATTCAAGAGCAACGAGCATTAGTGTTTTTTTTCGTCCTTCGGACTGTTAAAGTTACTCTGTTTTGCTTCCTTGGGTCAAGGTTTTTTTATATTTTTTTTATTTGTAGCGATGTTTAGAGCATTAGAAACTAGAACATTGAGACGTCGTGCGATTTTTTTTAACTAAATTACTTTTTTTATTTGACTTGTGTAGCAATTTTTACCTAAGTTGCATACACAATTAATTAATATTGTAATGTAGATAACCGCTCAATGATAGTTAGTAACTAAAGGCTATAGGGAATACATATGGAGAATATATGTATATCGAGGATAGATGATTATAGACAGAAAGCTTAGAGATAGAGGGTATCCGAATAGAAATAGAAGACAAAATTGATGAGAAAACTGAGTATTTAGTCCCGATTGATAAGTGGCAAACAGAAAGATAAAATAGTTGGAAACAGCTTACCTAGTTATTCGCATTACAATGTTATAAAAAATAAAACGGGAGTATTATGAGTAAGAAACAAGAAAAAAAAGCAATGGAATTAACTATTGGTGGTCATTTGTACAAGATAGTAGAATTACCACTAACACATGAAGATGAAAGTAAAGAATTGTATGGTAGACATATGGTAAAAGACAATATCATACTTATTAATACTGATATACATCAATCTAGAAAAGAAGAAACGTTGATACATGAGGTATTACACGCTATATTCTATAATTATGGACTAGAACACAAAGAAGGCTTAATTGACGCTATATCAAACGGATTATTTCAACTAGGAATAGGAGACTATTTATGGAAGACATCAAAAAAGCAATCTTAAAAGCAAAAGAGCAAGGTAATACTGCGTTAGTGCAGAGATTACAGCAAGAACTAGACGAATTAGAAAAGATACGTCAAAACCTTAATTGGGAAAAATTAATACGAGAATTAGAAGATGTGAACGATGCGGAGGATTTTCCAGATGAACCAGAAAACTAGTACAGTAGAAGACGTAGTATCATATATAAAAGATAACTACCCTACCACAGAAAAAGAATTTCAGACTCTTTTAAATGAAATGTACTTAACATTTTGTAAAAAACAGTTTGATTACGGTCCTGGCAATATTGCTATGGGTACCACGTTAAAAAACGAAAAAGAAGTCAATACAGCCTTATTTGGTATAATTGTAAGGCTTAATGATAAGATAAACAGACTAATCAACTTGTCAACCAATCACGATATGAAAGCAAAGAATGAGCCAATAGACGATGCTTTTCTAGATATTGCAGTTTATGCAGTAATGGCAATGATAGTCAAACAAAACAAATGGGGTAAATAATGCCTGGAGTAAAATGGACAGAAGACGAAATCAGAATATTAGACCAGTATGAACGTACTGCTAAGTCTGCATTTGTTCTCTATCAAGAAATACGTATTGCTGGATATAATAGAACATATAAAGCAGTAACTCGTAAAATAGAATCCTTAGGATTAAGAAAACCTACCAGATATACAACTGGACATGAAATGACTATCGGATACCTAGACATAGAATCTACTGGATTTAGTGCTAATATCGATGTTATGTTGTCTTGGTGTATTAAAGGTAGAGGTGATAAGAATGTTGCTGGAGCTAAAATTACAAGAGAAGAGCTAATGTCTGAAAAGCAAGATGCTCGCATTGTAGAGCTTTTAGTAGAAGAAATGAATAAATATGATGTAATATTTACATATTACGGTACTCGTTTTGATATTCCTTTTATCAGAACACGTGCATTGCATCATAAAACATTCTTTCCTTTGTACAAACAAAAGTCACACAAAGACCTATATTATGTAGTAAAATCTAAATTAAAACTACATCGTTCTTCATTAATGGCAGCTACAGAGTTTTTTGGTATTGCTGGTAAAACCAGAGTAAAACCAGAAATGTGGCAAAAAGCTAGATGGGGCGATGAAAAAGCAATGAAATACGTTTACGACCATAATGTAGCAGATGTTGTCATCTTAGAAAGATTGCATCGTAAATTAGAAGAATATGCACCACCAATGGTAAGACCATTATAATTAGGAGGAACCATGTCTAAAAAAGAAGAAAAGCTAGTAATAATGAATGATGGTAAGGAAATTGAGTTTGTGATGTCTGATTTGTCAGATGAAGCAAAAGCTCAATATTCTAGAGCTAATGAACTTGCTGGTCAATTAATGCAAATAGACCGACAAGCAAATGAAATAAGATTCCTTGCTAATAACTACATTCGCTTTGTTATTGACGAACTTGAAAAAGACGTTGACGATAACGAGGAAAAATAGTTAAATTATGAGAGAACGTATTGTAAAGGGTGTTACTCATTACTTATATGATGACGTCAACGAGTTTCGAAAGTATCACGAAAGTGTGTCTTTGGTAACAGATTGGCGTCACTCAAACAAAGGTAATTGGGTTGTAACCGACGATGGTCAAGTATGTCAAGTATTGCATCTTGGTGTTTTAAAAAAACACGACAGAAAAAAAGAAACTACATTTATTAGAACAATCATAGGTTCTTTTGTCTGCAGCCCCAGAGTAAGAATGGAAGGCGACATGAAAACCAACATGCATACGTTCTCTACAGATGGTGAATCTCCGTCTGTTAGAAAGAAAAATAGAAAAAACGCAACAGATAAAGAGTTTTTGTTTGGGAAGTATGTAGCAAAAGGAGATGATGTAGTTGAAGCATATATGAAAGCATTTCCTAGTAAGAATGAAAATTATGCTAAATCTCAAGCAAAGCTGTTGTTAAAAACCGATAGGGTGAAAAACTTGATTAGAGAAGAAATAGATAAATACTTGAATGAAGCTGAGATTACTCCAAACTACTTGTTGGAAGAAATGAGAAACATCATAGACAAAGGTGGTTCTTCAGATAGAGATAAGATTACAGCTATAACAACATTAATGAAAATATCTGGAATGATGGATACAGAAAAGACTACAGAGTCTTTAACATTGTTTCAAGGTTTTACACAGGAGCAACTAAATGCAATTCAAGGGTCCCAACACAAGAAATTGGCGGAAGTTAAAAAAGATAACGAAAAATAAACGTTGTCACATATGTTATTACCGTTTGAGTAAAACTGGAGTATTCTTGTATAGCAAGGAGAAAAGAGACACTACTCACGTCAAATGTTTTAATTGTTTAACAGTATACAACACATCTTTCGGTATTACAGATGTAGGTATACCTAGAGAGGTAGGTCATTCATGAGATTAGCAGTTTACGGAACTCTAAGAAGAGGATTTGAGGAAACTGGAAGAGTAGAAGGTTTTAGTCTTGTATTCCCTGGTACAAAGTCTTTTCCAGCTTTAATCAAAAATAAAAAAGGAAAAGGTGCTGTCGTAGAGATTTTAGAAGTAACAGATGAAGAGTTATCTATGTATGACATGTATGAATCTACTAAAGATGGTTTATACATTAGAACAACAGCAAACATAATTCTCGATGATACAAAAGAAAAAGAAAAATGTTGGATATATGTAGCTGGACCTTTGCTATGGCAAAGTTCTAGTATGTTTACAGAAATACCAGATGGAGACTGGCTTTCACCTAAAACACTAGTTATGATGGATAGAGTTATTGAAAAAGAGTATGAAGAAGCCTCAAAATTTTAACATAATTCCACCCGACCTATCTCAAAAGGAAAAAGCATTGGAGTTGGCAAGAAGGGATATTGTCACTTTTGGTCAAATGTTCTTACCAGAAGATTTTATGAAGTCAACTCCAGCGCCTTATCAATATGAGCTAAGTGAAATACTTTTAGGAGAAGATAAGCGTGTTTGTATAATATTACCTAGAGGTCATGCTAAATCAACATTAGCCAAAACAGCTTTATTACATCAATTATATTTTTCTCCACCAGAAAAAAAACAATTCATTGCTTGGGTATCAGAAGAACAATCTCAGGCTATTGACCATATTAAATACATACAAAATCACATAGATATAAATCCTGCTTTACAATATTACTTTGGAGATTTAAAAGGAAGTAAGTGGACAGAAAAAGAGTTTACTACTGCTAGAGGAGATAGAATTATAGCAAAAGGTACATCTCAACGTTTACGTGGTCGTTCTCAATTAGGACTAAGATATACAAATATTATTCTTGATGACTTTGAATCTGAGTTAAATACAAAAACACCAGAAAGAAGAAGAGAGATTAAAGAATGGGTAATGTCAACAGTAGAGCCTGCTTTAGAAAACTCTAAAGAAAACGAAGGTTCTATATGGCTTATTGGAACAATAGTACATTACGATTCTTTTTTACAAGGAGTATACGATGGATACTTGCAAGCAGAAAAAGAGAATAGAAAGTCTGCTTGGAACGTGTTATATAAAAAAGCTATAGTAGAAGACACTCCTTTATGGCCTAGCTACTTTACCAAGCAAAAGCTAATGGATATTAGAAGAAGGTTTACTGAAATGGGATTAGTACATAAGTTTGCTCAAGAGTATTTGAACGAAGCTAGGGACTTAGAAAGTGCTAAATTTCATATAGATAGATTAAATTATTACCAAGGTAATCTTGTTGAAAGAAACGGATTTAACTATATGATGGTTGATGAGACTGCAATACCTGTAAATGTATACCTAGGAGTTGACCTAGCTTATGAAGCAAATGCTAGAAGCGACTATCAGGTAATTATGGTTATTGCTATTGATAGCGATAGAAACATATATGTTGTAGATTATTATAGAGAACATTCACCTTTATATGATATGCCAAAAAAAATTGTAGATATGGCAAAAGAGTATCATCCAGTTAGAAGAGTCAACGTAGAAAAGGTTGGTGCTCAAGGACTGGTAAAAGATTATGTAAATCAACTTGCTGGCAAGGATAGAAAACTAGCTCCTGGATTATCTCAAGGCGTTAGACCTCCTGCTGGTATCAAAAAAGAAGATAGGCTAGAAGCATTGCTTTGTCCTATTGTTAATCGAAGAAAAATGTTCATTAAAAAAGAACATGCAAACTTAATAGATGAGATGTTTGAATTTCCAAAAGGCAGGAACGATGACCTTCTAGACGGACTTTGGTATGCCGTCACTACAGCAAAACCTCCAAAAAGCTCTGCAATCGACGCAGATAAACTAGAAGACAGAATAACTACAATAGAAGAAAGTAAGGCTAAAAGAGTCATAAATTGGGTTACTGGACAAAAAATATAAATTTTACTTGACTTTAAGAGATAAAATTAGTTATTTTTAGACTAAAAACTGAATTGGGAGTTTATGGCTAATTACGACGAAAACAAATCAAAGCCTCAGATTTCAAAAGAATTGTTTAGGCGTTGGAGAGACGCAAGAGAACAATGGGACGCTGAAGCAAGAAATGCAGTAGATTTTACTCTAGGAAATCATTATAGTAATGAAGAATCAGATGCACTAAAATCAGTAGGGCAAGCTGACTTTGTTATTGATAGAGTATATGCTGCTGTTGATAAATTAAAATCATTGCTTACAGCAAGACCTGCAAGATTTTCTGTTATTGCAAGAGAAGACTCAGATAACAAACTAGCTAATGTTTGGAGAACAATACTTGAATATGTTTGGGATATCTCAAATGGAGATAGTACTTTTAAGCAAGTTGTTCACGATTATGCTGTTACTGGACTGGGATATATGTATGTATACGTTGACCCTGAAGCAGATTATGGAAGAGGTGAAGTTAAGTATACGCACGTAGACCCTTTTAGAGTATATGTAGACCCAGCATCAAGAGATAGATTTTTTAATGATGCATCAGGAATGATATTGTCTACCTTTTTAACCAGGCAGCAAGTTTTAGACCTATATCCTCAAATGGAAGAGTTTATTGATGATATAGAAGTTGGAGTAAATTCTTTGTATGGAGAAGATTATCCAACATCTAATTTAAAAAACAGTAATAATGTTTTAACTCCTGCTGAAGCAAAAGACTTAGATTATAATGTAAATCAAAAATATCAAATACTTGATAGATTTTACAAGATAAAAGTTCCTTTCTATAGAATATTTAATACTATAGATGGAAGTGAAAAAATTATAGACCCTGATACCTATAATATTATTATAGAAGACGAAGAAACAATAGCAGCTGTACAAAGAGGTGCTATAGAAATAGAAGAAATTATGCAAACAAGAATTGCTCAATGCAGTAGCATTGGAGATACTTTACTTTATGAGCGTATTCTAAACACTGATATATATCCAATTGTTCCATTTACAAACATTTGGACTAATACTCCCTATCCAAAATCAGATGTGAACAAGGTTAAAGATTCACAAAGACTTTTAAATAAGTTATTTTCTCTAACCTTGTCACACGCTCAATCTGCTGCTGGATTAAAACTTTTAATTCCAGAGGGTAGTGTTGATAGTGTTAGTCAGTTAGAAAAAGATTGGGCTAATCCAAATGCGGTTATTGAATATAATCCAGAATTTGGTGAGCCACATTACCCACAACCAGCTCCCTTAACTAGTGAGTTTTATTATTTAATTGATAGGGTAGAAAAATATATAGATTTAAACTTTGGTATACCTGAGCTATTACAAGGATTTAAAGATAGCGCTCCTGAGTCTGTTAGAGGTACAATGCTTTTATCAGAAATGGGAGAATCAAGAGGTAAATCAAAGTTAAGAGATATTGAAGCAAGTTTAGCTATGGTTGGTCAAGTTGTTTACAACTTAGCTAAAGACCATTACAAATTTGCAAAAACATTTAGAATTGTACAACCAAATAATGATATTACTGAATTTTCAGTAAACATGAGAATGTACGATGATAAACGAAATGAATTGTTAACCATACAGAATGATATTCAACTTGGTCAACATGACATTCGTATTATATCAGGTTCAACTTTGCCTAGCAACAAGGTATCCGAATACAATATGTATCTTGATGCGTATAAACTTGGACTGGTAGATGATGTCGAGGTTTTAAAGAAAACTGAAATCTTTGACAAAGAAGGTGTCCTTCAGAGAAAAGGGCGTATGGCACAAATGCAACAGTATATTACACAGCTTGAAAATCAAGT
>Ga0222718_10003558_pt1 | contig 13297 bp, 11 predicted proteins | sample C33_27DmetaG_FD_165045 | JGI IMG/M metagenome (GOLD analysis project Ga0222718, IMG submission 165045) | Estuarine water microbial communities from San Francisco Bay, California, United States - C33_27D | ecosystem: Environmental > Aquatic > Marine > Unclassified | place: USA: California... | reverse complement strand
ACCTGGAGGGTGTGCTGGTAAGGCTTGTTGTTTTACAGACGCTTATACTTGTCATCCAAGTTTTGTATGGCAGTGCGGTACAGGCGACTGGGGACTACCTCAAGTAAGTGGTAGTGCAAAAAGAAGTCAATATTGTCATAACCAAATGTGGGCCTTTATGGGAGGTACACCACTATATGGTCATGCAAGAAGAGGACGTGACTGGTGTGCAGGAAACTTTACAAATACAGGTTCTTGCTTCCAATGTCTTGCTGAATTCCCTGGAGGGGGAGGAGGCGGCGGCGCGGCTTGTGGCGAACCTTGCTGTTGGGGCGGCTGGGGTATGTCAGGTGCTGTGAAAGTAAGTTATAGTTAATAAAGGAAAATGGAGAAAATATAATGCCTACTAATACAAATATTACAAAGACATTTACATATGATCTTCCTGATGACTATCTTGCCCAGACTAACACTGAGGGCAGAACTGCAACTGCTGAGTACAATGGGCCAGATAAAATTTGGGTTTTTATAGATCAAGATACAGGACGATCAGATACATCGAGACTTGTGTTAACAGAAGAAGAAAACGGTGCAGATTATCCTATACCAGAAGATCAATATAAAGTTGAAATTAATTGTGACACAGATCCAGTACTTTGCTCATTATTTGATGCAAAAATAGAATGGGACACTGTGCAAGGTCAGACAAATATTGTTGTTAATCTTCCAGATGGCACAACATACGAAAGACCAGATCCAACAGATGTTGATCATACATACGAATTAGATGCGTGTACATACAACATGGATGGAACTTTAGATAACGGAAAATACACAGGCGGCACTTGGACTATGCAATGGAAACAACCGTGGACTTCATGGGAACAGTTAATTGTTGTTAGAAATGGTGCTTTAACAGGTTCAGATTCTAAAATTGCAGACGATATGCCAGCGGCAACTAAACAATTATGGTTAGATTATAGACAGAAGTTACGTGATTTACCCGCATTGTTTGGACACGGAACTGATGCAGAAATTCCAGCATACATGGTTAATTTTCCAGTTGAACCTGGCGCAGACATTGCCAGTGTAGACAGTGACGAGAATCCACCGAGATAAGGGAGCAATAGAATATGTCAAGTTTAAGAACCTTACTACAATATGGATCAACATCAACAGGATCCACACCTTTGAGGAGTTTACGTGTGTATAACACAAATATTACTACACAAAACAATGGTGGTAGATGCTGTCAGTGGACAGTTCCAGCAGGTGCTTCTTGGGCGGCTTTTGAAGTTTGGGGAGGCGGCGGTCCGGGAGCAGGAGTTTGCTGTTGCCAACAGGGTTGGTCCGGCGGATCAGGTTCTTATGGTAGACGTATTATTGAAACAGCAGACGGTGAGCAGTTTACGATTTGTGCAGGCGGTTCAACTTGCTGTCATTCAAGATGTTATTCTTGTAAAGGATTTCCAAGTTATGTATGTGGACCGAATGGATTTTGCATGTGTTCATCAGGTGGATCAGAAGCGTCTTCCAAATGTTTTTGGAGTCAAGGTTGTTCATACAGTGGATGTCAAATGTATAACTGTGGATGTGTTAACGGGGCTACATTAGCAATTTGTGGTACAACAGGTGGCGGACATGGATCTGCTCACTGTGCAAGTGATATGCACCAGTTTATACCAAGTGCACCATTTACATCACACACAAGAATGTCACGTTCAGGTTGTTATAAATCACATGGACAAGACCAAGGAGACCACGGAGTATTCCCCGGCGGCGGTGGTGCTTCGGGTGTAACACACAACGAAACATGTTATTGCGGGGCTAAAGGAATGGGCGGCTTAGTAACAGTTTACTACACGTCTACATAGGAGTAAATAGTAGTATGTCAACATTAAGAGATTTTTTATTCGGATACGATGATCCTAAAGCGATTCCACAAGAATTCGCAGTATATAATACAAACACTACTACTCCTAATAATGGTGGTAGATGTTGTTTGTGGACAGTTCCAGCAGGAATTGCATATGCTACTTTTGAAATTTGGGGCGGCGGAGCGGCTGGTGAAGGCGCTTGTTGTTGTCAGATGGGATATCCTTCTTCCGGTGGAACATATGGTCAACGTTCGTCTGAAGTAGAAGCAGGACAACAATACACAATTTGTGCGGCAGGTTCAACTTGCTGTAGACAAAGAGGAAACTGTCAAAGAGGTTGTGATTCATATGTGTGTAGATCAAGCAATTGGTGTGCAAGAGCATGTGGAGGTAGAGTTTTAAGAACAGAATGTTTTATGTACAGAACTTGTTATTCATGTTGTAGAATGAGATATTGTGTTCACGGACACAGCGGTATGGACTTTGGAGTTGGTGTAACACAAGCAACTTCACAGTTAAGTCAATACTGCCATGATAGAGGAAATATGATGACAACTGGTTCTTACGGTAATCCAGGTTTTAGAAACGGCCCTAATGGCTGTTGTGCATGGGGCGGATCGCAAGGCTTTGGATTATTTCCAGGTGGTGGCGGCATGTCAGCACAGGCATACGGTGAAGTTTGTTGTTGTGGATCACCAGGAGCAGGCGGATTAGTGTACGTGGTATATTACTAAGAGGAAAAAAATGACGCATATTAGAAAAACTTTTAACTATCCTAAACCAGACGAATATCTTGGTCAATTTGATGAGCAAAACTTAACAGGAACTCACACATATGAAGGGCCTGATGCAATGTGGGTCTTTATAGATAAAGCAACAAATAAAATTTCTCCTACAGCATACATGGAAGAAGAAGAAGGTTTAGAATTTGCAGAGCCAATTAATCTTCGTAAGGTGTTTGTTGATTGCGAAGAAAATCCTATTATTTGTTCATTGATGGAAGCAGATGTTGAAGAAGACGAGCACGAACTCATTGAAGAAACATTACCAAATGGCATAACGTATTGGACTTATGCTGATCCACCACCAGATCATACATACGAAAAATTTGATATTGAGTGCAATGAAAGTGGTGTATTCCAAAAAATTACATCGCCGAATACAGGTAGACAACACTATCCGTGGAAGCAACCTCACATTAAATGGGCACATCTACGTAGACACAGACAGTCTTTACTACAATGGAGTGACGACAAAGTCAATGCAGATATGCCAGAGTCTTTACAAACACAATGGAATGCATATCGTCAGACACTAAGGGATCTTCCGGTTATATACGGAGATAGTTTTGATGTAGAAATTACTACAGCAGGAACAGGATATGAAGTGGGCGATAAAATTAAATTTGCGGCTTCTAACTTTGAAGATTTTTTAATTGCAGACGAACTTGTTGCAACAGTAAAAACTGTTAATGGAACAGGCGGTATTACTACACTAACCCTAAGTGGTAACCAAGCAATCAATGACGGTAACGATATCGTTATAGGTAGAGCGGCTAAAGATTTTCCAGGTATGGTGTACACATATGAAGCAGTTACTGACGGTGCTGATGCCGGTGCTGATGCTGTATTTAGAGTACATAAGTGCCAGCGTTATGCGGCTTGGAAAATAGACACACCACGTTCGCCTTGCGGTACGGCGTAGTCCAAATCTAACAAAAATCTACTTCCTGATACTTAAATAATTGTATGAACAATACAGTTAGATTTGCAGGTGTTCAAATGCCTGTAACACAAAATCTTGAAGAAAATAAAAAATCTATTTTAAAAGCAATCGATTGGGCGGCTGAAAATCAGTGTGATTGGCTTTTAACTCCGGAGGGTTCTTTATCGGGGTATTTTCCAAATTTTGACTTAGTATTAACAAACGGAATGAATGATCTTGCTAAAGCAACACACGAAGTTGTGACTTACGCAAATAAACATGGCTTAGGCATTGCATTAGGTACATTATGGGTTGATATTGAACACAGAGGCACAATAAGAAGAAATCAAATTAGATATTATGATAAACAAGGCGAATTATTAGGGGCAACAAATAAACAGTATATTGTAGGCGGAGAAGATTCTCCACATCACAGTTGGGATCAAGTATTAGCAGATCCTCCAGGAACTACAAAAACACACTATCTTAACGGTGTTAGAACTTGCGGAATGATTTGTAATGACTTTTGGGGTAACGGTTTTAGATTCAGTGCACCAAGTTTGCCATTAATGGCAAGTGTACATTCTGTAAACGTTATACTACACAGTACAAACGGAGACAGAGGAAATGATGCTGATTCTTTATGGATGGAATGGCATGATGTACATTTACGCATGATGAGTCATACATATAATATTCCAATTATTACTGTAGATAGTTGTTGTGACAAATTTGGAGAAAATGAAGAATTACCTACAAGTTCGCCAAGCGGAGTTTTATTAAATGGAAAATGGCATATACAAGTTCCAAGAACAGGTCAACAACATTTTTATTGGGACTATGTCAAAAGAGACAACGATATAATTGATACACAATAAGTAATTGCACAAAAGGAATATAAATAATGTCAAAAAGAAACACAGCCTTTTTTATTAACGGCGGCGCAGGAAGAGTAATTACAAGCATTCCGGCACTCGAAAAATATCATGAAGAAAACCCAGAAGACGATTTTATCTTAGTATGCGAAGGTGGAACTGATTTTTTTAAAGGACATCCAATTTTACACAAAAAAGCATATGACATGTGGCATAAAAATCTCTTTGAAGACAAATTAAAAGAAAGAAATCTTGTAACTCCAGAACCATATAGAGTATTTGAATATTACAATCAACAAGCAAGTTTAGCACAGTGTTACGATATAGAAATTAATAATAAAGGCATTAGAAAATTACCTCGTCCTTATTTAAAACTTAGTCAACAAGAAGTAATGACTGGACAAAAATTAGTTTCTGAAGTCAAAGAAAAAACTAAAAAAGACAAAGTAATTGTATTTCAACCATTTGGTAGAGGAACGATGCATGAAAACGGTATGATTGCAGATCCAAGTGGAAGAAGTTTTGAGCCTGACAATGTTGTAAATATTGTTAAAAAATTAAGTGAAGATTTTGGCATTATCTTTATGAGCGAAATTGCTATTGAATTTAATAAGCACGGAGTTGAACAACCGGTTGCTATTCCACAAAATATTGAACTAAGATTTTGGGCAGGAATTATTCAAGCGGCAGATCACTTTTTAGGTTGTGACAGTGTTGGTCAACATATTGCTTATTCGTTGGATCAAACAGCAACAGTAGTAGTAGGGTCAACTTTTAAAGAAAATATTTCTTATCCAGATAACGAAAAGTTTGATATCCTTGATATGGGAGAAGGTGCAAGAGTTTACTCTCCGATCAGAATTACTATGGACGAATGGTCAGATAGAACTAACGAGGGTATAATGGCTATGAATGACACCGTTGAAGATATTGTTGTAAAATCAGTTCATAGCATGAGCAAAGATGGAAAACGTGTCGAAATCCCAGACTCACCAGAACTCGACAAAGCGTAGACTATTTGCCTTTGGGTGTAGTTTTACTATGTATGCGTGGCCGACGTATGCAGACATTCTCGGACATCATTTCGAACATTACGAAAATTGGGCATTTCCTGGGTTAGGTAATCGTGCTATTGCAGAACGTATCGCCGAATGCCATGCAAAAAATAGATTTACAAAAGATGATGTAGTAATAGTGCAATGGAGTACACACATTAGAAATGACTACCATACTTTTATGCCTATGTCTTTTGATCCTAATAGTTTTTTACACATATGGTTTAGAAAAAATCCTAATATAGGATGGAAAACCCAAGGCAGTATTTTTAATCCTAATAATAGACAATTTGTTTACAATGATAATTGGGTAAACAATTTTTGGGACGAACACAGTTACTTTATGTATAGCCTAAATGATATTAGTTTAACACAAGGACTATTAGAAAGTGTAGGCTGTGAATGGTACATGACAAGTATCGGTGATTTTAAAAAAATGTGTACTGATATTCCTAATGCAACAGACGAAAATATATCCGATCAAGATAATATTTACAAAAGTAAACCAGAGTTTGAAGTATATAGATCTGTATTAGAACATCCTAAGTGGTTAGAACCTATTGGCACGTTTAGTTGGAAAAATGAAAATGACAGTTATGAGTTTGAGAGCGATAACGGTACATGGTTAGAAGTACATCCAAGTCACAAACAACATTTAGATTATGCAGAACATGTTATAAATTTAAATTTAGATTTTACAAAATATAAATCAGAAGTAAGTAATAAAATAGAAAAAATTAAATTAAATGAATCTAATTTTTTAACTTTTCAAGAAGAAGTCAGTAAAGCAGTACACCACGAACCAATGTATAGAGGATTTTAATGAGAAGACTGTTTGCATTTGGTTGTAGTTTTACTATGTATGCTTGGCCTACATATGCAGACTTCCTTGGTAGAGAATTCGATTATTATGAAAACTGGGGCTTTCCTGGGTTAGGTAATCGTGCTATTGCACAAAGGATTGCAGAATGTAATGCTAAGAATAAATTTACAAAAGATGATGTAGTAATAGTGCAATGGACAACGCACATAAGGCACGATTGGCATACTTTTAAAAACGTAAAATTTGAACAGCAGAGAGGGGATCCTGTTAGAAATACAGATGACACTGGATGGAAAACTAAAGGCAGTATTTTTAACTACATGAACAGAGAAGTTTGCTACGACGATCATTGGATTAAAAACTTTTGGGATGAACCAAGTTATTACATGTATGGACAAAACTATATTATTCTATCAAGAGGCTTATTAGAAAACACAGGTTGTACATTTAGAATGACTTCGATAAGTGATATGAATAAATTAGGCACAGATATGCCTGATGCTCCAGGATTTGGAGAGAAAACACAAGAAAAAATAGACGTATTAGAATATAATAAAGAATTAAATGTTTACAAAAGAAATGATTTTTTAGAACCTTTAGGAATATATGCATGGAACCGCAAAGAAAAATTGTACACTTTTTACGATCCAAATACAAAAAAAGATTGGACAGAGTTGCATCCAAGCCATTGGCATCATTATGATTATTACACACAAATTCTTCGTCCAAGTTTGAACCTTACAGATAAAATTCCGGATAAAATACAATATACAATGAATAAACTTGACGAACTTAAAAAAACAAATAAGGACCTTATTAGTTTTGAAGAAGGTATATTAAAAGAGATTGTAGAATACAGTCATATAGGTTACGTAGGATATTAATATGAAAAAACCAGATTTATGGATTGCCGCTATTGCACGAGGTCACAACAGTGGTGTGTGCCTTCTTAAAAACGGTGAAGTAGTCTTTAGCATTGAAGAAGAACGTTTAAGTAGACACAAGTATGATGGCGGCCCATTTGCTTCAATGGTAAAAATTCTTGATTATACAGATAAACTTGATTATCTTGTAGTTGCACATACACAAGGATTAGAAGCAACAGCAGGCAAAGTAGACTTTACAGGTGATGATGTTTATACAGGACTTGCTCGTAAATTAGGTTTAATTGATAGAGATCCAAAACTGTTACCAAAGCATCCGCAAGTAATTGATCTTAGTTATTTTCATCACAAGTTACATGCGGCTTTAAGTTTTTATAATTCAGGATTCGAAGATGCAGTAGCAGTTATTGTTGACGGTGCTGGTACATTCTTTGACGCTCAATTAGAAGGAGAAAATAATCCTCCAACTACGTTATGGGAAACAGAAACAATCTTTGATTGTAATTATCCTATTAGTTTTAAAACGTTATACAAGCACTTAGGAACAAGAGGACCTTTAGTAGGTGCTGAGTTTCAAAAGTTTGACGCAGGGTTTTTTGGAGAAGAAGGTTCAGTTCCTGAAGTTGTGTTATCAGAAACTGCTGGCATTGTTAAAACATATGAAGCAGTCACAGATTATTGTGGTTTTAGTTTTATTGAAGCAGGCAAAACAATGGGTCTGTTTCCATACGGAAAAGAAAATAACAAAGATATTCCGCAGTTGTTTACAAATAATCAAACAAGTCCATTATCAAACAGAAATGTAATTATTCCTACATATCCAAACGGTGCTCATGTTAATAGGAATTATTTTGAATATTTACGCGATAAACAAGGACAACATGAAGATGTTACTACACTTGATAATCGAAGAGATATGGCATATGCTTGTCAGACACAAACGCAAAAACAAGTTGCCGACTTAATTAGAAAAGCAGTAAAGATGAGTGGCAAAAAGAATGTTGTTGTTAGTGGTGGGTATGGTTTAAATTGTGTAGCAAACTATTATTACTTAAAAGAACTTAAAGACGAAGGAATTAATTTATATGTAGAGCCAGTATCAAACGATGCAGGAACTGCTATGGGTGCCGCTTTACTTCAACATAGAGCAATTACTAAAGACAATACTGTGCATCCACAAAAAGAGACTTTATACAACGGTCCTCAATATAATTACAGTAAAACTGAGATTAAAGATATAGCAAATAAGTACGAAGCAGATGTATCTTCGATCACACATGATGATATTGTAGATTTAATTACGAAAAAGAACATTGTTGCACTATTTCAAGGACGATCTGAAAACGGACCTCGTGCTTTAGGTAACAGAAGTTTTTTATACGATCCTACAGATCCTGATGGAAAAGATCATGTTAATAAAGTTAAGCGTAGAGAATATTTTCGTCCATTTGCTGGTAGTATTCTTGAAGAAGATGTGCATGAGTGGTTTGACTTACGTGGTATGAAAAGTTCACCAACAATGATGTATGCTGTAAATTGTCAACCAGGTATTGAAGAAAAAATTCCTGCTATTATCCATGTAGACGGAACGTGTCGTATTCAAACTGTAAACAAAGAACAAAATCCTCATTATTACGATTTAATTAAAAAATTCAAAGAAAAAACAGGATGTCCTATTGTGTTTAACACAAGTTTTAATTTAGGAGGAGATCCTCTTGTAGAAACCTTAGATCATGCTGTATCTACCCTTGCTAAAAGTGACGTAGAGTACTTATATTTGCCTGAATATTCAACACTGATTACAGTTAAAAATTAAATCTCTCTAAGCGATAAATATACTAAAGAGGACTAAAATGTTTGATATTGGTAAATTTTTCGGCAAAGGGTTAAAGAACACAGTACTGATGAAAAACGGTACTAATCTAAGTTATCACGGACCGTGGAAAAAAATCACAGAAGATACGCTACTTGATAGATGGCTTGTTGGTGATTTTTGTGCGGCTGAATATACTATTGTTGCAGATTTATCAACATTTCAAAAAGAAATAATCAAGTGTTTAGTAGTTGCTGGACCGAGCACAGCAGAATTAGTTGTGTATGGACGTTCAAACCTTGGCAATCAAATTATTGACGTATCTGCGACTGTAAATGACAGTTATGTTAATGTAATTGTTAATGCCAAGCCATTAGACGACTCTGCACCAGGACGTGGTGCAAAGTGTGTTTTCAGTGCAAACTACTATCAAACGCAAAACGTTTTAGTGCCGGCATAAGATATGATAAATATAGGTGCTTGGAGTAAACAATGGCTGTAACTTATAATCCGTTTGAATCAGAATATGGCTTTAAAAGTCCAGGTTTTACTGTTGACGACCAAGGTAATGTAGTTGTTAAAAGTTTAACATTTTCTGTACAAGAAGAAACTATTATTGAAGACAGATTCTATATGAATCAAGTTGGGACTGGAGAAGGATCAGCATTTACTCAAGACGGTGTAGTTTCACCTGGCACAGACATTTTACAAGAAAACCCCCCTATTGCTCTTACCAGAGGAACTGAATCAAGTTTTAATCTTAATAACTTTAGTTTTTTAACTTGGAATATTTTTACAATAGATCCTACTGGAAATAGTGCAATAATTATCGATGACATTCCAGTAATATTATACAATGAAGGAATATCTTTTAAAGAAACTGATGCATCTACCGAAGTTCTTACAGGTATAGATGCACAAGGTAAAACAAATGGAGTTTTCTTTTTTGATGTACCTGCATTAGCACCAGATACACTTTACTATGCAACTGGTGATGGAACGGTATTCGGAACAATTACAACGGCTGATCCAACTATCACAGGTGTTGGAAGTTTTAGCAGTTTAAATGTAATCGGTGATGCAGTATTTACAGGTCAAGATGCAGAAATATCTATTTCTCCACAAGGTGCATACGGAACTGTTACAATTAATCCAGCAGGTGAAGGTACAATAAGTAATATGTACTTAAATGCTTTGACTCTAAGTGTATCTCAATCGGTAAATTTAAGCCCCATAGATGATAATGTAACAATATACCCGAGCGGCACCGGTGTTTTAACAGTTAACAGTGGTATTGCAGGTTCAATTGATAATATGAGTATAGGACAAACCACAGCAAAGGACGGATCGTTCTTAGCACTAAATGCTGTAAATGGGTTAAATAATACAGTAATAGGAAATGTAACACCGCGTGATGCTACATTCCAACAAGTAACAGGACAAAATGCACCAGTGACAAGTCAACACTTAACAAATAAACAATATGTGGACAATACAGCAACCGCATTAGCGATTGCATTAGGAGTTTAATTTAGATGGCAAAAAGAAAAATTAATGATTATATTTTCCACAACGGTATTCCGTATAGTGGAAACTATCACCCAAATGCTTACCATCTAATTGAGAATAATGTTGAATTTCTTAAAGACGAAACAAGAGCATTTATTAATTCTGAAATTTCTATTGCTGTGCAATATACTGTATCAGCGGCTACTTACACTCCAACAAGTGGTGATTTAGAACTGACAGTAGGTGCAGATCATAATCTAAATCCTGGATCATATCTTAAAATTGACGAGAATGCAATAGTTTTCAATCCTGTACTAACCATAGACACAAATAAAATTTGGTTAGTCAAAAGTGTATCAGCAACTACTGCTACTATTAATATACCACCGGCTGATGTTACAGCAAGGTCATTTGTAAGTGCAGTAGCAGACGGTGTTAGAAATGTCTTTTACAATTACACAAATGACAGCAACGATAAATGTGAAAGAGATATGGGCTACAATCTTATTGGAGGCGACCCGAGAAATCCTGTACAAGATCAGCCAGGCGGACTACTACATGACTTAAGATATAATGGTAACGAACAAGCACGTTACCTTGCTTCTACATATTGGGATGGTGCAATTCCACAAATCGATGGTGATCGAAATCCTGAAAGAGCGGCTAAACAATTTTGTGCTTGGATGATTAAAAATTATATTTTAGACAACGTTGCCTACACTACAAAACAAAGTCCAGTTGTAACAACACAGTACATTAATACAGAATACATTGGTGAATCCACAGCAGATGCACAAGTTGACAAAGTGTTGACAGATACTATTGGTGAAGTTATTTACTTTGGAACTGAACGTATGCCGGACTTCCACCGTGCTGAAATTAGTAGAGCAATTTTTCCTACAAAAGTCACACAAGATAACTTATTACTAATCACAGATACAACTGTTAACCAAGTTCTATTTAATTTTAGTGACCCAACTAAGGGTGCTGATGTAAAATATGCATATGATAGTATAGAGTTTACACCAACCTTTTTTTACTTTCAAAAGTTTTTAGAAAATACAGATACTATTACACAAGTATTATTTGATACAGATACAACTAACGAAGAATACTTAACTAATTGTAGAGAACTACTTGCAAAAAATAAAGAATTTATCAAAGACGAAGTACGTGCTTGGATTGCAGATCAAGTAGCAAACGCAACAGCAGGAAGTATCTGGGAAGGATATACTTACAACGGACCTAAGTGCGAGAGAGATTCAGGGTACAATATTGATGCTATTATTGCAGATATGCAATATGGTGGAAATGCACATACTGTTGATACAGCAAAAGCATATTGGAAAGGACCAACTCCTCAGATTGATGGTACACGTGAGCAAGAAATTGCCGCTAAAAACTTTATGCGTGATTTGATTAATAATTATATATTAACCAAAGCAGTATATCCAACTAAACAAACAGGCACACCAGAAACTACACAATACTTCTTAGGAGGTGTATGTGAGTTAGGTGCTTCAGCAAGAGTAACAGAACTTGTTACAATTATTACAACAGTAATTGAAAAGGGTTTAGCATTTTTACCAGTAAAAGACAAACCAATAGTTTGGAATGAAACCGACACTTTACAAATTTTTGTCGATCAAGGTGATTTAAAAGTTAGACCATATGACTTTGGTACAGATGCTATTGAAAGACAGCGTGTAGCAAATGCAGTATCAATGCTTGATGCTGACTTTGAGTACGGCTTACAGCCTACCAAGTGGCAGGCAATTGGTACAATGCGTGGTTATCCATCAACATATGAAGTTCCGGGTACAGATAAAGATGTAGCACAAGTGACTACTGATGCTTCGACAGGCAGTGAAGGCGTTGGTCAATCATTAATTACTGTAACAACTGTTGGACCACACGGATTTGAATTAGGCAAGCCTATTACAATTAGAGGATTAGATGGATCTGTTCAAGGTAACGGTCGTGCTGAAGGTACATTTATCATTAATACTATACCTACAACTAACACATTTACTTACTATGCTAAGGCAAAAGTAGGATCAAGTGCAGGGACAACACTACAAACATTTTATACTATTTTAAGAGGTGCAGATTTTTATACTGGTGCTGATATTCAAGGAGATACATCAGATTTTGTTGTTACTTCTCAAGGATCATCAGGATCATTTACTCTTGCTCTTGGTTCGGATACAGGAGAAGATAGACTTGCTGTACAAGGAAATCAACCACCAATTGGTGCTCCACTACAATCAGCAACAGGAGGAATACCATTAGGTTCTCAGGTTACAGGTAATGTTGGAGATGGCTCAACAATTGATACTCCTGTTTTGACAGCAGATGTTGCTCAAGGTTCGTTTACACTTCCAGTACAAGATTCTGCGGCAGTTGAAATTGGTTCAGCAGTTGATCGAGGTGACGGTACCGCGGCTTTTGTAACCAATGTTGTAGGAAACGACTTAACAATTAGTAGTGCAACAACACGAACGCTTGTTGGTAATACAGTTCTTTACCAAGGATTATCAGGAACAAACGATCAACCAATCGGAAACGGTGCAACATTTGATATTACGAGAACAACAGGTGTTTATGCAGTTGTGCTAAATGCAACTGGTCAAGATTATGAAATTGGTGATAGAATAAAAATTGATGGCGGCCAACTTGGCGGTGCAAGTATTACTAACGATATTTTAATTACTATTGAAACTGTGGATACTGGAGGTGAAATTCAAACATTCGCTTTTACAGGTACAGGGTTTGATG
>Ga0222718_10003555_pt1 | contig 13311 bp, 16 predicted proteins | sample C33_27DmetaG_FD_165045 | JGI IMG/M metagenome (GOLD analysis project Ga0222718, IMG submission 165045) | Estuarine water microbial communities from San Francisco Bay, California, United States - C33_27D | ecosystem: Environmental > Aquatic > Marine > Unclassified | place: USA: California... | reverse complement strand
TACGGCGTCGATGATCTTATGACAGCTTGGAGCGGACGCTCACAGCTTACAGTTAAATTTTCTACCGAGGTAAGCGGAGATCATTACTGGTCTGCTGCTGCTTACGTAACTTCTTTAGAGGTTTCTAGCGGTATGGAAGATAACGTAACGTACTCGGCTACTTTTGAGCTTACGGGAGCTATTACCTACTCTACTGTAGCGTAATAATAGAATAACACAAACACTTAAAGCAAATGATTAAACACGTAGAAATAGGAGGAGCTAGCAGACCGGTTAAATTTGGTTTCGCTGCCCTTATGGAATTTACCGAAGAAAACGGCTATACTATGGCCGACCTAGATAGGCTAGGCGATAATATGAAACTAAAGGACGCGCTCTTTTTAGTTTGGTGCGGATTGAAGCACGGCGCTAGAGTAGAAAAGCAGCCTTATAAGTATACTATCGAAGATATAGCGGACTGGCTAGACGAAAAGCCCGAAGCTATGGAAGAGGTGTTAAACGTGTTTAGCTCAAGCTTTACAGCCTCGGAAGAGGAAAAAAAGTAGACGGGGCGCCGGGTGAAAGCTCGGCAGCCCCTTTAACTTTTGACTATTACCAGGAGCTAGCTTTAGGGCAGCTTAACTGGCCGCCGGCTACCTTCTACGAGGCAACGCCTAGAGAATTAGAGAACGCCCTAAAGGGCTTCTTTAATTTATATGAAGTAACCCAGCAGCAAAGCTGGGAGCGTGAGAGGTGGAGTACTACGGTACTAGTAAACCTACAGCTACCAAAAAACAAAAAGGTAAAAGCTACGGACTTGGTCCGCTTCCCTTGGGAGAATAAACACAAAGGCCCAAAGCTAACAAAACAAGAAGCTAAAGCAATACTAGGCAGATGGCAAAAAGGACAATAGCAAGTACTAACATTAGCATAGGTGCAAACCTTAGCGGCCTCCAGCGAGGCCTTAAGATAGCACAGCGCAGCCTCCGTAAGTTCGGAGGGCAGGCTAAGCGCATAGGTAGTAATATTACTAGTAGCGTTACCCTACCCTTTGCCGCTGCGGGTGCAGCTGGTGTTAAGATGGCTACCGACCTAGAAGGCAGTTTTAGCAAGATAGAGAACCTCGTAGGTATTACGGGGAAGGCTCTAGACAATTTTAAAAGCTCAGTAAAAGGCGTAAGCGCCGAAACTGGTAAGAGCCAGCAGGAGCTAAGCGAGGCAATATTTACAATTAGCTCCGCCGGTCTTCGAGGGGCAGAAGCTACCGAAGTATTAGAGCGATCAGCGAAAGCCTCAGCTATCGGCTTAGGAGATACGCAGCAAATAGCGCAAGCCCTTACCGGGGTTATGCAGGCTTACAGTAAATCGGGAATGACGGCAGCGCAAGCTACCGACACTTTAACCGCTATCGTAAGAGAAGGTAACCTAGAGGCGGAAGCTTTAGCCCCTACCCTTGGTAGGGTAGTAGGTATAGCTTCCCAGCTTGGCGTAAGCTTTGAAGAGGTGGGCGCTAATATCGCAACCTTTACCCGTTTAGGTGTACCGGCGGAAGAGGCTGTAGTAGGTCTACGGGGAATTATGGCTAGCTTCTTAAAGCCTACAGCTGACGCTAAAAACGCTTTAGCTACGCTAGGAATGACTGCGGAAGACCTCCGTAACCAAGTAAGCGAGGAAGGTTTACAAGCTACCCTAGCTAATTTAATGACCGCCTTTGAAGGTAACGACGAGGCACTTACTAGCGTCTTCGGGAACGTCCGCGCGCTATCTGCTGTACTCGGTACAGCTGGAGCGCAGGGCGAGACCTACGCCGCTGTATTGGATAACATTAGTAACAGTACCGGTATAGTAGATGAAGGTTTTGCTAACGTAAGCCAAACCTCCGGCTTTAAATTCCAGCAAACCTTAAACAGTTTACGTAACGCAGGTATAGAGCTAGGAGCTGCTTTACTTCCAATGGTTACAAAAATAGCCGAGTTTATAACGAAAGCTATAAACAGCTTTAGAGATCTTAGTACCGAAACTAAAACCGCTATACTAACCCTTACCGCTATAGTAGCGGCAAGCGGTCCTATTATGAGCGGTATAGGTTTTATAGCTACAGCCATAGGCGCACTACTTAGCCCGGTAGGGTTAATTATAGTAGGTATAGCCGGCGCTGGTTTTGCTATGTATAAATTTTGGGATCAAGTAAGGCCGATACTAGTAGGTACTATAAATTACTTTATAGACCTTTATAACGAGAGCACTATTTTTAGAGTAGCTATTCAATTGGTTATAGCAAGCTTTAAAAACCTATGGACAGTAGGAAAAGCTTTATTTGATGGATTCGGCCAAAACCTTAAAGGTATAGGCCAGCTATTTTTAGGGGCTTTTACTTTTGATCTAGAAAAGATTAAAGAGGGCTTAAATAATATTAAAGACGCCGCAGTAGATACTGTTACCGATATTATAGACGGTATAAGTGATAACTACGGAGAGGCTTTAGAAAATGCCTTTAGCCCTAAAGAAAAAATAGAGCTAGTAACCGAGGAAGGACTACAGCAGGGCATCGACGATATGCTAGACCCTATTAAAAAAGCTTGGGGCGGCCTTACCGATATGTTCAGCTTTAAGGGCGGAGCGGGTACTAGCGGAGCTGGTGCTTCTAATACTCCAGCGGCAGTTATAGAAGATGCTGGCGAAGCAGCAGAAGAAGCAGAGCCTAAAATAAACAAGCTTAAAGAGGCCTTTAATAGCTTAAAGAATAATGTAGACGTAGTCGGCCTAATGGTTAACGAATTAGGTAACGCCTTTGAGACTGTTTTTACGCACCAAATAAACGCCGCTTTAGGAGATACCGAGCAGAGTTTTAAAGAGATGACCAGCAGCGTAATTGCTGACTTAAAGCAGTTAGTTATAAAGCTTATAGCGGCAGCCGTTGCAGCGGCCGCGCTAGTAGCTTTATTAGCTATGGCAGGAATAGGAGGCTTTAGTATAAAGACTGCTTCCGATTTTGCTACCGGTTTTAAAGGCGTATTCGCTGGAATGAGCGGCGTAAAACTAGCTAAAGGTGGTCTAGCCTACGGTGAGACTTTAGCGGTAGTAGGTGATAACCCTAACGCTAGAATGGACCCGGAAGTAATAGCCCCACTATCTAAGCTGCAAAATATGCTAGGCGGAGTAGGTGGCGGTACTGTAACCGTAGTAGGTAAACTATCCGGCCAGGACATCCTCTTAAGCACAGAGAAAGCAGGAAGAACACGAAGCAGATATAGAGGATTTTAAATATGGGGTTAAGGTTATATAGTGAATTTCACAGCTCGACGGATAAGCTCTTTAAAATTGAGATCCACGATACAAGCTTTAGCGGAACCGCTGAGGCTTTTACCGTTGCTAGTGATGGGTTTACTTTAAACTACAGCGGGGAAACCGACGATATAGTAAGCCCTATTATAGGCTCTAACTGTACTATAAGAGCGTACAATAATAGCGACGCCTTCGACACTTTTATAAACGCTTTAAAAGGCTACCAAGAGGAGCGCTTTTACGTACGTATATACGCGGAAGCTGCAAGTATAGAGGACGGGCTAGTAATGAGTTACTTTGATACTGAGCTGCCCCCGGATAATGGCTTAGTACTTTATTGGGCTGGGGTTATAATGCAAGACCTAGTAACGGTAGAAGATACGCATAAGCCCTACGTCTTTAGTATTACAGCTGTAGACGGTATAGGGCACTTATCTAATAAGCCTTACGAAAGCATAAGCAACGTAACGCTAGAAAGCTTTATAGAGAGCGCGGTAGACGCTATAGGAATAGATAGCTTATATGCAGACGACGACTTACTGTACGCCACTAGCGTTAATATTTGGGACACTCAGCAAAGCTATAGCACCTCTAACGACGTAACTACTTTAACGCGCTTTAGCGCGCTTGTATACTCTAATAAAGAGGAAGACGGCACAGTAACTTACTCTAATTATTTAGAGGTCCTTAAAGAGCTTTGTACGGCTTTTGGTGCTAGGTTCTACCAGCGCGAGGGGGTTTACTACTTCGAGCAGTATATAGAAAGAACGGAGACCAGCAGAAACGTAAGCGCCTACTATAAGAACGGTACTAAAGCTTTTACCTCTACGGTGAGCGACGACGTAACCCTCGACGGTACAACCGGAGGAGGGGCACGTCTAGCGGGTAACCAGTTTAACTTTTTACCAGCCCTTAAGAAGGTGCAGGTAAGCTTTAACCAGGAGCGTAGTAATAACCTACTAGCGAATAGACTAACCTACACCGGTGCAACGGGTAGGCAAGATCTAGGCTTTGTAGTAGACGATAATAGCGGTAAGATACAAGTAACTGGCCTGCTTATTTGGCAGCTCACGCACAACGGTAACGCGGGTACGGTAGCCTTAGATTTTTGGCGCCCGGTATGGCAGCTAGAGCTTCGTATAGAAGATGCGGCAAACCCTGGAACCTTCTACTACCTAAAGAGAGACTGGAGCCCTAGCGGCGGTCAGCTGTACGGTGCTACGAGCTGGACCACTACACCAAGCTACTACCACGTAGACGCGGGTACAACAAGAAACGAGGCTAGCGGTGCTTACATAAGTAACACCTTTAGCCTAGTTACTCCACCTCTACCGGTAGACGGCGACGCTGAGCTCGACGTAAATTATTACCGGGTATACGATGCATTCAATAACACGGTAAAAACGGTACCGGTATACTTTGACGAGACCAACCAAGTAAAAGAGGTTACGGCTACTTACTTTAATGATAACGGAAGCGTAAGCGAGATTACAGTATACAGCGCTACGAATACGGACACTAATATAAACAGCAACCTTATACTAGATTTAGGCGAGCTAAGGGTAAGCGACTCTACCGGCCTGCAGGGCAGCTTTTACGTATACGACGGCAGCACCTGGGTACCTTCTACGCAATGGCGTAGAGGTAATAGCGGAGGCTATACGAGCTTACTAAAGCTGCTTACTAACGAGGTATTAAGCTTACATAAGAAACCTATAGAAAGGTATAGCGGCACGATCGTAGGGCCTTACCCATTTGGGGTAAGGTACAGCTTCGATAGTGCCTTTTGGCTCCCTATGCAGGGAAGCTATAACGCTAATATGGATGAATGGTCTAGCGAATGGTTTAAGGTCCAAAAGGATTTAAGTAACATTACTATAGATACTCCAGTAGGTAGCGGCGGCGGTGCTGACTTCGTAGGAAGGATAAGCAGCCAGCAGGGAACGGACGAGGTAATAAACGGGGTAGACATAACAGTAACTACGAGCGAGGTAACCGGTAACCAAACCATAGGCGGTACGCTAGGGGTAACCGGAGCGAGTACGCTAACTACTACGAGCGTAGGGGAGTTTACTACTACCGATAGAGTGAATGTAACGCTAAACGAAATTACGGGTACCCCTGGAGGTAGTGAAACCTTAAGCCTGCGTAACCATTTTAACTTCGTTAGCTATAGCGGTACTAATGGGACCTATACGGTAAACCTACCCGCGGCAGAGGACGGCGTAATACTGCGCTTTAAAACGGACGATAGCGTAATAGCTAATAAGACTATAACGCTCGAGCCCCAAAGCGGAGAGCGTATAGACGCCGAAGCATCTTACATAATGGATCGCAGCTACGACGGTATTACCTTACTCGGTAAGGGCAGTAACTGGTATATAATACAAAAGAAAGAGAAGTAAATAAGTACTAACTTTATACTATATTAAATACATATAATGAATGAGAAAGGCTCAATTTTTTTACCTGCTACGCAGAGGCCTACTAAGCGGAGGCTTAAACTTAATAAAGGAGGGTTTAGTTATGGCGAGTAAGTTTACTACCCAGGGGCTAAGCTTCCCCGCCCAAGGCTCGGCCGAATTCAACGGGACGAGTGATTTTATACAAACGGACAACGCGTTCAATAATACAAAGCACACCATTGCGGCGTGGGTTTATAATGACACCACAAGCGGCGGACAAGTTGTTTTTGACAATCGCGATACAAACGATGACGGAGTTAGAATTTTAGGTTCTTCGGGTACTTTCTTTTATCAGTTAAACGCATCCGATAGAACATTCACAATGCCGACTGCTGGTAATTGGTATTTTATTACCGCAACCTACGACGGCAGTCTTCAAAAATTATATTTAGACGGCAGTTTACAAACCAGCGTTATCACATCACAAACCATAGACACTACAACCGACGCAACATTAGCAAGAAGAAGTTTTGAAGCAAATGATTATATGGACGGCAACCTCGCCAACGTCGCGATATGGAACCGCGCACTTTCAAGCGATGAGATAAATTCCGTGATGTGGAAAAGCTACGAAGGGTTAACCGGTGCGGAATCAAACGGGTTGCAGGCGTGGTACTCTTTGGACGATATCAGCGGCACAAGCGTGCCGGATTCAAGCGGTAACGGGAACGACGGAACGGCGTACTAATCGCCATAACATCAAACACATTTTTTTATTATGGCAACAAGTACAACAAAAATAAACAAGCCGTTTTCACCCCGCGGCAATGACCAAAGCCCGAAGGGGTACAATAGGGCTGCGCTTTATAGCGGGAAGGCCTTGGATTTTGACGGGGTTAATGATGAGATTCAAATAAGTTCATTTTCTACAACGGGAAGCACTCGCAGTTTATCGTATTATTTCAAAGCGTCTGCAATCGCTAACGACAGAATTTTTGAAATTAGAAGTGGCGCGAATTATTTCAATTCTACTGTTCTCAATGGAAAAATAAACACCTTTGACGGCGTTAACGGAATCAACACCATTGATACTTTTAACGATAATAAATGGCATCACATCGTTATTACTCACAACGGGAATAACAACGCCGCTATCTATGTTGATGGTGTTTCGCAAGAATTAGATGCCAGCACATTTAGTGTTCACGACATCACAAACCAAACGCTTTATGTAGGTTCTGCATCGGGTGCTGCTCAATTTTACAATGGCGGTCTTTCAAACGTGAAGGTATTCAACACCGCCCTAACCGCCGCCCAAGTCGCTGACCTATACAACAACCCGGAAAAGGTCGTACCTACTGGAGTAGATAACACCGCTTTAAAGTTATGGCTACCAATGATGGAAGGCGCGGGAACGACGGCTTACGATGGTAGCGGCAACGGCAACCACGGGACAATTTCGGGGGCCACATACGTCAACGGAATCGGCGCACCCGTAGCGCAGTCGGCGGTGATGGATTGGAATAAGGGGAGTAATTACGTTGATTATTCAAACGACTTTACCCAATCATCTTGGACAACACCAAGGTCAACACTAACAAGCGGGCAAAGTGGTGTTTTAGGAAGTAGCGACGCTTGGAAAATTGAATCAAATGCAACGGGCTATACTGGAGGATACGACAACACCACATCTTTAAATGTTGTAAATTGCTCGTCTATCTATGCTAAAGCGGGAAATATTGACTATTTATTTATAACATCTACACAAGGTTCAACAAACAACGCTCAATATTTTAACCTATCAACGGGAACGCTCGGAAGTTTAGTAGGTAGCGGAATAACAAGCGCAGATATTGAAGATGTTGGCGACGGATGGTATCGTTGTAGCGTAGTTATGAGCGCAAACGCAAGTTTTGGTTATATGCTTTTTGGTATAGCAAATACCGACGGAAACAATGGGAGTGTTTCGGGAGAATACATTTATGTGCAAAATGCTCAATTAAACAACGGCTCAAGCGTTCAACCTTACACCCCAACTATTGGGACACCCCAAACCTCGGAAGTATTACTCCCGCAAGGCTTAACAACGGGCCGCGATATTACGGGCGTGAATCTATTTGAAAACGTGCGGAAACAAGGCGCGCTCAATCTTGACGGGAATAGCTGGGCAGAGGTTCACGATAATGCGTCGTTAGATATTACCACGGCGATTACTTTGGAGGCGTGGGTTTATTATGACGGAAGCAATGGTAAGGGATTGTTAGGTAGATGGTCTACTGGTTCCGACAACAACTATTTGCTTTATACCTCAAACATTTCAAAGGGTCAATTTTACATAAACACCACTGCGGTATCGGTACTGAATACGCCAACTTTAACGACTGGTAATTGGTACCACCTTGTAGGTACTTATGACGGAAGCGATATGCGTATTTATTTAAATGGTTCAGAGGAAACAAACACAAGTAAAACTGGAAGTATTAGTACATCAAGTGAACCTATTGAAATTGGTAGGTATTTGAGTGGCACTGCTTATCAATATAATAATAGCATCGCCCAACCGCGCATATATAACCGCGCATTGACCGCCGAAGAGGTGCAGAGATCATACGACAGCGGAAAGAATATTTACACTAACAGCTAAAAAATAACTTAAGACAATGAGAGGTAATTTATATATAAGCGTCCCGGCAGCAGATAAGGCTAAAGCTATTCCTGCTTCCATTACTCGCTACGATTGGGTAGAGAATACCTATAATGAGGAAGGCGAAGTAGAAAGCTCTAACACAGTGCACCCGACTTGGAGCCAATACGGTGAGAAGTACGCGCCGCAATACGGCGCCCCGGTAAGCGTTACTGTAGGTACTAAGGAGTACTTAGTATACGAGCTTACAGCGAGCTGGAAGGATAGCGAGGTAAGCGCCCTAGTAGGCTTAGGAAGTGGAAAGGCGGAGCCTAACTATACAGTATATACTGCCGAGGAAGCTAGAGCTTTTATAGCGGCTAACCAAGCGCAGAAGATCTAACCAATGGAACAGCTAAAGATAAAAGCGCAAGAGATCAAAGCGAAGCTTATAGCTCGCCTTGACTCTCTGCGCGTAATATGGCAATACAGCGACAGCCAGCCGACCGAGATAACTTTAGCCGCTGCGCTTGTTATACTCTATCCTATTGCGACTTACCTAGAGCTAGGTTACTCGCCTATAATGCAGGTACTAGCTCCAATAGCGGGGCTGTACCAGCTGTACTGTGTAAGTGGCCGCTGTTTAAGCTGCCGCGTTAGGGCTAGCTGGGTAACCTTCAGCTTCTATTTATTGGCGGCTGTTATGTATTTATACTGTGGCCTACTTTTTAAAGGTCCTAGTTACTGGGGCTGGATATTGCTAAGCGTTAGCAGCTTTGGAAGTTTAAAGAGAATTAAGAAGGAAGAGCTACATAGAAAGAATGGATAACAGTACGCAAATAGTTTTAGCAGTAGTAACCCTACTAGGCTCCGCTGGTATTTGGAAATACGCAGAGGCCAGGCTAAGGGTAAAGGCAGAGATCAAGAAGGAAGAGAACAGCGCCAGCGATACCGTACTGTACCGGGACGATTTAAAGAGCCGCGTAGAGGAAATGGATAAGGCGTTAAAAGAAGCTAATAAAGAGCTCTTAGCACTTACTCAAAAGGTAGCTAAGCTTGAAACGGAAAACAGCTTTTTACGTAGAGAAATAGATATATTAAAACGCAACTAATGGCCAATAATTGGGAAGACAGCTTTAACGATTTTATTAAAGAAATGGAAGAGGCAGAGCAGCCGGAAGCTTGCAGTATTGATAACCCGGAATGCGACAGCTGCGGGAGCTAAATATATGAGAGAAATAAAAAAAATTATATTGCATTGTTCGGCCACTAGAGAAGGTCAAGATATTAGCGTAGAAACTATACGTAAATGGCATTTAAAGAGAGGCTGGAGCGATATAGGCTACCACTATTTAGTTTACCTAGACGGGTCTATTCACAATGGCAGACCGATAGAGAGAAGCGGAGCGCATACAAAGGGCTACAACAGTACAAGTATTGGTATTTGTTATATAGGAGGTGTAGAGAAAGACGGAAAGACTCCGAAGGACACTAGAACACCTAAGCAAGATACAGCTCTAGTAAACTTTTTAAGCGCTTTGCTAGAGCAATACCCCGGAGCTACGCTACACGGGCACAATGAATTTGCAGCTAAGGCTTGCCCTTCTTTTGACGTGCAAGAGGTTTACGGATTTTTAAATAAAAAATAAATATGTTTAGTAGAATATTCGACAACTGGAAGACTAGCGTACTGGGCGCTGTGCTTATGTGCGCTAGCTTTGCTTTTGTGTTATGGGAGAAGGCTACACTAACGGAGGCGGGAGCCTTTCTAGGTGTAGCCTTTGCCCTATTCTTTACGAAGGATCCTAAAGCTAAAGCGTAATGCAGGTAGAGGCCGGAGTACTTCACTTAGAGCACAAGGGTATAGAGGTCGAGGCGCCTATCGTTTGGGACTTGGTCCAGGGCGGCCCTATCTACGGCTTAAAGGACGGTAAAATATTTATGAGCCTCACTACTGAGGAGCTTAAGGCCCTCTATGTACTCTACCGAGACATTGAGCTTAAAGGAACCGTAGAAGATGCCTAAACTAAATACAGCCCATTTAAAGGCTTTTCTCTTAGCGTTCTATATGTTACCCTTACTAACGGGGTGTAACGTCGTTAGAAACGCTCTAACACCCCTTAAAACGGAAGTAACACTTATAGACACGGTACTAGTAGAAGCTGTTAGGGTAGATACTATTATTGTAACCTTACCGGTAGATACTCTAGTTATCGAGACCGAGCGCGTAAGCGCGAGGGTAATACGATCGTACGACACTATTACTCTAGACGTGGAATGTAAAGCAGACACGGTTATAGTAACCAATACGGTAGAGCTTCCTACGAAGACCAGGACAGTAACTAGGGTGCCGTGGTGGTTTAAGCCAGCTTTAGGTATAGGCGCTTTACTAATTGGTATAGCGCTATTTAGAATACTCACTAAATAAAAAAGCCCCGTTAGGGGCTTTCTCTTTTACTCGGCTTTAGCTTTTAGTCTAGCTATAGCTTCTTCCCTTGGCAGGCCGTGAGGCCCTACCCGGAAGTTAGCTACGAAGTTATACTTTACTCCTAACCTTTTGCTTTTATCTTTTTGTTTGATAAAAAGACCTAGATACTCCCTACCCGCTCCTAATACGTCCATAGAAGCTAGGAAGTAGTTAAAGGTTCTACCTTCTCTAGTTACTGTAAACTCCTCTAGCGGAGTATGAAGGGTGCCGTACTGTTTAAATGTTTCCATTGATAAAAAAAATAAGCCAAGCTTTCGGAGGTGCAGCTCTTACTCGCAAGGCTTTTAAACTTTCTTAGGTTACCTAGTCCTGCACTACTAGCTAACGATATAACAAACATAGTGCAAATTAGACACTTTAACAAGCGTACCTATATAAGTAGTCCACTTCTGATTAAAAGTATGTGTAGTGTAATTAGGAATACCTTAAACAGTGTTATAAAGCAAGTAGTGCACCCCCGAACTACTAACTAGCTTTAGATCGGTTCGCTCTTCCCCTGGCGTAAAACGCCGGGTAAGGCTCACCTCTTCGCTAGCCTTTCTTTTTTTCTTTGCTAGTTTCTTTTTTTCTTTAGCTGACTAACTAACTAACTTAAGTTAGGTTAGTGGTAGTAACTCCGTTACCTTTAGGTATAAGGAGGTACTAACACTAACTACTAACTAGTAATAGCTAATACTAATATTAATACTAGTATTGGTAAAAAGCAACAAATTATTTTATTGCGCAATAGGTTTAAATACTTAATTTAACCGTTAAAGCTTTTTAGGTGGGTGCGGAGGCCGTAAGGCCGGAGCATTAAAAAAAGTTAGGGGCGTAAGCCCTAGTGTTTATAGGGGCTGGAGCTCGTGAGCGCAAATAAATATAACTTTTTTTACTTATTTGTTTGGTAGTATGAAAAGAAAGCCCTTATATTTGTCTCAACAAACAACAAAACAACTACTACAATGAAGACTACTATTATCGACCTCGTAAGATTTCAAACAAAAAAAACTATCTTCTTTAAAGCTGAAGCCTTTACTAAGCTATTCTTTTACGCAGGGTACGAAAGCACAGTAACAGCTATAGAATCTTACTTAAACGAACTGGCCGAGCAAGGTCTAGTAGAGATAAAAAATATAGATAACGCAGTAATGTACTGCGCGAAGTAATAGCTTACACTCAATACCCCCCGCCCTTAGCACTTAGGTTCTTTTGGTTTGGTTTTTAAAAGCTGGGGCGGGGGTTTCTTTAACACTACACAAATGGCTAAGAAAAAAATAACACAGTTAGACCTCTTCAGCGGTATAGGTGGCTTTCACCTGGGCTTTGAGAAAGCAGGTTTTAAAGTAAAGAGTTACTTTAGCGAGATAGACAAACACGCTATAGCAGTATATAAACATCAATTTAAAGACGCAGAATATGTCGGCTCAGTTATCGATATTGACGGAAACAAATTACCAAGAATCGACCTTATCACTTTCGGAAGCCCTTGCCAAGATTTCAGCCTTGCTGGAAAACGTAAAGGTATGGGAGGAGAGCGAAGCTCCCTTGTCCTTGAAGCCATTAGGCTTATCGATGAATGCCGACCAAGTGTATTTGTCTGGGAAAATGTTAAAGGAACTTTCTCCTCAAACAATGGGGCCGACTTTGCGGCGATCCTGCAAGCGTTTGCCAACATTGGGGGCTATAGACTTGAGTGGGAACTGCTTAATACAAGCTGGGTACTACCCCAAAATAGAGAGCGCGTATACCTTGTCGGATATTCTACAAAGCCCGGAAGAAATTGGCGAGGAGTTTTTCCTATCCAAGCGCCAGGTAGAGAGCCTAACAAAAGGCTTTCAAAAATCGCCTCTTCATTACAACACCCCGGAAACAGTGGAGGAAACTACCGGGGAATGAATATGATAGCGGAGCCTAACTATGAGATAGGAGACTACCGAAGCGACGAAGGCTGGAGGCCTCGCAAAGATGGTAACTGCCCTACGTTAGCTGCAAGAGCAAGGCAAGACGGAAGCGGTCAACCTATATTAAAAGAAGTAGTGCAGCCAGTACAAATAGGACAAAGCTCTAAAACCTTTGCACATAAAAGCGGAACGCTTATAGGTAAAGAGGGGCAGGATGCCTTTACTATAAGAAGCTCTAACCCTAATGGGGTTAAAGACCAAAGCTACCGCATAAGAAGACTAACCCCTATCGAGTGCGAACGCCTGCAAGGCTTCCCGGATAACCATACTGAGTACGGGATCTACGACGGTGAAGTAAAGAAGATGAGCAACACCCAACGCTATAAGCAATGCGGTAACGCGGTTACCGTAGATATCGTAGCTTTAGTAGCTGAGGCAGTAAAGCCTCTATTTAAATAGAACTGTTTAACTAAATATATATAGAATGCAAAAAGCAACAGTAACGGCAGCCCAGCCCACGGGCCAATGGAACGACCTCTATAAGTTTGAGGTAACACTAAGCGACGGAGCTACCGGCTTAGTATTTGGTAAGAGTCCACAGCTACGCTTCGCCGTAGGTGAGGAGGTAGAGTACGAAGTACCGAAGGA
>Ga0222718_10003554_pt1 | contig 13312 bp, 20 predicted proteins | sample C33_27DmetaG_FD_165045 | JGI IMG/M metagenome (GOLD analysis project Ga0222718, IMG submission 165045) | Estuarine water microbial communities from San Francisco Bay, California, United States - C33_27D | ecosystem: Environmental > Aquatic > Marine > Unclassified | place: USA: California... | reverse complement strand
AAGATAAGGAACTCATCGCGCGGAGGGAAAAAGACGTGACGTACGCGGGCATTTCCGCGTCAAGTCTGGTGTGTTGTCTTATGATGATGGCACTTTTTGTGGCGCGTCGCAGTTAAAGAGGTATGATTACATTTTTAATAATGTGGTGTTGGCACTGTTGCCATGAGGTTGAGGGGGAATCCCTCGAAATGCCCCACAAGTACGACGAAAAGAGACGTAAATTTTACACGTCCGGTCATTTCTGTTCGTGGTCTTGTATGAAGACGTGGGCCATCGACAGACACGGAATCACCCGCGGAGGGATCATCGTGTCAAATATCGTGTGCATGCGCAAACAATTGTTTGGGCAAATAGGTCCCATCCCGTGCGCCCCTAACAGATATAAACTCAAAGAATTCGGTGGAGAACTTACCATTGACGAATTTAGACGAGACAGCCTCAGGGACAGCGGCACCAAAAAGCACATAGACCGCGAGGACGTGCGTTCGATTCTCGTGGAACCGCAGCGCACGGAATCACCTCCACCTGCGACGTCTTCCAAAGACGGGGGTCCGGCGTTGAAACTGAAGAGGAACAAACCTTTAGTGCGCTCTCACACGAGTTTAGAGTCCGCGCTCGGATTAGTGATCAAACCGAGACAGTTGTCACAGGAAGTACCCTTAAACACAAACTGACAATGATCGCACTCATTGAGGATGATGACATCCCTTTTTTCTCTCTTCTTTGCAAGTCTTTCCACGGTGTACAAACCGTAGTTGACGATTTCTTCCAAAGAAGGGAACATTTTAATAATTTAACGGTCGTTAACTTTATTTACATTTGAAGCACGAAAGGCACGCCGCCTTCGCTTTTAACATCGCCGCGAAGGAATCCACCATCGCCGGTACCATGCGCTTGAGGGTGGCCTCGAATTCGGTGTCCTCCTCACCTTGTTCGATCTCCGATATCAAGTGGTTGATCACGCCGACGACCAACTTCTTCTTCTCTTGGCCTGTGAGTTTCTTCATCTTCGCCGCGAGTATCATCATCTCGCTCACGATGGGTGGGACGTCCTCCTTCGTCAAACCATCGGCGACGTAGTCGCGCTTGATGCGCTCGATCGTGTCCATGAGACCCTTCGCATCGATCTTTCCAGAGAATCTTTCTAAGAGGGCTTCCATTTTATTATACCTAATAGTAATATAATAAAATGAACGTAGATAACGCCATCGTCGCGACCGCACTAGCCCTGGGGGTGGTGCAAATGTTCGACTCCCTGCGACGCACGGACACGATGACGCGAGAGAGCGTGCGCGGCCTCCTGTTGGGTGCGACGGCCTCGGTCCTGTGGCTCATCCATCAAGTGCGAAAGGGGGCGAATTACTCCGCCCTGTACAGCGGTCTAGCGCTCGTGCTTCAACTGTATTTGTTAAGCACAGTGCTCCACCACGACGAACCACTCCGTCGTGTGGATGAAGAATGAGGTGCACCACCAACCGGAGCAGGGACATCTTTTCTTCGAACGTCAATCTCTTCTTCGCGACCCTTTGTAAGAGGTGCGCGAAGAGCAGACACATCAAGTGAATCGAATCCACGACGCTCATACCACTACACTAGTCTTGGCTTTTTTTGAAAACATAAACAACCCACCGAGAAGGACCATGATGAAGATGGCCAAGGTGAGACCGGCGAAATTCTTCGCACTCTTCTTCGCGTTGTCACACTTTCGAGTGAAGTGCAAGGTCATCGAGGAACCGACGAGACCCATGATACCGTAGAACGTCATCCAGAAGGCGAGGTCCTTGCTGAACGATTTCATCGCCAACAGGGTGAACGGGATCGTAAGCGCCATCGTGAGGGTGTGCGATAAGAAATGCTTGGTGTTCGTGAGACTCTTCGACGACTTCACGGCGCTGCAGTTGTTGTACGTCTGGATTCCCATGGAGGAGACGGCGATGTAAAAGATACCCAACATCAAAAGCACGATGATTTGACCCATCGACATCTCCAACTGCACCTTTCCTGTGGCCAGGCGTTTAGCGTTCTGATAAAGCGCGGCGGTGGTCACGCCCGGGGTGGACATTGTTATAATTGTTAAAGAAAATAATTCAATCTTACACAGAGGTGATGAGACTACGCCATGAAAAAGATTTAGGGTGGGGAAACGTCGTGATTCAAGTGAGCGATTTGCTGCACCACACCCAAGGGGAAGGGAAACTCTCCGAACCGGTCACGTGCGTCGACCTCCCGGTCTCCACCGACCCCGGGGAGGAGGAGTACACTGGTAAAATTTACATCAACCCCTTCACCTTTAACAAAGTCCACCCACTGATGCGAAAGTTTGTGAAACCCACACCGGAGATTCAAGCCCTCGTAGACGCCAACACACATGGATGCAAAGTGGGTGTGCACATACGCAGAGGGAGGTACTCCAAAGATTCCTACGACGTCGGCTTCGGAGAGGCCGCGTGGCACTGCGACGATCACGCCCTCGCGAGATTTGAAGAAGTCATACGGAACAGCGAGGAACCGGTTTTCCTCGCGACGGATTCCATCGAATTAAAAAAAGAACTCATCGAAAAATATCCCGAGAAGATTAAGTCGTATGACGTCGAGAAAGTAATTTTGTCTTGCCCCGAATACAAACACGAAGATTGGACGGACGTCTACGTCGATTGGTTCCTCCTCAGTCAATGCGAGGAGGTGTACATCACCGCCGGGAAAGAATTTAAAGGGTTTTCAACCTTTGGGTACACCGCGGGGGTGTACGGTGCGGCGAAGAACATTCACTTCGTGACTAACAAATAAAGGATTGTAATGCATAAATTATAAATGAGCCTCATCAGTTCTAAAACATTTGCCGACGCGTGCGATTTCGTCATCTGTCACGCCTACGGTGACCTCGGACGCGTGTGCAAACCTGCGAAGACGCCCAAACGAATCTTCGTCGCCGGTGAGTACAGTGTGTTCGAAAGGGCTCTCCCCCTCCTCACGTCATTCGAAGACAAATATGAATTAGTGTATCATTACAGCGACCCCTCGTTCGATCGATTCAAATTTGAAGTCATCCGACCCTACGTCACGAAGATTTACGCCCAAAACTGTGAGTTCGACCACCCGATGGTGAAGAAACTTCCCCTCGGGTTCCCGGATGGAAAAGTTCCACGAAGGGTGGAGGGGCCACGGAACAAAGATATTTTGTGCTACGTCAACCTCGGTCTCTACAACGATCGCGAGTTGAAATTCGCGATGTGTCGAAGCATACGCCAGAAAGTGTACGAGTACTTTAGGGACAAACCGTGGGCCACCGTGGACGAGGCCCCGATCCCGTTCGAGGAGTTTAGTGAAAAACTCAACCGGGCGGAATACGTCGTGTGTCCCGTGGGATTCGGTTTGGACACGATGCGGTTCTACGAGAGTGCGTGGGTGGGTGCCACCCCGATCGTGACCCACAGTGGCATCGAGGAAGACGTCCACAGGGAATTCAACCCACTCGTCGTGGATTCTTTCGAAGACGTGACGGAGGAACTTTTGACGACGCACGAGAGACGAATCGCGGGGGATGATAAATTTAACGTAGATTTTTGGTTGAAATAAGTATTACTTACACGTCTCGCATGATTTGAATGCCTTGCTCTAAAGTTATCTCGGGTTTCCAATATTTGAGGATGAAATCGTCCGGTTCGTTTCGAATCGTCTGCGTCGCGTCTTTTTTCCCTTCCTTCGCGAACACCTGTCCCGGGGCGATGATCTCGGCGACGTCTTTGATTTTCGTCCACACGTGATTGGTGACGTCCACGGAAGTGCGTCCAGTGGCCACGATCTCGTCGTAGTTATTCATGATGGCTTCCAAACACTTGCTGCAATCGGTGGTGTACAGGAACTGGCGCTCCTCTTCCCCATCGGTGAGCATGTGAATGCGCCCCCCTGTCTTCGCTTGGTGGATGAAATCGGGGATGACGTGGGATTTCTCACCCACCGGTTCGTTGCCGTACACGTTCCAAAAGCGCATGGAGAGACCACCTACGTTTTGTGTGTAGTGTTCGCCCAAACACTTGAGGACGCCATAGGCGTTGTCCATCATGTTTTGCATCTGAGAAGACGCGAAGACGAATCTCTTCCCACCGAGGAGGGAGAACGTGTTCGCCATGATGGCACAGTTGCGATTCATGAAATCGATCGTCATGTCTTGGAGATATTTAGACCCACCCACGTCGTAGGCCAAGAACCACACGAAATCGCTCTCATCGATCGCCTTCTTCAGGTGCAAGGTGTTCGTCGGGTTGCTCAAATCGTGCTTCGGGGAGAGTTCGATGTCCCAGTCGGTGACGTCGTGACCGACCGAACGCAAGTGTGCGCTCAAGGCGCTACCCACGACACCCGAGGAACCGAGGACGAGAATTCGCATTTACATAAATATCCCCACATCCCCTTTAAAGTCACGCACATTCGGTGTCGTAAAATTCTTTTTGTCCGTTTTGTCGGGCGACGGATTTGATGTGCCACAAAGCCAATTCCGGGTCCGCATTCAGGAGTTGCGGGGGCGATGTGCCACCGGTCAGTTTTTCGTGCACACCCCCACTCCACTCGATGCCGGCGTTGTTTTTGTAGTAACGACCTTGGTAATCGGGCCAGTTGATGAAACCCGTGTTGGTCACCCGAAAGTTGTGCTTTTCGAGGAAACGTTGGGTGTATCCCGGACAGATGTTGATGCGGGGGACGTACAATATGTCACCCTTGAACTGTCGAATGTTTTTCATGAGCCCCTCTTGGGGCATCTCATCCGCATCGAGGACGAAGATGTAATCACCCTTGCACAGACGCGCGTGGTGATTTCTGTGTTCGGCGAAATTCCCATCAAACTCCCTCTCGTGAACCGTGACGACGCGCTTGAATCGTTCGAGCACGTGGCGCACGGGGTCCGTGCACTTCTTGGCGTCCACGAGGATGTTTATGTCGTCCTCCGGAGCCTTGGTCTCCACGAGAAACGAGAGGAGGTCGTTCAGTTCTCTGTGTTCATTGCACACGCAGATGGCGTAGGTGATGGATGATGACATTAATTAAAAAGGTGGGTAGAATTTTTAAGTAATGGCATCAATTCCAAAAGTGATACATAAAATAATAATCACCGAAGATGGAAAAATACCATCGTTCCCCGAAGGCTTGAAGAGGGCCGTCGAGACGTGGTACAGGTTAAACCCAGAGTACAAAATTAAGTTTTACTCCGGGGAAGACTGCGAGCGCTACATCGAAGAACACTACGACGAGCGCACGCTCGCGGCGTACAGGAAAATCAAACCCTTCGCCTTCAAGTGTGATTTCGTGCGACAACTCATCCTGTTGAAAGAGGGTGGGTGGTACTCCGACCTTCGCCAGGTGTGTTTGCAACCCCTGGAGACCCTCGTCACGCAAACGGCGGGGTGTACGTATTACGTCACACGAGACTGCCCCCCCAACGAGTTGTGCATGTACAACGCCCTCATCGGTGCCACACCGGGTCACGCCGTCACGAAGAAATACGTCGATACCATAATCTTCAACGTCGAACACGACCACTACGGTCTCGATTGCCTGTACGCCACCGGACCAGGGGTGTTCATGCACGCCGCGATAGACCACCTCCGCGCACACCCGGATAAGTGTTTTGTCGGGGTGCACACCGGCGATGAACACGTCGAGTTTGGGGGGGTGCGCTTCGTCAAATGCAAATACAACGACGCGCGGGGTGCAGACAACTCGGATTTACCCGGGACGAATGATTACGGAGACATGTGGAGAAGAAGGGACATTTACAATTAATTCATCTTACAAGACAAAGTCACCCTAGGGCCCATGATGGCGCGCGGTTCGTGATACACGCCACTGGGTATGAACAGGGAATCCCCGGGCTCTATGACACACGACGTCCCGTCGTCGAAGCGATACATCATCTTACCTATCGCCTGCACGAGCATGACGGACTCCGCGTCTTTGTGCCGCCCGTACGTCTCCGCGCCGGCTTTGCGTGAGATGAAGGTGTAAATGTTCTCTATGGGCAACCCCGAGGCGAGTATCGTGTCAAACGCCGGTTTCATCGTTCCCGGCAGGTACACGGAATCTTCACACTTGATCGAATCTTCGTTGAGTATTTCCACGATTTCTTGACCCTTGTAATATTCATCATGCGTGAATTTTGCCATGACGTCATCTAATTTCATCTTCGCCACTGATTTAAAATGCTTGGGACGGTAAACGACTCCTAGATTCATGTTACTACAATTGCTCGATATAAATATCTTTGTTCAAAATGCGACGCGCGCGAAGAGTCGATCCACCCCACGCGCTCCTCCACGTCCTGTCACAGATGCGGTGCACGCTGAGACGGTGCGGCCAGCGCCTGCGACCACCGATTCACGACACCGTGCTGTGTGGGATCTACCCCTTCGAAGAAGGGACCGCGGAACAGGACCTCTTCGATGAATTGTACGATAGGATCTTGTCCGGGAGAATAAGATCCAAGTTTGAACTTTATCGCCTCGATCGCGCCTTCGACGCCTTGTCCACGCACAAGTGCCTCGACCTACTGTTGTTGTAATCTCACCCACTCCGCGTCTTCTCTGTAAATCCGCGCCAAGGCGTTCCGGTGCACCTGTGCGAGCAAGTTCAAGCGGTTCGCGAGTTTCGGGTAACCGTCTCGAAGCGCCCGCCTGAGAGCCATGCGTCTCGCTCTTTGAGTTTTTTGGCGCACAAATTTGTACCCATAGTTGATGAGTCGTTGACCTGTGGGTCGGTTTCTTGGAATTCGAGGGGCCGCCCCACCCCGGCGACGTCGACGCGTGCGAGGGATGGTGAGCGCATTGTACGAACCGTTTGAATTTTTCTTGTACAGACGACCATTCGGACCCACGAAGACATTGATTCGGGTGTAATCTGGTTCGATGCGACGCGTGCGTGGAGCCATTGTTCCTTATTAAATTACAAGAGTTTTTTCGTGGCCTACTCTGATCTTGGTGTTCACCCACACCGGATACCCCGCCGCTTTGAGGTTGCGACAGAACGCGACGTCCTCCGAACAGATGTCTCTTATGATCGTGTCGTCGTTCCCAATGATTTCCTGGACCGGGGAATGAAAGTATGGGTAACGCAAGTTCTCAATCACCCCATGCCTCACGGCAAAGAATCCCATACCATTGTACGCCACCTTGATGTACTGTTCTTTTTCATCCTTCAAATCATCTGGGGTCATGAATTTAAAACTTCCGTGTTGCTTGAAAAAGTCCTCGTCCCAAGTCTTCACGCACGCGAAGTGCTGGAGATCGATCATGCGGTACAGACCGGAAACCACGGGGTACGTCTTCGTGTCTTCGATGATCTGCTCCACCTGCCACGGCTGGAAAAAGATGTCGGAATCGATGGTGAACCACACGTCGTAATCCACCTTCCCATCAAAAGGTTTTTGGTTCGCACCGCGGAGGACGTCCAGTCCCAGGGTTTTCATACGCGAGAACGGAACATACGATGAAAACTCATTGATGATCCGTATGTCGTGCCCCTTCTTCGTGAGATGCAGAAGGGTCTCACTCCAGTGAGTCAGGAAGTGACCACTGAACTCCCTCCCAGGAAAAGCAAAGATGATTTTCATGTTCATTTGAAAGCGTGAGATTTTTTTAATTGCCTATATTAATAATGGGCGGCGGCGGAGGTGGTGCTCCACCAAGAACGAAGCCATCACCACCAAAAACTCAAGCGAGCACGGCAACGCTTTCAAAAGGAGATAACTATTACACCTTCACCGCGGGGTGGTACAAAGGGGGTCACGATTATGAACACAAATCGCACGGTTGTAACTTCAATGAATCAACCCACTGCGGGGCGGACTTGCATACGGGTAGTCACAAACCATGTCGCGGGTGCCGGACGCGAAACTATTGCGCCAGGGCGTGTGGCCCAAAACTTCATTATACACCATCGAATAAGGGGAATCCATGTGGGGACGCCGTGAAGGAAAACGCCGCGTACAGGGGGCAGTTCACCGCAAAAAATACAGGGGGGACGAGGGGATTCGTGTGCGTGTACGACAAAAAGTCTTATTTCAAAGATGACGTCTTGCGAAAACTAAGCAAGAATCCGGTGTGGACGACGTCTGGGATTAAAGAAGGGCCAAATACTTACGAGCAACTTCTCGTGGGCACACAAAAACCAAACACGAGAAATTACAGTTCCGTGGGTAAGGGGTATTGCGAACAGGTGGATAATTTGGACAAAGTCATCAATGAAAACGGCGAGACGTGTTACAGATACCTGTCGAGAAAGGTGAGCGCGGTGGCTGCGAAGCAGAAAGCGGCGGATTTCTGCGTAAAGAAACTTTCGGCCATCAAATCAGAACTGTGTACAGCGGAAAATGTAGGTAAAACCAAATACGATGAACTCGCGGGTAAATACTGCGAAACCGACGATGGCAAGAAAGATGAATGGTGCGCGTGCTACAACGCGTTTTCGGGTAAGTGCGCAGGACCAGATGGAAATGATTATGCCGGGTGTGAGGGTGTGAAAATTGAACACAAAAAACTCCTCGAAGACATCCCACCCGATCAATTAACTGGTTCCGTGAAACAACAACTCGGCGAGCGCATGTATTGCAGAAACAACGTGTGCAAAATCACAGATGGTTTCAAACCCGATGGGGCGGACAAATGCGACCTGAACTTAAATCTTTGCATCCAAGACGTCGACGTCGCTGGTCACCTGGTCGACTCCGGGGTTGAACTTACGTGTAATAACACCATGAATACGGGCTCGGGTGAAAACGGTTCCGAAGCACTCGAAGGTACTGGCACTGGCACTGGCACTGGCACTGGCGATGACGCGGACGCCGATGCGAAAAAAAGAACTCTCATTTTCGGAGCGACAACCACCTTGACGAGCAGTAGCATATCGTGTTGTTGTCTCATCCTCATCGTCATCATAATCATGATGAGTGGTGGCAAGAATAAAGCCAGACCGATGATGATGGCACCCGCGATGAATTTACGTCCACCCATTCCGCGATAAAAAAAAATCTACGTCTTCTTTACCATGTCAACGTACGAACAACCGGAGTGTAAATATAAATATCGCGTCAAGGCTTTGGAGAAAGTGATCGACGGTGACACCATCGATGTCTCCATAGATTTAGGTTTCGACGTGAGCACGTCCCAACGGGTGAGACTCCTCGGCATAGACACCCCGGAATCGAGAACGTCCGATAAGGAGGAGAAGAAATACGGTTTGCTCTCGAAGAAAATGCTCAAGCAGTGGTGCCTGAAAGCGGTGGAATCGGAAAAGGACGACATCGAGATCGAGATTCGATGTCCAGAGGCAGATTCTAGGGGTAAATTCGGCCGAGTGTTGGGTGAGGTGTGGATCGGCGAGGGTGATGTTTGGACGAACGTGAACAAGTGGATGTGCGACGAAGGCTTCGCGGTTCCATACGTTGGTCAAAACAAGAAGGACGTCGAGGCTTTGCACATGGCGAACAGAGAAAAGGTGAAACACTTATTGTTGGATTAAATAGTCTACGCAAAATAAAATCATTCGCACGTTTACAGCGTTCCCCACTTGTTTGAAAATGGTTTTCTTGTCATATTCAAACGTATCCGGGAAACTCTGTAGTCGTAACAACTCTCTCGGGGTGAGTCTTCGGTGAAGAGGTCCGTACACCGGGCACGTGTTCAAGGCCACGAGCGTCGGGACGTAGTCCACGCGTTTGCACCTCACCCCGCTCGACCTGGGTGTCCACAAGACCTCGTCTAAACCCCTTTCGTCCCCGGCTTGCCACTCAAATTTTCGAACCGCACCTTTCCACAACGCTTCCCCTCGCGCATTCACGAGCCACGGGGTGAGTATGTCTTTGTGTTTTTTGTAAAAGTCTCTATTCTTATCGATCCAATTTTTATAGCGCACGTAAAAACTATCCGTCTCTTCGAAAGCGTTGTCCCACCAATCCGTCCATATGGGAAATTTCGGGATGACCACCCCCTCTCTGCGTAAGGTGCGCACGAAGGCGTCCCACACCTTTTCCGTGACCACCATCTTCGGAGGGAGGGTTTCGGCGTCGACGCCACCCTCGTCGATCAAGGCTCGCACGTGGGTGCGAAGCGTGTTTTTCGGGTTTTTCTCCATCGGTGGGAACGGTGCGAGGCTGCCACCCAAATCACGACGTTTGCACAGAATCATGACTCTCTCTCTGTTTTGTGGGACGTCGAAGTGGAGGGCGTTGAGGATGATGGGCTCATCCGAGGTGTCGTACCCGAGGTTTCGGATGTTTTCCCGAATGACCGTCCACGTGTTTCCACCGTCGTGTGACCCGAGATTTCGAACGTTTTCCAAGAGGAGGTATTTTGGTTTGTGGTGTCGGACGATGTCACAAATTTTGAAAAAGAGATTTCCCCGGTCGTCCTCGAATCCCCGTTGCTGCCCAGCCTTGGAGAACGGCTGACATGGAAACCCTCCACACAAAATGTCGTGCGGTGGGACGTCTACCGGTGCGACGAGGGAGATGTCCCCCGCGGGTTGAATGCCGTAATTCCTCTCGTACACCCGACGACACCCCGCGTCGATGTCGGAAGCGAACACGCACTCGTGCCCGCGCTGGGCCAGGGCTTGGTGGAAACCACCGATGCCGCAGAATAAATCAACAAACCGCATCACTTATGTTACAATCGTGCATTAACTTTAAACACGCGTCAAGGCCTACGTATTCGTACGTGTTCTTTTTCACGAGTGGCACGAACCATCCGTTATGCATCGAATGCATGATCATGGATAACAAGTCACTCTTGCTCACGAGGGAATCGGTTTTGTTGTTTTCCCCCAAAGTCACGTATTCGTTGGCGTAATCTTTGTCGCACACGTAAATCCCCCTCTCTATGATTGGCTGTTCCACATTTCTCTTGTACCAACGCTCGGACACTAAATTCAATATGATGACGTCGCGTTCGAATGACGTCGTGCGTTTACCCTTGTCGCCATTCTTGGACCACGACAGTGCGATCTTACCCGACCCATTCGTCAGGGTTTTCCACGAGTACTCCTCACCGAACGCTCGGAGGTCGGCCTGGCCGGCGTGACACGGTTCGAATTCTGGAAGTTTCTTTAATGTTTCGCTCATGAGTTTGTCGACGAGTTGTCCCCGGTTGAGGCCTGCGCCGTTACCAGTGCAGGCGTCTTTCAAGGCGTCGGCTTTGTCACACATCGCAGAGAAGGCATCTTTATATTCAGGTTTTTTTAGTTCGTGTACCAATTCGGCGATGCGGGTGTTAAATCTGAATTCCATTTCATTAAAATATGCATGATAATCTTTAACTGTCTGTCTTGCAAAAAAAATTCCCAGCAAACGTAATGCGTTCGTGATTGCTCATTTGTTTGCTCACTCTGTGCACCATGAACGCCGGGAAAATCATGAGCGTCCCCTCGTTGACATCCGGTGCAACCTCTCGCTGGAAATCTGGACACTTTTCGAGGCCTTTAATGCTCAGGTCCGGGGCGGGGTTGATGAAGATGAATCGACCGTCCTTCTCCGGGTCGTATTGCACGAAATACACGAAACCCAACACACACCCGGTCTTTTCGCCGTGATGCCAATGTGGTTCTTGGCTGTGCCCCCGGCGATAAAGGTTGAACCACGCGTCTCGCACGCAGTCTTTACAACCCGGATCCCCGCATTTGAACATCGCGGGTTCGAGTTCTTCGAGACCGTTTTCGGCGAGGTACTGACGCATGTACTTGTGTATGCCTCGAATGAGAGGGGTTTTGGCGTGATAGGGTTGTTTCAACGTCACCTCGTCCCCACGGCCGTGGCCGTCGGGTGAACTCGTGAGACACTTGGCGTTCCATTTCACGGATTTAAGGACGGCTTTTTCATCGCTTTTGAAGTATTCGTTCACCTCATTGCGAATGTCGGCGACGCGTTCTTTGCTGAACGGTTGGTAAAATCCAACGGGGTATCCGAAGATGTGCATCCAATGATTAGTATTATCTAATAAATTTTAAAACCGCTTCTAACTCTTCCTGGGACATTTTCTTTTTCTTCGCTACTTCCTTCGTGCTCTCCTCCTTCGTCTTGTAAGATTCGTACGCCTTCAACACATAGGCGGCCCCGAGGAGGGCGAGTAGAATCAACACGTGATTTCGTCTGATGCGCATATTTATTTACATTAGCGTGATATTAAAATTTAGGGCTCGTCGTCGAAGTTTCGAGACTGTCGAGGGCGCGCATCGCGTGTTCGTACATGCCGTTCAATTGATTCGTCACCGAGAGCGCCTCCTTGGTCGCGCGTCCGAGTTGACCCTCTGTCTTTTTCAGTATGAAGATCGGACACGAGCGCGTGAACTCTTCTGCGATCACGTCCCAGTCCGGTGAACCGAATATCACCGACATACACCTGTCGTAGGCCCCTTCGTCGAGGGGTGTCATCACCGTCATGAGTTCATCCCACACGTCCCTTGCCGCGATCGTGAAATCCTTAAAAACTCTCTCCCTATCCCCCTCATCCAGGCTCATCAACCAGTCGAGATCCTGTGCGAACATCTTTTGCCTGTCCCTGAGTTCTTCGACGCGCCGGTTCAGGGCTTTGCGCTTCGTCTCAAACTCCCTGATCCGCGTCTCGACGTAATCGATCGCGCAGTCGCAAATCATACGTCGTCGCGCGTCGCACAGTGCCACGCTCAGACGTTCAAAACTCGTATCACTTCCTCGACCGCGGGGCTTCTCCGTATGTCCGAATCATCCATGCACACGCGTTCGATGTACTTGAGTTGTAACCCTTCGATTTTGTCACACAGGAGGGCCAGGCCGTTATCCAGGCCGAGATCGCTCTGATTGAGGTCTCCCGTCACGATGAGTCGTGACCCTTCACCCACGCGCGTGAGGAGCATTTGCATTTGTGACATCGACGCGTTCTGCATTTCGTCGGCGATGATGAACGTGTTTCTAAAAGTTCGTCCGCGCATGTACGCCAAAGGCTCCACCACGAGCGAGCGCTCGATCTGTGTGCGTGACAGAGTTTGTTCGAAGTAATCCATCATAGGTCGCACCCACGGTTCCATCTTCGCGTCCTTGTCCCCGGGAAGCCACCCCAGGCTGTCGCCGGCACTCACGAGAGGTCGGGTGAGGACGACGCGACCGCGGGAGGCGGACGTCGACATCAGGAGGTGTTCTAGGGCGACACCACAGGCGAGCATCGTCTTCCCAGTCCCCGCAGGTCCGGTCGCGACGATTATTGGTTTTTGTGACTTAAGTGCGAGCATGTACCTACATTGACCAGCGGTTTTTGGCAAGTCCATTTTCTCTCTCTCTAATGTAATAATGGAGTTT
>Ga0222718_10003552_pt1 | contig 13319 bp, 11 predicted proteins | sample C33_27DmetaG_FD_165045 | JGI IMG/M metagenome (GOLD analysis project Ga0222718, IMG submission 165045) | Estuarine water microbial communities from San Francisco Bay, California, United States - C33_27D | ecosystem: Environmental > Aquatic > Marine > Unclassified | place: USA: California... | reverse complement strand
AGAATGATTTCACTTCCGGCGAACTCGACCCCCGTCTTCGCGCACGCACAGACCTTGCTCAATATCAGGCGGGTCTGACAACCGCGCGTAACGTCTCCATTCAGCCGCAGGGTGGCGCTATCCGCCGTCCCGGCACGAAATATATTGCAACACTGGACTCTGGCGCTGCTGACGCAGTTCGCATGGTGCCGTTTGAGTTTAGTGTGTCTGACAGCTACATGCTCGTGTTTACGCCGGGCAAGATGTACGTCTTTAAGGACGGCGTGCAGATCACGAACATTAACGGCAGCGGCAATCCTTATGCCACAGTGGCGTCGCTAACATCTGCAATCCTGCCAGAAATAAACTGGGTGCAATCGGCAGACACGCTGATTATCGTTCACGAAGACCTTGAGCCGTTGCGCCTTGTGCGCGGTGCAACGGACGCAACGTGGACCGTGGACACGGTTCCGTTCTCGCACGTTCCGCTGTATGCCTTTGACTTGGACACGCACAATCCGACTTATACGATCACGCCATCTGCGGCTAGTGGAAACATCACTATTACGGCATCGTCTGTGACGACCGACAACGGAACAGCGCAGGCGGGGTCACCTAACACGATTACGCTAAAGGCCGCGTCTAGCTTTACGTCTGACGATCAGCCCAACGGCATGTTCATTGAGATCACAGCCGGGACAGGATCGGGGCAAACACGCCACGTTGAAGACTATGTGGCGGCAACGAAAGTTCTGACGGTGTACCCGGACTGGGATACTGCGCCTGACGCTACGTCCCAATACGACATCAAAGCGTTCAAAGAAGCCGCTGTTGGCGAGTACATCAATTCGCTTGACGGTTTTGGTCGCGCCCGCATTACAGAATTTGTCAGCGCCACAAGCGTTAAGGCTTACGTCGAGATTCCTTTCTTTGACACCAGCGCAATCACCAGCGGTAACTGGGAAAGCGAACATGGCTACGAAGAAGCGTGGTCCGCGACACGCGGCTACCCGCGCAGCGTTGTGTTCCATGAAGGGCGCTTGTTCTTTGGTGGCAGCAAGTCTCTGCCATCAACGCTGTGGGGATCGCGCGTCAGCGACTTCTTTAACTTTGACCCCGGCGAACAGCTAGACGACAGTTCCGTTGAGGCCACGCTGGACACCGGCACGTTCAACGCTATCGTTGACATCTACTCTGGGCGTCACCTGCAAATCTTCACGACGGGCGGCGAGTTCTATGTGCCGCAGTCTCTGGATGACCCGATCACACCCGCCAACCTGATCGTCAAGCAGCAGTCTGCTTACGGCATGAGGCCGGGCATCCGCCTGCAAAACATTGACGGTGCGACGCTGTTTATCCAGCGACAAGGCAAGGCGTTACAAGATTTTGTCTTTACTGATGTGCAGAGCGCGTATTCGTCTGCCAAGGTTTCGCTTCTGTCGTCGCATCTCCTCAAGTCGCCAAGCGAGATGGCAACGCGCGTATCGACCAGCACAGACGAGGGCGACCGACTTCTGATCGTGAACGACGATGATGGCTCTATCGTTTGTTACACATTGTTGCGCGTTCAGAACGTCATTGCGCCATCTGAGTGGACCACTGATGGAGACTTCGTAAATGTCGGTGTGGACGTTGATTCTATATATACTGTGGTCAAGCGTGCTGTTAATGGCGCTGATGTTTATCTTGTGGAGCTTTTTGATGATGCGGTCTATCTGGATTCTGCCAAGTCTGGCGGTGCAGCGTCTTCGGTCACTATGGACCACCTTGAAGGCGAAACTGTGCAAATCATTCGAGATGGTGTGGTCGAGGCTGAACAAACTGTACCAGCAACTCCTTTCACCATTACGTTCGCTGAAGCAGCGACTGCAAGCTATCAAGCCGGACTGAATTACGGCATTGAGATAAAGACGCTTCCGGTTGAGCCGCGCTTGCAGGGCGCTGTTTCATTGCGTGGGTTTAAGAAGCGCATCTTTGAGGTAAACGCAGAAATCTTTGAGACGCAATCCATGACGATTGGCGGCAAAGAGATTGCGTTCCGTCAGTTTGATACAGACATGCTTGATGCAGCGGTTCCTGAGTTTACAGGAATTAAAACATTGCACGGTATTTTAGGCTATACTTACGAAGGGCAGATCACGATTGGGCAGTCTGTGCCGCTCAAGATGACTGTGCTTGGTATCGACTACAAGATTAGCGCGGGGCAGTAAGATGGGGGCAGCAGCACCATTTATAGCGTTGGCAGGGGCCGGTATTTCTGCTTATGGGCAGATGCAGGCGGGGAAGGCGCAGGCGCGCGGGCTGGCGCAACAGGCGGCACTGGAAAGGGTGCGCGCACGGGGAGAGGCTCTTAAATACACCCAGCAGGGCGTGAACGCTTTAAGAAACGCTGTTGCGACTAATGCGTCACTGGTTGCTCGCGCAGGCGCAGGTAGTATTGACCCCATGAGAGGAAGCGCCGGAAAACTTCAAACCTTTAGTGTTGCTGACGCAGTTCAAGATTATTACCTAGCGAGTGAAAACGAAATCATTGCACGCGAGGGCGGGGCATTGCAGGCTGGTCTTTTGATGGATCAGGCTGCGGGTGCGCAGCGAGGCGGCTTGTTCGCAGCAGCCGGAACTCTAGCGGGTGCCGGAATGTCTTTTGCGAAAACTAGAGTGCCAAGCACCGCTACCACCCCTACCGCTACAGCGACACGTTCTTATGCGCCTTATCAGAGTCTGGGCTACCAGCAACAAAGTGGCGCAGGACTTTTGGTGTAAAGCATGGTTGATCGTCTTCCAAGATACCGCCGTGAGGGCCGTGACTTAATCACGCCTCGCATTGACTACGCTGGTGCAGGCGCAGCAGAGGCCCGTGGCTATCAGCAAATGTCTCAGGCGCTTGATCGCCTTAGTAGTTATGCGTTCAAGGAAGCAGAAATTTACGCAACAGAACAAGGCGAAAAATACGGAACAACTAACCCGCCGACAAAGCAGCAAATCGAAGACGCTCGTCGGGCCGGAGAGGATGCTGAATCCGTCTTGCCCGGAGACTCGTTTACTGCGTTTGGTCGGGCTGCGCGCAAAAGCGCGTTGGAATCGCTTGCGACCAACATGGAGATTGACGCGGCCAACGAGTTGTCCCGCTTGCGCGTTGAGGCTGAGTCTCAGGGGGTTCCCCTAAATCAATTCAAAACCAATCTTGATGCCATGATTGATGGCTATTCAAGCGCCTTGTCAGCCGTGTCGCCAAGCGCAGCAAATGCCTTTCGCGCTTCGATGGCGGCAAGGACCAACAGCGCATATATGGCCCGATCCGCTCAAATAGAAAAAGACGCGGAAAAGGTTGCGAAGCTAAGGGCGGTTAGTGCGTTTGATGAAATTGTTGAGGATCGCGTAGAGGAAGCGATTATCGCTGGCTCAATGATTGACCCTGATGGAAATGTATATCCGCTAACCGACCGCCTTGATGGCCTTCGGGATCAGATGCAGCGTATTGCGTATTTGACCGAGCAGCCTGAGCTTTTCAACGAGTACATCAAAAAATTTAACACCAAAATTAACGAACATATGGTCGGTACTGTTACGTCATACGTTTCGGAAAACCCTCTCGCGCGCCGGTTAGAGTTTCAGAAAGGCAATTTTTCAGACGGTCACGTTCAGGACGTGTACGACAATATGACCCGTGAACAGCGCGATGCGGCACGCAAGGAGGCGCGCACTTTGTCTAGCCAGACCTTAGCTGATGAGTCCTCTCTTGACGCAAGAAATGAGCGCCATCGAGACAGGCTCACGGATAACCTGCGGGCAGAACTTGTTGACGCAGACAAGGCGGGAGACACTGAGGCTCGCAACGAAATCCTTTCTCGGATGAGGGAAGTTGATCCAGAGTTGTATGCCAGCAAGGTTGATGGCTACAGTAAGGAAACTCGGAAAGACGACCTTGAAACGGTGGCGCGACTAAATAGATTAAAATTGAATGACGACCTCACGCAGACAGATATTGATGAAGCCTTTGACAAGGGCCTGATTACGGTTGACACCCAAGGCAAGTATTTTAATGCTCTTAGCGGGCAACGCGATGACGGGTTTAAGGCGGCGGTCCAATACACCAAAAACGAAATTGGATACCCGGATAGGCAAATTATCAATCCCAGTCTTCTTCAAAACAAGGCAATTCAAGAAGTTGCGCAAATTGCAAACAGGCTGGAACTAGCGCGCCAAGCCGACCCCTCTGCGGACCTGTTTGCATTGGCCCAGCGACTTTCTGCCGAAGCCAAGCAGCGATTAAATGGTGATCGCGCTGATGTGCTTAAAAAAGCAATAAACGCCGCGATTACAATGTTGGGCTTGCCTGAGGGGGCGACCGAGGAGCAAGCGCGAAAGGCACTGGGCGAACGCATTGGCGGCAAGGGGTCGGAGCAAGAAAAACAAAAGTACCGAGCCGCTTTAACAGACATAAACGAGGCTAGTCAGTAATGGGTTCTCTTGTTGATGAATGGAACAAGCGTTACGACTTGGCCCAAACCGGGCAACCGCTTGTCATGCAGCGTGGCGAAGACGGCAACGTGACCATTAACGTCATGGGCGCGATAGAACCTGATGCACCTGCGCTTGAAGCATATGATCCGACGATGCGCGAGCGTGCGCGCTACGCAATCATGGACCTTGCTATGGAGGAGTTTGGCTTTGACAAGCAAGCGGCCCGGCGGCTTTCCGAAAGGATTATGGGAACCGAAAACGATCCTACTGGGCTGGGTATTGGCTTGGCTGATCTGGTCGGCGTTGGAGAAGTTATGGGCGTAGAGGAAGGCATCCGTTCAATGCAGCAAGGCATTGAGCGGGATGATGTCCTTGGCACTGCTTTGGGCGCAGTAGAGGCTGGTCTTTCTGCGCTTGGCCCGGCAGCGTTAGCGGCCAAGCCTATCCAGAAGGCCGCGCGCGCGCTTCGCAACCCAGACGAAATACTGCGTCACGGAACCCTGTCCGCAACGCCAGAGGCATCCTTAAAAGTTGACAAGCCAATCGGCAGTGCCCGGTCAATGGGACCGGGTGTGTATTTTGACACCAAGGGTGGGGTTCAGTCTAATATACGGCAAGCCTCTGGCGGCACTACATTTGAATTAAAAGTGCCAAAGAAGATTATGCGTGACAGGGTTTTTGAGTACCTTCAAAAAATTGACGATTTGCCTGATGATGCTAGGGCTAGACTTTTTTTAGTTGCGGAAAATGCTAACGAAAAAATAGGGAGAGGCGAGTCAGTGGGAAACCTAATTGCCCGGCTTCGCAAAAATCCCAACATTTCTGACCAAGATTTGATTGACCAAGGATTTTCTGGATTGAAGCGAAAAAAAGATCAGGAAGCGGTGATTTGGGATCAATCCCTTATAGATAGCGCCACTCGGTCTGAAATAAAAACGGGTAAGTAAAATGGCACTACAGCGCGACGTACAAGACGAACTCGACATCATGGCTCAACAATCGCTTGAGCCAGACATGACGGCGCGCGTCAGCATGGAGCCGATTTCTGGCGATATGCCAGAGGGCGGGTTGGAGCAAGAAGTCGCGCCTGCTGATATTGAAATTGAGGAGCAGCCGGTTGTCGCGCCGAGCGATCTTGGCGTTTCTGATGAAACAGAACAGCCGGAAATAGAGGGAGTGCAGGTCGCCGGAATAGGCGACGTTGTGACCGGCGTCACAAAGAAGCTGGCGCGTCGCGTAGGCGAGGCCGAGAAGCGCGGCCTGCCCCCGCTGAAGGACGAGCCGATACAAGAGATTGGCGGCGTCACCATTGTTCGCGAGGCAACAGACGAGGAAGTTCGCGCCATCAATGATGCGTTTGGTGGTGAATACACCAAGGGCATCAATTTTCCCGCTATTGCTGAAGGCATTGGCGAACAAGACATGGCGGACTACTTGGCGCGCCTCAAGGACGCCAACGCAGAATTGTTTGAAAAGCAGCGCCGTGGCACGCTGAATTACGACGCCCTGATGAAGATGGCCGAACAGCGTGGCATGGACAATGTTGTGTCTGAATGGCTTGCGCGCACGCCGGGATCAGGCGAAGTTGCGGAAGATGTGCTTGCGGGCATGTTGGGCGCTATGCAAATGCAGGCCGCAACCAAGGAGGCATTTCAGGCTGCGCGGCAGATCGTTGATCCAGAAGAACGCGCCGCTGCATATTCTCGCGCTAGAAAGATGATGACGGTTGAGGCGTCATTGTTTGCCAACATTTCCGGCGCTGGCTCTGAAGCTGGCCGAACTCTTTATGCCTTGCGTGAGGCGCAGAAGCAACTTGATATAGGTGACGCATCCCAACGAGCCGAACAGCTTATGAACTTGTTTGGCGCAAAAGATGCGCAAAACCTTGAGTATTTAGGCGAAATGTACCTCGCCCTTCCCGACCCAGCCAAGAGCAAGTTTGTTCAGCAGAGCCTTTTGGCAAAGTCTATGGATGCAGTTATTGAAGTTTGGGTGAACAGCTTGCTGAGTTCTCCCGTTACGCACGCGGTCAACATTGCTGGCAACACGATGTTTGCGGGTATGCGCACACTAGAAACGGCTGTCGCCGCTGGCGTTGGCAAGGTGCGTACAACATTGGTTGGTGGCACAGAGCGCGTTCGCGCGCGCGAGGCAATTGCGCAACTTGAGGGCATCCGAGCCGCGCTTAACGACGCCATCCTTCTGTCGGGCAGAACGCTGCTAACGGAAGAGCCGTCTGACGTAATCACCAAAATTGATGTTCGCAATCGCCGGGCAATAGGCACGACAGGCGACCCCCGTGAGATTGTGGATATGCTCAAGCGCGGCGAGATTGGTCCCGCCGCTGTCAACACGTTTGGTGTTTATGCCCGCATGGGTGGCCGCTTCCTTATTGCAGAAGACGAGTTCTTCAAGGCGATTGGCTATCGCGCCTCTCTCTATCAGCAAGCCGAAATTCGCGCGGGCAATCTTTACGATCAGCTCATTGATGCTGGCAAAACCGCAGACGAGGCAAGGCGGGCGGCAGCGGCGGAAAAGGTGCGCGTTATCTCAAACCCGCCCGGCGATGTCGTCACCAGCGCGCGTGAAGCGGCGCGGCAACTTACGTTTCAAGGTGATATTGATGGGATATTCGGGCGTCTACAAGGCACGGCCCAGAACCCGCTGGTTAAGTTGTTTGTGCCGTTCTACAAAACGCCGGTCAACATCATGGCTGAGACGCTCAAACGTAGCCCGGCAGTGTTGGCGCATCCGAATTTCTACCGGGCAATAAAGGCTGGCGGGCGCGAGGCAGATATGGCTTTGTCGCGCCTTGCTACAGGCTCGACCATTATGGGTGCGTTTGCTTACGCATCAATGGGCTTCAACACGCCTGACTCCGATGTTCTCATCATTGGGTCTGGCCCCGCCGATCCTCGTGTCAAGCAGGCAATGCAGAGGCAAAACCTTCAGCCCTTCTCGATTAACTTCAAGCAGGAAGACGGAACGTACGAGGGCTTCACGTTCTCTCGGTTTGATCCGCTTTCTGGCATGTTGGCTATGGCCGCTGACTTTGCCTACTACGCCCAGTACGAAGAAGACAACTCTACGCTTGAGGCGCTTGCCTTGGCGGCGAGTGTTGGCATTTCTGAATACGCAATGGAGATGCCGTTCTTGCAGGGTACGCAGCAGATTATGGGCGTGATTAACATGCCCAATCCCGCTGAACGAACAGAGGCGTTTACTCAGCTTATGGCGGAAAAGGTTACGGGCGCAGTCTTTTCTCTTGCGCCCACGGTGTCCTCGTTCAGCGCTGGCATTGAGCGTCTTGGCGACCCGACCCGCAGTTCGTCTATGTTGCCGCAAACGGGCCTTATTGGCGAAGACCCGACAACACTGCCGTCTTACCTGCGTGGCTTTTACGTTGCGCTGCAAAAGGCAAAGGCCCGCAACCCGTTCTTCAGTTCTTCAGTTGAACCTGCCCTTAACCTGTGGGGCGAGGAGATGGAATCGGGTGAAGGCTATGCGTGGGAATTTGTCAGCCCCGTTCGCATTCAGGATTCAAAGTATTCGTTAATCGACAAAGAGTTCATGGCTCTTGGGCAGGGACCTGCTATGAACCCCAGAAAGATTGATGGCGTTCTCCTTAATGGGACGCAGTACAAAAGGTGGTTGCGCATCCAAAACGACATGGACGCAAACGGCAAACTACCGGGCGATGAGGGTTATGATTTCGCCACAACCTTAAAGCCGCAGTTGGCAGAAATGGTCCGAAGCAAGGAATACAAGTCGTTGCCCTCAAAGGCAGACAAATATGAGGAATTGTCCTTGCTTATTGGGCAGTACCGCAGCCAAGCGCGTAGGATGCTTTTGGCTGAAGACGTGTATCTTGGCAACAAGGTGCTACTAGCACAGTAGCGGTGAGAAGAAAGGTGCGATATATTCATAACGTGAGGCAAGCTAATGGCAAACTATAGCATTAACGCAGTAACGCGACGTGTCGTCTACACCGGGTCAGCCGGTCTAGGCCCGTATGCGTTTTCGTTTGAAATCCTGACGCAGACTGATGTTGATGTTTATTTCAACACGACGCTGCTGACGCTCACGACCGACTACACCGTCGCGATCAGCGCGAACGGCACGGGTAGCATTACCATCGTGACGGGGACGAACGTCCCGACAACGCCAGATGCAGACGATCAGATCACGATTGTCGGCGCGCGTGACATTGAGCGTACTACAGACTTTGTGACGGCTGGCGAGTTCCGCGCATCAGCGATTAACGAGCAGCTTGATGCGCTTACGATCTTCGACCAGCAGCTTGCCGAGTCCGACGACCGCACGATCAAGGCTCCGGTCACCGACCCGACTAGCATCGACATGACACTGCCTGTTAGGGCGACGCGCGCGACGAAGGCGCTCGGTTTTGATAGCGATGGTGATCCAGTCGTTTCGACCCTGACCTTGGCCGCAATGGAAGCCGGATCAACAGACGCGGCGGCAAGCGCAACGGCGGCAGCATCTAGCGCGACAGCAGCAGCATCGAGCGCAACGGCGGCAGCATCTAGCGCTACATCAGCAGCGGCTTCAGCGGTCTCAGCCGCAAGCAACGCGGGAACTCAGTCTGTAGACAGCTTCAACGGGACAGGTTCACAGACCGCATTTACACTGTCGTCTGATCCCACGACCGAAAACAACACATCGGTCTACATCGATGGGGTCTATCAGCAGAAAGACACCTACTCCGTGTCTGGCACAACGCTGACTTTTTCGTCTGCCCCGCCTTCCGGCACCGGCAACATCGAGGTGATGCACCTGTCAACTCAGTCGATTGGGGTCGATCCTTCAATTGGCACAGTGACCACGGGCGCGGCTGGAAGCAGTGCGGCAGTCTCGATCACATCCGGCGGCGTTTTGTCGTTTACTATTCCGCGTGGCGACACGGGCGCAACCGGATCGACCGGCGCAACGGGTTCGGCTGCCACTATTGCGGTCGGCTCAACGACGACCGGGGCTGCCGGATCATCTGCCGCCGTCACAAATGTCGGCTCATCTTCCGCCGCAACCTTTGATTTTACCATCCCTCGCGGCGACACGGGCGCAGCCGGGGCCGCAGCTACCATCGCTGTTGGCACAGTGACGACCGGTGCGGCAGGCAGTAGCGCAACCGTCGTCAACGGCGGATCGTCATCCGCCGCCACGTTCAATTTCACCATCCCGCGTGGCGACACGGGCGCAACTGGTGCAACGGGAGCGACAGGGCCAGCGGGTGCAGACGGTGTGTTTTCTGCCATCGCTTCACAGGCTGAAGCTGAAGCAGGAACCGACAATGTAAAGGGCATGTCCTCGCTTCGAGTGAAGCAAAGCATCGACGCTAATGCAGCGCCGGTCACCCTTGCTGGTTCTCTGGACTACCTCACGCTGAGTGGACAGCAGATCACTCGCGGTGCCATCGTTCTGACCACAGATGTGAGCGGCACGCTGCCAATCGCGAACGGCGGCACAAACGCCACCAGTGCCAGCGCAGCGCGCACAAGCCTTGGCGCTGCAGCGTCTGGCGCTAACAGCGATATCACGTCGCTGACCGGGTTGACGACCGATCTGAGTGTAGCACAGGGCGGCACGGGCGCTGGGACATTCACTGCGAACGGCGTGATTTACGGAAATGGAACGAGCGCGCTGGGCGTGACGGCAACTGGCACAAGCGGTCAAATTTTAACATCGAACGGGTCTGGCGCTGCGCCGACTTTCCAAGACGCAGCGGGCGGTGGTGCGACAGACATCAACGGGCTGTCGGATGCAGCAACGAGCGGCGTCAACGCCCTGTATTTAGGAACAGACGTTGGGAATGGAAACACCTCCGCGAACACTGGAGTTGGACAGCAGGCGTTGCAGGCACTCACCAGCACACCCTACGGCAATGTAGCGGTCGGGCAGCAATCCGGCAAAGCCATCACCTCCGGCGTCGCTAACACATGCCTTGGGTGGCAAGCGGGCGAGGTGGTTACGACGGGTTCGGATAACATTCTGGTCGGGACGACCACCGCAAAATCGCTGACAACAGGTTCTGACAATATCGTCATCGGTGCAAACGATGCAGGTGAAAATCTTGTCGGCGGCACCCACAATACGATTGTAGGATCGACTGCTGGCAAAGCAACAGCATCAAATATAGGATGCACTATACTTGGATTTAGTGCCAACCCATCAAGCAATAGCGTATCGCATGAAATAACGCTGGGAAGTAGCAGCGTTGGCGCGCTCCGTTGCCAAGTAACCAGTATTACGGCGCTTTCGGATCGCAGGGATAAAAAAGATATTGAGCCGCTAGAACTTGGCCTTGATTTTATCAACTCCTTGAACCCCGTAAAATTTACTTGGGACATGCGCGACGGTGGCAAGATCGGTCAGCAGGAAGCCGGGTTCATCGCGCAGGAGCTTGACGAAGCGCAGATCGCAGCCGGGGCTGAAGATTATCTGGACATCGTGTTGAAAGAAAATTTGGACAAGTTGGAAGCTGCGCCCGGCAAATTAATCCCGGTTCTCGTAAAGGCAATTCAAGACTTGTCTGCCGAAGTCGCATCCCTGAAGGAGCAGATAAATGGATGAAAAACTTAGCCCAGAGGAGATTGCGCGGCACTATAAGGCTGCAATGGATAGTGTGACACTGTTGGAAAAAGTCGCCGCTGATCCTGACGCATACGCGGATGATCCGACGGTTGTCGCAAGAAACGTCGAGCATCTCAAACTCGTGGTCGGCTGGGATTTTTGGACAACCGAGAATTTAACGCCGTTTCATAATGCTATCACAGCAGGGAGAGAATAATGGCACTCACCAAAGTAACATCTGGCGTGCGCACCATTGCCACCGGCGAAGTCGTGACAGCAAGCATTGCGGACGACGCCATCACGCTGGCGAAAATGGCACCCGGCACAGACGGCAACCTCATCACCTACGATGCGTCGGGAAACCCAGCGCACGTCGCCACCGGAACCAGCGGGCAAGTGCTCACCTCTCAGGGCGCTGGTGCTGCCCCGGTGTTCTCGACGCCTGCCAGTGGGCTGCCCGCCGCAACATTCACCAGCAGTGAACAGACTGTCGCGGCTGACACAGTGCTGGATGTTGCGCACGGTCTAGGAGCTATCCCATCTCTCGTGCAGGTTCGTCTCCGATGCAAGACCGCAGACGTGGGATATGCGGTTGGTGATGAAATCGTAGTGTCGTCAGGCCCAGTCGATCTGGTCAACGACAGAGGCTGGACAGTCCAGACCGACGCAACAAACGTGACTATCTTACAAGGCAACGGGATTCCGGTGATAAACCAAACAACCCTAAACGGATCGAACATCACAGTCGGAAGCTGGCGATGGATCGTAAAAGCTTGGTCATAGCGCGATGCGAAGCGCCGCTCTTGTCATCGCCGCATTTTTGTTCGCAACGCCACTTTCTGCACAGCAAGGGGTTGTGTGTCTGCCAGACGAAGCTGCGGCAGACGAGGCAGCGCAAAACGCTGGTGAGGAGTTAGCGTGGCAAGGCGCGACTAGCGGCGATGTCAGTATGCGTTTCTACTTGGGTCGCGACACATGGAGCGTGTTTTTTCAGCGATCAGATGGGCAGTGGTGTACAACGCCATCGATGGTCGGCAAAATTAAGCGAGATAAAGCAGCATGACTGACGAACTCAAAACCGGGCTTGACGTGGCCGCTGTTGCTGGCGGAATCGGCTCGTGGTTTGCCCTGATCCCTGACATCGCAGCGCTGTTGTCGATCGTGTGGCTGGCGCTCAGGATATGGGAGACTGAGACCGTCAAGAGATGGACAGGGAGAGAAACATGATTAGCATCATTGGAGCGCTGCTTGGTCCTGTTGTGAATGGCGTGAAAGATTACGTCATGTCTGAGCAGGAGATTAAAAAGGCGGAGAAGGAAAACCGCGCGCGCTTGCTACGCGACAAGCAGTCCAACAACCACGACTGGGAGATGGCGAATCTTACTGACAAGGACAAGTGGCTGCGTCGGATTTCGTTCTCAATGTTTTCCGCGCCGTTCGTTTGGGCGCTCTTTGATCCGCTTGCGGTTGAGGCGTACTTCACGCTGGCACTCAGCGCCATGCCTGAGTGGTACATTCAGATGTATGGCGCGATGGTTGGCGGCGTGTGGGGTATCAGCGCGTTGAAGAACACTGCGCCCGCACTTGTTGCTGGCGTCGTCAAAGCGGTGAAGAAGTAATGTCACGCAACGCAATCGGACTCAGCACCTACTCTGAGGTCAAGGTCAAGAAGCGCACCAGCATTGGTGCGTCTGCACAGTCGCGACCTCGCAACAAACACAAGCGGCGCTCGTTCAAACAATATCGGGGGCAGGGCAAATAATGCAGCGTCTGCGCGAACTGTTGGAACAGGACGAGGGCTGTGTCTACAGCGTGTATTTAGACTCGCTCGATAAACTGACGCTTGGAATCGGGCACCTTATCGTTGAAGGCGACGCGGAATACGGCTGGCCTGTTGGCGCGCCCGTCAGTGAGGAGCGGGTCGCAGAACTGTTCGAGCAAGATGTGCAGGTGGCAATCAAGGACGCGCATTGGCTGCATCCCGATCTTGATGACATGCCAGAAGATGCACAAATCACTGTCATCTCACTGGCGTTCCAGCTTGGGATGCCGCGCTACTCGAAGTTCGTCAAGCATCATGCGGCCATTGAGGCCCGCATATGGCGAGAGGCGGCGGCACAACTGCGTGACAGCAAGCTATATCGCCAGACCACGGCGCGTGCAGAGCGCCACGCGGCACGGTTAGAGGCGCTTGCCTAGCTCAAAACAAATCGGCACGGCTGGTGAGTATCTGGCTTGCTCGATCATTTGCTCGTATGGATGGACTGCATCACTTGTTGATGCGGAGG
>Ga0222718_10003550_pt1 | contig 13336 bp, 14 predicted proteins | sample C33_27DmetaG_FD_165045 | JGI IMG/M metagenome (GOLD analysis project Ga0222718, IMG submission 165045) | Estuarine water microbial communities from San Francisco Bay, California, United States - C33_27D | ecosystem: Environmental > Aquatic > Marine > Unclassified | place: USA: California... | reverse complement strand
TGTTCAATGGAGTAATATTTCAAATATACCTTTAGGATTATTATCATCGTCTGCTCAGATTAAAGAATACAATGTATTTGCAACAACAGGTTCCAATTTATTTACAGACGATCAAACTATTGATGGTCTTTTAATATTAGGTACACAATCAGGAGTTCCTACTTATGTATCAGGTGGAATTTATGTAGATTCTAATTATGATTTGTACTTAGGATCAATTTAATAAGTAATAAAGATATTTATAATAAACGAAAAAAAATTAGATGGCAACTTGGAAAAAAATAGTAATTAGTGGTTCGGCAATATCACAGCTAAATAATGATTTAGGATATGTAGATTCCGATATAACAGGATCAAGTCTTGTTACAGCAAGCGTATCTGCAAATATTATAACTTTAGAGAAGGGAGATGGAACCTCTTTTCAACTGACTGTAGCAACAGGTTCAGCTACTTCGGCTTCCTTTGCTACATCAGCCTCACACGCAGAATTTGCAGATGATGCACAAGCAGCAGTAACAGCTACTTCAGCATCCCATGCACTAAGAGCTGATGCAGCCGATTCAGTTGAGTATGTAGATGTAGCTAATAAACCAACTTTAGTTTCAGGATCATCTCAAATAACTATTTCCAGTACCACAGGATATACTACTTTTAGTTCAAGTATTGCCACAGATATAACTTCAAACACTACTGAAATCTCTAGTGTATCTTCATCTCTTTCTGCAAGAATAACATCACAAGAGAATTTTTCAAGTAGTTTAGATGCTACCTTCGCAACAGAAGCCGAGTTGAACGCAGCCACAGCTTCTTTATCAGGATCGGCATCCACTGCAAGACAAGCCATCGCAGATGATTTAAGTACAGTATCATCTTCTTTATCTACAAGAATTACAGCACAAGAAGACTTTAGTTCTTCACTTGATGCAACATTCGCTACTGAAGCAGAATTAAATGCAGCAACAGCATCATTGTCAGGATCTGCTTCAGATGCTAGAAATCAGTTAGCTGTAGATTATGTAGCAGCTGACAGTTCATTGAGTGCATCACTTGCAACAGACATAGCAACAAATGCAAGTGATATTGCTACATTAAATGGTAAGACTTTAATTTCAGGATCAACATTCAGTTCACCTTCGCAGGGTACTTTAAGAGCAACTATAAATGGTGTAGCTTCTGATGTAGATTTAGGACTTCAAACGGGAGATAATGTCGAGTTTGCTGATGCATTGATTACTGGAGACTTGACAGTACAGGGAACAGCATCTTTCCAACACACAGAAGATTTAGATGTAGCAGATAGATTTATAAGACTAGCTTCAGGATCTAATGCAAACGGAGATGGTGGTATAGTGATTCAACAAGATTCTGCCACAAATGGAGAAGCCTTTGCTTTTGATAATGCAACATCACGTTGGGGAGTCACAAGTTCATTTGATCCATCAACGAATACAATCGCACCTGATGCATTTATGACAGCGAATGTTACAGGAGCAGATAATGACCCAACAGGTATAGCAGCCAGATATCAAAAGAATGGTAACATCTTTATAGGAAACACTGGAGATATTTGGATTTATTCATAAAATAGTAACTAATAGGTTATGGCTTTCAAGGCCAATAAAATAGAAGTAGGGAAGGAGATTACTAAAAAGAAGTCTCCTTCTTTTGATTATAAGCAGTTTCTTTTAACAAAAGAAGAAGCATTGTTTATTGTAAAAAAACTTAGAGAATCTGAGTATAAAGGATTAGAGTTTCAAAATTATTATCATGTAATGGTGAAACTTGAAAAAATCCTAAATGCTAAAGATTCATAAAGATATTTATAATAAACAAATTATTGGCCCGAAAGGGAAGTGGTTAGGTAATCCTGTAACCAACCATAATTGAGAAAATATGGCAAATTGGAAAAAACTTATAGTATCAGGATCTGATGCTAATTTATCTTCACTATCAATAGATACTTCTGTATCTGCAGCAAGTTTTTCAGGATCTTTTAGTGGTTCGTTTGAAGGAGATGGTAGTAATCTTACTGGTGTTGGAGCATTTCCATATACAGGATCTGCTGGAATTTCAGGATCTTTGAATATAACAGGAAATGCTAATATAATTGGAGGTGCAAACTTTGATGTTTTTGCTACACCTCAAACTGCCTCTGGAGATTCAATAATACCTGATGGATATTATGCTAAGATGTTTGGTCCTGTATTAGTAGCAGGAACGGTTACAGTCGGAACAGGTTCAATATTAAAAGTAGAGCCATTTTAGAATGATAAAATTTGATATTTATATAAGATGAGTACATTAAAAGTAAATAGAATTGAAGCCTATTCAGGTTCTTCAGTAGAAGTAGTAGGTTTAGCAGCAACAGCATCTAATGCACTATGGTCAGGTATATCAGGTATACCAGCAGGTTTAGTTTCTGGATCATATAGTAGCTCAATGTCTACAAGAATCACTGCACAAGAAAATTTTAGCTCATCAATTGATCTTACATTTGCCACAGATGCTGATTTAACTAATTTATCAAGCTCTGCATCTACAGCTAGAGATCAAATTGCTACTGATTATATTGCAGCTGATACTTCATTATCAGGCTCAGCTTCAACAGCTAGAAACCAATTAGCAACAGATTATCAAACTGCAGACACAACTTTAAGCTCATCTTTAGCTACAGATATATCTACTAATGCAGATAGTATATCTACATTAAATGGTAAAACTTTAGTATCAAGTTCAATAGCAGGTGATGCACAAGGACAAATTAAAGTAAATGGTGTAAACGTAAATGTTTTAAGTTTACAGACTACATCAAATCCAACATTCGCTAATTTAACAGGTTCAAATTTATTAGTAAGTAGTAATTTGACCGTTCAAGGAACAGCATCTTTCCAATATTTGCAATCTATTACAGGTTCAGCTAAAATAATAGGAGATGCTTATATTATTTTAAACAACAATACACCAACTGAAAGATATGCTGGTATCGCAGTATACGATTCTGGATCAGCTGGAGTAACTTCATCATTAGAGTTTGACGGTCAAAATAATGACTGGTTCTATGAATATTCTGATGATGGAGGTGTGACGACTGATCATGGTGTAGTTATCTTTGGACCTGAATATTCAACTAAAGGTTCACCTACATATCTTACATCTAATACTGTACCGAAATCTACAGGAAGTCATCATATAGTTGATTCTAATATTTCAGATGATGGGAGTACAATTACTTTAGGTTCTAACACTTCTATAACAGGAACAGTTGTGGCTACAGGCACTACCCTTGTTTCTGGATCTGCACAAATAAATCTTGCTTCTGCTACAGGAATAGCAGCAACTGCTTCATTTGCAACTACTGCATCTTTTGCTTTAAATGCTGCTGGAGGATTAACTGCACAAACTGCATCAACAAGTTTAACAATGTCAGCTAATATAGCTTATGTTGTAACAGGAACAGCAGCTCCTATTACAATGTCATTACCAGCATCACCAACTGTGGGGGATTTAATAAAGTTTGCTAACATGGATGATAGGGCGACTCTCTTAGGAAGAAATAGTAATAATATTATGGGATTAGCACAAGATATGACATTGGATATTGAACAAGTTTCATTTGATCTAGTTTATGTAGGACCTACTGCTGGTTGGACAATATACGGATCAAGAGCACTTTCATAAAATAATAAGATGATTATACACGAACCTTTTCTTACAAGCTCTATAGGAGGAGATACTTTAAAAACTAATTTCAGTGGATCTGCGTATTTAGGATACCAATCGACTTCATCTAATGCCACAGCATCAAATGAATTTGTAATTGGAAATGGTTTGACAGGATTAGGGAATGATTCTGTAAAAATATCTAATAAATTTTCATCTACAATTAGTGCTTCTTATATTGGGCACAATGCTAATTCTTCAAGTGCAGGAGTATCGAATGAAATTGTAGTTGGAATTAATGTTACTGGATCAGGGGCAAATACTGCAACTTTAGGGAACGAAAATACTACAGCAACACATTTATTTGGAAGTTTATATAGAACACAATTTGTTACATCGTCTATTACTGCTTCTAAATTTAAAGCATATGCACTTAGTGGAAGTGGGTATACATTCCACCTGCCAGCAAGCCCAAATCCAGGAGACTCTTTAAAAATATCGAACTTTCAAACTAATGCAACTGGATCTGCTAGATATAGCTCTCAAATAACAGCATCTGCAAGAATTACAATAGGAAGGAGTGGCGAAGCTATTATGGGATACACCGAGAGCATGGATTTAGATATTCAATCTCCAACTTTTGAGATGATTTATATTGATTCTACAAGAGGGTGGGTAATATTTGGTAGTAGATAAATTGGAAATATAAGTAAAAAATATCATATTTATATAAAAGACTAACTATGAGTTCATATTCAGATTTTTTTGGTGCAGCATCCGCAGGTGGGGGAGCCCCTATAAACAGTTTTGCAGGTTTTTTAGTTTCAGCCACAGACAATCCAACTGGATATAATGCAACAACAGGTCTGTACACTTCACCAGATGGAACTTATTGGTTAAAAACAGGACTCCTCATTACAGATACAGGATCTTACCCTAATGCAACATTTACTGCAGCAGGTATCTTTTCCGAGACAAACGTAATCACCCCTGTAGATCAAAATTTCCCAGGAGCAGGACCTATTATTTCAAGTGCTTTAGGTATGATAACAAGCACTAAGTTTGCAAGTTATACAAACATACCATCACCAGGAGTCCTTGTCAGAGAATATGATTTTGCAACTCAAACTGCAACTGGAAACAATATAGATGTAGATGGTCTTATTACAAGAGGATCGGTAGGTACTTTCCAGTCAGTACAGTATCATATTGCAGATGATATATTATTATTAACTTGGCGAGACCACGTTCCAGCAACAGACGCAGTAGCTGCATATAACTATTCAACAGGAACAAATGTAAGCAATTATAACTTTTTTTCTACTGGAGGAGTTTCAGCACAACAAGTTATGTATGGTGCTGCTATAACGAATGAAACTTCAAGATATGTTGGTGGTCTTTATAAAGATACTGGGACTACTGTATCTTGGAAAGTAGTTGAATATAGCTCAGGATTTACAAGTGTAACATCTACTGTAGTTTCACAAACTTCAACAATAGGCACTAATGGAGCATTGTGGGGTGGCACTGACAGTAACACTTTCATGCAGTTTGATTCAACTACTGGAGTTGCAACAGAATATGATAACACTCAAGCTGCAACTGGGTATACTGAAAATTATGCAGGGATGCAAGGAGATACTTTTGTTACTGGATCAGATTCAGTAAAAAGTCACAGGTATTCATTAGATGCTATTGTTTATGGAGACTACTCATCACCTACGAGTCAATATCAATATGCTACAAGTAATTTAGGGGGTGTAGGTTATTCTATTGTTAAGACAGATTCAGATACGGGACAGCCTTTGTTTATTAAAATAAAATAAATTTAAAATATTATGAGTTCATATTCAGATTTTTTTGGTGCAGCTTCTTCAGGTGGTGGAGTTCCTATAAATACTTTTACAGGATTGTACGTAAAGGCTACAGACAATCCAACTGGATATAATGCAACAACAGGTCTGTACACTTCACCAGATGGAACTTATTGGTTGAGGACAGGTTTTCAATTAACAGATACAGGATCTTATCCTAATGCTTACTATGAATTAGCTGGTTTATTTTTACAAACTAATGTGATAACACCTGTAGATAATAGCTTCCCAGGAGCAGGACCCGTTATTTCAAGTGCTTTAGGTATGATAACAAGCACTAAGTTTGTAAGTTATACAAACATACCATCACCAGGAGTCCTTGTCAGAGAATATGATTTTGCAACTCAAACTGCAACTGGAAACAATATAGATGTAGATGGTCTTATTACAAGAGGGAGTGTAGCCACTTTCCAGTCAGTACCGTATCATACTACAGACGATGTAATATTATTACCTTGGAGAAGCAATCCTGCTGGAACTAATAGAGTAGCTGCATATAGTTATACACCTGGAACAAACGTAGGTAACTATACTTTTTATGCTGGTTCACCAGGAACTCAACACTCTATGTTAGGGGTAGCTATAACAAATGCAACTTCAAGATATGTTGGTGGTCTTTTTAATGAAACTTCAACTAGCACAAAGTGGTCAGTAGTTGAATGGACTTCAGGATTTACAAGTGTAACATCTACTGTAGTTTCACCCACAACTTCATTAATAGGGACCAATGGAGCACTGTGGAGTGGTACTGACAGTGACACGTTTATACAATTTGATAGTACAACTGGAGTAGGAACAGAGTATGATAACACTCAAGTTGCAACTGGGTATACTGAAAATTATGAAGATTTGGGCACTTTTGTCACTGGGTCAGATGTAGTAAGAAGTCACAATTATACAGCAGGAGCTTTTGTGTATGCAGACTACACATCACCTACGAGTCAATATGAATTTGGTTTATCAGTACTTGGAGGTGTAGGGTACACAACTGCCGTAACAAGTTCAGATTCAGGACAACCACTATTTATTAAAATAAAGTAGATTTAGAATTTGGTTTCGTAAATCTTTTAGTTATATTATAGGAATGTAATGTTTAAATATGTCTAATTTAATATCTGTATTTCCTACTTTAATTTATAAAGCCACTTTTCCCCGTGAATTCTCAGAATCTGAGAAAGTTTCATACAGAGAAGTTATAGATGATAATATCCCAAATAAAAGAAATTTAATAAGTAAAGATACTTATGTTTTAAATAGAGAAGGTTTAAAAGAGATAAGAGAATTCATTCAAGTACATTTAAATCAGTATACTTATCAGGTTCTAAAGACTGATATGAAACAAAAGTTTTATATTACCACTTCATGGATGAACTTGACAAAACCTCAAATGTCTCACCATCTACATGCACACCCAAATAGTATTGTAAGTGGTGTTTTTTATTTTGAAACCATTCCAGATGACAAACTAGTATTTAAAAATCCCACTAGAACGATTTTACAATCTTTCGTAACCGAATATAGACCTAGTACTGAATATAATATTTTGGCTGACTCTCTTGGTATTAGTGTACAAAATAGAACGTTATTGTTATTTCCTTCTGACTTACATCATGAAGTTTTTAAGAATGAATCTGAATCAGAAAGGATAAGTCTTTCATTTAACACTTTTATAAAAGGTAAATTAGCAGATAATGTAAATGAATTAGTTCTTTAAAAATGTCTAATGATCTTAAAAATAAAGGTTACATCGTAATTGATGACATCCTATCTATAGAGGATCAAGATTTACTTTTAAAAAATATATTCAGCAATCATAAAGACCAACCTGGATTTCTTTACACTAAAAACATAACACCTAATTATTTTAAATTTAATTTTAAAAATTTAGAAACACAAACTGTATTATCATCGACTCTTATAAAACCAAGAATAGAATCAATCATTAAAACTTCTTTGAAAGTAGAAAAAATGTTTATAACACATGGCTACTATAAAATAATTGAAAACATATCAAAAAAATTAGATTGGAATTTATTACCCTCAGATATCATAAGAGCAAAATTAAATTTACAATTTAAATCTTTGACTGGCAATAGAGAACATCATAATGTCCCACATGTTGATATAGCTTTTGAAAACAATGATGATCCTATATCTTACTATTCATTAATTTATTACGTTAATGATTCTGACGCATATACCTATTTATTTAATAAAAAAATAATTTACGCAGAAGACTACGAAAATACAAACACAGAGGAAGGAATTAAAGTTTTAAAAAAAATTAGATCCAAAAAGGGTAGAGTTTTACTTTTTGATGGTAACATATTACATACGGGGAGTAATCCTATAAAAGATGAGTTTAGATTAGTTTTTAATGCTGTTTTAAAAGATGCTTTCAAATAAAAAAATAATATATTGGGATTCCCTCCATAAAGAGGTTGAGATAGACATATCAGATTATATAATACCAACAAAAGAAATTTTACCAGAGTGGTGGAAAGGTATAATCGCAGAAACACACAAGTTTCACGGTAAAAAGTTGAACAGTGTAGTACAATGTCCATCTTATCAAGATATGTTCTACAAAACATATACCTTTATATCTCCTTGCGATATGACAATAGAGGTATCTAGATTTGGATTTAATTTCAGAGGAACAGACGAAAGATGGCTACATCTTTCTACCCATACCATTAATGACAAAACAAATCATCAGCTCGGAAAACTTTGGGATGAAGATTTAGTGAACTTAAAAATAAACACTAATTTAATTATACAACCTAAAAATCACATAACAAAAATATTTTATCTACCATCTTTTTACCATGATCCAAGAGCAGAATTGATATTAGCCCCAGGAATTATGGAAATGTCTCCAGAACAAAATGCAATGTTTAATTTTAATTTCTTTGTCGATTTAAAAGAATATAGTAAAACTGAAACAAAAATAATAAGTATTGAGGCAGGCCAACCTCTAGCTTGTCTTTATATTGATGAAGGTAATACTATATTTAAAAAAAATGATTTAAAATTTAAACCCAAAAAAAAGTTTTCGGGAGAATGGCTAAAGAATTTAAGAGTTTTTAAAAATAAACAAAAGGAAAAAAAATGTCCTTTTCACTTTTGAGAGATGGAAAAGTTACCTATATCTCAAAGCATATATAAATTTAGTGTTAAAAACTATTCAAATCTTAATAGTATAATATTACAACATATAGATCAGTACAACTTAAAAACTTTAGGTAATGAAAAATTTTCTATAACAAAAGGAGACTATGCATTATCCCATAAAAAAACTTATTGGCCAATTTTTATGAAGTATATTAAAAATTATTTGGATGAGTTTATAACAGATTTTTTTAGTGGTTATGATAGAGAAAACACAAATCTAAAAATTATTCATTATTGGTTTCAACAGTATAAAGATGAAGATTCACATCCATTTCACATACATACTAATTCAGACTATTCTATGGTTTACTTTGTAGAACTTCAAGAAAAATCACATAGTACTGTTTTTATTGACCATGATAAAAAACAAGTACAGTTGGATGTAAAAGAGGGAGATTTACTACTATTCCCATCACTAGTATTTCATTCTTCTCCTAAAAATAATTCACTAACTGGAAAAACAATTTTATCAGCAAATCTTAATTTTGTAAATTAATTACCACGCTAGGATATGCCTTGGATTTATAAAAATAAAAAAATTGATGATCTTGGAAAATTTCCAAAAGATTGTTTTGGTTTTATTTATGAAATAGTACATTTACAATCAGGAAAAAAATACATTGGAAAAAAACAATTAATGTCTAATAGAACTCTTCCACCCTTAAAAGGGCAGAAAAGAAAAAGAAAAGTTGTCAAAGAATCAGACTGGAAAACTTATTATGGCAGTCAAAAGGAAATTAAAGAGTTAGTTAAAGAAAACAAAGGAGACGGGTTTAAAAGAGAAATATTGCAGTTTTGTTTTACAAAAAAACAACTCACTTATTACGAGTTAAAATGGCAATTTGCTAAAGGAGTCCTTGAAAGTGATTATTATTTAAACGATAATCTACTAGGAAAATTTTTTAAAAAAGATTTAATTTTATGAAACTTGAGTACCTTAATATACCAAATCCTATACTAACATGTACATTAGATATTTCTGATGAATTATCCAAAAAATGTATTGAAAGAATTTATGATATTGGGGATCAGATGAATAAAAAGACAAATTTAAAAGCAGATATGTCATCTTATCATCTACATTTAAAAGACAAAACATTTGTACCTATTCTAAAAAAAGTTACAGACATAGTTTATACAGAATATCCTTTTGAATATTTTGTTAATACGGATTATTATAAAAAGAGTGATTTCTTTATTCAAATACAAGCATTCTGGTCAGGAGTGTATAAGAAAAATGACTATGCAATTCGACATAATCATATGGGAACTTATATATCCTTTTGTTTATATCTTCAAGCTGATGAATATTCATCTCCTATACGATTTGACCATGCCGATTTTGAAATTAAACCAGAAAAAAATAAATTAATAATTTTCCCAGCCCATGTTGATCATAGTGTTAGCAAACAATCAAGAATGGGTGTAGATAGAGTTATCTTGGCTGGCAATATTATGTTACCTTTAAAAGATCCAAATGCCTAAAAATATTCTCCTTTTATCATTAGTAAATGCAAACCTTGGAGAAGGTCAAAAGACTTCAAGGGAGAACTATGCATATTTCTGTCCAAAGTGTAACCATCATAAAAGAAAGTTAGAAGTAGATTTTACAGATAACCCACATGGTAACAATCCATGGCAATGTTGGGTCTGTAACTTCAAGGGGAGGACTGTAATGGCACTTCTCAAGGCAGTAGGTGCTCCTGAAGCTGATATAAGAAAAGCTCGTTCCTACGTCAAGTATGCAGATTTTGAAGACGATGCAATACAAGAAGAGAGAGTAGAACTACCAAATGAGTTTATACCTCTGACAGACTCTCTTATAAAAAAGGACTGGATCTATGATAAAGCTACTCAATACCTAGCATCAAGAGGTATAACTATGGGAGACATCTACAAATACCAGATTGGTTATTGTAGGGCAAAGAAATATAGAAACATGATAGTGTTCCCTACTTTTGATGAAAAAGGAATATTAAATTATTTTGTTGCACGATCTTTTGATGAAAAGTCATGGATGAAGTATAAGAATCCTCCTGTAGGTAAAAATGTTGTACCAAATGAGCATTTAATCAATTGGGATGTTCCTGTGATCCTCTGTGAGGGCATTTTCGATGCCATAGCGATCAAAAGAAACGCAATACCACTTCTGGGTAAGACAATACAAAAACAACTCATGAGAAGGCTTCTAAATTCGAATGCAGGAAAGATCTATTTAGCTCTTGATAAAGATGCACAAGACAAAGCATTAAACTATTGTGAAATGTTTTTAGATCAAGGTAAAGAAGTTTATTTTGTAGACTTAGATAAAAAAGATCCATCAGAGCTAGGTTTCGAGTCTTTCACACATTTAGTTCAAAACACCCAACCTTTAAATTACGATAGTTTATTGGCTCGTAAGCTCGATATTTGATATTTATTATATATGCGAGCAAGAGATATAAGTAAATATATTATAGAAGGTTTACTTGGAGAAGATGCTAAGGAAAAAGTAGCTATCTATGGAGGGTCTTTTAGACCACCAACCAAGTCAGACTATCAGCTTTTAGAGAAAGCTATAGAGGAGGATCCATCTATTGATAAATTTTTAATTTATGTTGGGGATGCTGAGTCTGAGGGATTAGATCAGTCAGATGCTATCAAGATCTGGGAGATGTATAAAAAACATTTACCAAGACAACTCTTTGTATTCCCAGCAGATCCTAGTCCAGTACAAGCAGTATATGAGTATTCTGATAACAACCCACATAAAGACATTGTTTGGTTATTTGGGGTTAGAGAAGGTAATAGTGAAGATTTCAAAGATGTTGCAGACAGAACAAAGTCTGTAGCTGATTATCCTAACATTTCTATAAAACCTATTATTGTCAATGAGATAACAGAAAGAGAAGCTGTAGCTGCTGCTAACTCAAGTAAACAAGAATTAGAGAAGTATATTCCTGATAACCTTACTTACAAAGAGATAGATGATATCTATGATATGCTCAAACCAAAAGAGTTAAATGAAATAATCTATAATTATCCAGACGATGTTATTCAGAAAATAGTTGATGAAGGTTGGGAGTATGTTGAAATTATGGGAACTCTCCCAAATAAAGCTGCTAAGGTTGCTATATTAGCAGGGAAAAGGAAAAAGAAGCTATTTACGTTAGCATATGAGAGAGATAGCACTACTGATCCTCCAATTCACAATGTAAATATCTTTTGGTCAAATGAAGGAGATGGACCAAGTAGAGATATTATTGAAGGTGGTACGATGAAAGACTTCGAAGATATCAAAGATGCAGGTGAATTGAATCTAAGTGAAGTAGTAAACAAAGATATAACTAAATTTGAGGAAGTTATTGAAAAGGTAGTTGATGAGGGATGGAAATACCTGTCTATATCAGGAGCAGATAAATGGATGCCTAATAAAATCTATGATTATTTAGCATGGAGGGGAGATAAAGACAACAAAAAATACTTTTATATTAAAGATGCTGGTCCAGATGAAGGGTCGGTATTATTTTTTCCATATGAAAGAACTAATTACTCTTTCGAAAAAATGACCGATGAAGAGTTAAATGATGTTATTCAGGCTGGAAATCTAAACGAAGTAGCAGATGAAAGTATTGATAAGTTTGAAGAAGTAATAACTAAAATAGTTGATACTAACGCACAACATTATTTCTTTACAGAGAACCCATTAAAATTAGATAAAGCTGCAATTGTAAAGCAACTTGAAATTGAAGAGAAAAAAACAAAAAGACCACGCTTTTCTGTTTTAAGATATAGAACAGCAGCAACTGTAGTTTTTAGTGATGGAAAACACTTTACTCTAGTAAATGCAACAGACCAAGACATCGCAGATATTTTAGAAGCAGCAGATGTAAATAAGATAAAGGAAGTAGCTAATAAGGATTTAGCCAGATTTGAACAAGTAATAGAAAAGATTATAGATATAGGTGCAAGGCATTATGCCTTTCCTGACAATAATACACGAAGATATACTGCAGATCGAATAACTGATGTACTAAAGGATATTGAAGAAGTAGAGGGATCTCCAATCTTTGCTATTGATAAATATGCTAATGGTGTTATAGTTCATTTTAGTGATGGCACACGATATCCCATAGATGCAGACAAGCAGGACATTGAAGACATAAAAAATGCAGCTTCTTTAAATGAAGTAGCCACAGTAGATTTAAATAAGTGGGATGAAGTTTTAGATATGATATCAAACCAAGGCTATGAGTATTTTGCAGCTGAAAACTTGCCAATCCATAATACCCCAATGCCTGCTCCAAAAACTGCCTTATATTTAAATGCTTCCAAGAAAAAAAAGAAGTTATTTACTGTAATTAAAAACATATCAGGAGGTGGCCCTCTCGGTGATAAAGAAAGGCAGACTTCTCTAGAAATATATTTAGCTGAACCAGATACTCCCGAAGTAAAAAGATTCTATATTCATAATACAACTGATGAAGACGTAGAAGATCTATTAGGAGCAGCTGATCTAAATGTAGAATCTATAAAAGAAGCAAAAAACCTTGCAAGATTTGAAGAGTTGCTAAACAGGGTTGCAGAAGGTGACTATTATTATGTTCCATCTATGGCCACTGACATGGATCGGATGGCAATGCAGCAAA
>Ga0222718_10003549_pt1 | contig 13339 bp, 6 predicted proteins | sample C33_27DmetaG_FD_165045 | JGI IMG/M metagenome (GOLD analysis project Ga0222718, IMG submission 165045) | Estuarine water microbial communities from San Francisco Bay, California, United States - C33_27D | ecosystem: Environmental > Aquatic > Marine > Unclassified | place: USA: California... | reverse complement strand
TATGATTTTTCATTACTACCTGGAACCGGTTCTAACTTTAATTTTACATATTTTCGTATTATTGCTGTTGTATCTTCTGTTATTGAATCTGTAGCACTGTAACTGTCAAATGCACTATTTGTAAGCTGCACTTGTGCACTAGTTTTGGCGGTGTTAAAACTTGGATCAATTGGTATGTTACTTATAAACACATCTTCACCTAAAACATAGTTGTTTGCCTTGACATTTGTTTCATTGAAATAAGGCTTTGTTTCGTCTGTATTGGGAAACCCCAAATAGTTTTTGAACAAGAAGTCCACTCTTTCCTTTATATCTAACGCGGAAGAATCCGTCATTCGATATATATATATAATTCATATTATATATATATTTATATCTAAAACGAGTGTATTATTTGGATTATCATGTATTATGCATTATTGTGTTGTTTTTTTGATTAACTTAACGATACATCGTTATTAAATCCTATGTAAATTACAATATTTGTCGCCCCGTTTGTTGTGTCTAAAATCGGTCCCCAATTAGTTGAATTTTCTTCAAATACACATCCATAATTTGATTTGTTTGGACCTTCAAAAATATTGTTAAATGTATCACCGGCATTTTGATTATACCATATAGCACTTGGACTGTATCCTCTTGATAAATTACCAATTCTAGCAGCACTATTATATGTTTGCTGAATAAAACCAATCACATTATTATTGGAACTGGATTTTAAATATCCCAAAACGGTAGAAGAAAAATAGAAATTTTGGGAGAGAAGATTGTAGATATTTAAATATGTATATTGTATTCCCGATACTGTTGCGGTAGTGGCATCTGATTCTGTAAATTTAAATGCGATCCATTTGTATTTATTTCCAGATCCAGTTGTAGAACCATTTAAATAATATGCTGTGTCTCCTCCATTATATGTTAAAGGTGTTGTAAAACTACTATCACCAGGTGGTTTCGTCCATGTATATCCAGTTACATCCGGATATCTTTGCGATGTATTACTTCTAAATCGTCCATTTATAAATAATAAAGTCCAATCGTTTAAAACCGTTTCATGATTGGCAATATTATTTGTTGATATTGTGTTTAATTGTGTGTTAAAAACACCCATATTACTTATCTCTCCCAAATCACTTGTCGAAATCAGTGGGGTTGTGATTTTACTACTACTTTTATTAAAACTGGCATAATCACAATAATAATTAATTGTTTGTGAATTTGTAATATTTGCATCTCCATTTAAATTAAAGGACAGTTCATTAATACTTATTGAATCGGAGGGAGATTGATTTCCAGATGTAGGGAGAGAAATGCTTTGTGTAAAATAAATATCTCGGAAACGATTCGATGTTTTTGTATCTATTTCTGTGCTATTAAACTGATAGGAGCCATTCGAAGATATATCTGTTCTATCTATGTTTATTTTACCACTATAACTAGAAGAACTGCGATTTGTTTTGGATATTGAGTTGATAAGACCCACGGTGATTCCAGCTGGTGAAGATGAATGATATCTTACGTATTGATGTTGTGAATTTACATTACTATAGCTTCTGTTAAAAGAAACATCAAATGTTTCTACACTGGGAATACCCATACAATATGATAAAGCAGTTACGTATGTTTCGGTTCCATCACGCGTAATAGTAGGGTTTCCAGTAATTTCATCAATATATACTTTAAATGTAGTAGAAATACTATTCCCACCTACTTCACTATGTTTATCAAAAGTATAATTTAATGAATAACCTAATGACGATGGTATGCCTATATTTGAATGTAGTATATCTTCTAATGCAAAACGACCGTTTAAACGAAAACCTTGTCTATTATTATTACCATTATATGGATCTAATGCAGTAGGCGGCGTAAAATAATCAACCGTGTTTCCATTTTTATTGGTTTTAGTTGGTGAAACGCCAAAGCCACCATATACTAATTCTTGTTTTTCAGTTCCATCAATTGAAAAAGCAACCTCGGTTAAGTTGTTACTATTGTCGATAAATTTTCCATAACCAACTTCTGTGTTTTGTTGTGTAGAGAAATATGGGAGAGATATTTCAAAAGTTCTAGTTGAATTTAATAATTGTAAGTAATCATTATTGGATTTATTTAAATAGCGAACACTAGAATTACTTAAATTATCCCCCGCCCAACTACCACCAGTTGGTGTCGATATTCTATATGCATAAGTTGAAACAGTAAACCATGATGATGTAGGTGTTGGACCAGTACTACTTGGCAATCGTGTAAATGATGATGTGATGGTTGTAGAATTCGCTGAATAAGAAGACGCAGATGTTAAATTATTTCTTGCCGCCGTAAAAAATCGGTATTTTGTTCCCGCTCGTAAACTACTAATCGCAATCGAATAATTTGTATTTCGTCCCACATTAGATATACTTGTATTTGTTTGTATATTTGTATTTGTAATCGCAATACCACTTACACTTGACGATGTTGTTTCAAAGTCAAAATAAGTATTGGATGCGTCAATTAAAACTCCTGCTGAACTAGCATTATTTAATTCGGTTTCAGTAACATAATATACAAATGTAATGGAACTATCGGACGAAATAGCATTTTCAGAAGAAAATTCAGGGGCGGCAGGAGCCAATGCGGTGACAAACGATAAATCATTAAAATAAAGGGAACGATTGTCGACTGTTGGGAAATTTTCCGCATAATTTGTTCCATATATCCTAACATCAAATGGGTCTGTTTTACTTAAAATATTATTAATAGAATTTGAATTGGCTTGTTCTTGGCTAACCTTATTGATGGTTAATGTTTTATAGGTAGAAGTATTGTAATCTTCTGAAGAAGAAAATGTTTTCGGCCATATTCCAGTGGTAAATGTAATCCATGAATTTGAATTATTATCATAGGTTGAATTACCGGTGTTAATATTTCCAGATATTTCAATAGTGATGGTATCGATAAATGGGATATTTTTACTTTTTAAAGAGTTTTGAAACGCAAGTTTGGCAAGAGTTGTATTTGTTGAATTTGCTAATATATTGTCATACATCCAATTGATTTCTACATTTCCGGCGGTAGAAACAACTTCACCGCTGGGAGAGAAAGTAGAAGGTTGTCGTGTCATTATTTCAAAAAAGGTTAGGTTAGTATCACTTGTGTGTATTCTATTATATATATTTATGGAAAGATCAGTAATTGCTTGAATTGTTTGCCCTGATAAATCACTTACCGCACCACTAGATTGTGTAGATAAATTTTGTATATCTTGTGATATGTCTTCTATTTTACTTAATATACTTCCCAACCCTCCACTTGCGTCTGTTGGGTCACCCAGCACATCTGCAATTTCTTTTAATGAATCCAACGTGGCCGGAGCATCAACCAGCAATGCGGTTAATTGAGTATTAATTGATGATATATCACTATCTACACGATTTATTTCGTCGGCTAAATTTTGAGAAATATCAGAGATATCATTTGTAGGAACAAAATGTGAACCATCGTATTTTACAAACTGTCCTTCTATAATATTATTCACACTAACATCTGACAAGTCAGTAAATGATTCTTTATTGATATTTGTTAAACCAAGACCCTTGTAAATAAACTCATTTATCTCTCCCCCGCCAATTAAATCAACCAGGTTTTTTGTGGAATCCGTATCTTTTCGATATGCGATTTCCAACTTATTTACATCATCTAACGCACCTACCAATGTTGCACCCGAAGAGTCCAGGTATTTCAATACCACATTGCCATTTTCAATATTTAATGTATTATAATGATGTGTTGCGTCATTATATCGTATGGTAAAATTCGATATATCATATGTCGTTTGGCTGCTAATATCCTTTGTGAAATTTAACTCAATCGTCCCATTGTTTAAGCTTAGATCGGTTAAAACTGGAACAATACTTTCTGTCATGGAAGTAGATAAGTTTTGCAATCGAACATTTACATTTTGCGATAAATCGCTAATATCACTTACAATAGTGTTTAAACTTAGATCTAGGTGCATTCTATAATCCAATACATCATTGATGTAATATTCGGCTCCATTATAATAAATAAATTGCTGTATTTCATCCCCTAATCCTATTTTTAAATTATCTTTTGTTCCCATATCCCTTACATATTTTATTTCTACTTCCGTTAAATTGTCTATTGTATTTAGGTATGGAAGCACTGCGATACCCGATATTTCTACGGTTGTTAGAGCTCGATTATACATTCTAATTTCATCGATTGAACCTAAACTATTGTTATTACCATCTCTAGACAACAATTCTATGTCGGCAAATGTGGTTTTAGATTCAATATAAACATGATGCCAGCCTGTAAATGAAGATGCGTTTAAAGTAGGTGTAATATCGAATGGAGTAAATGGTAGATTAGTATTATTGAGGTTTATACTATATTCATTACCATCTACATATATTTTTTTTAAATTGTCACCATATCCAGACAAACGATTACTGGTGCTATCTACAAATAATTCAATCGCATAACCGTTTGATCGGCTGATATCACTTACTAAAAACCAGTTTTCTTGCAAACATTCATAATCTTTTACCCAAAAAGAGATGGCTTTTACACCATTTGGCATATGAGAACTGGTTAAATTAAACAAACCTTCTCCAGAAACCCCTTTTTTACTGTAACCAATGTTACTTACACCGGCTTCATATGTGCCTTGTGTTTGATAATTACCAATATGTCGCATATCATTAAATGTTTCAAAGTAAACTTGACCGGATATATCGTTAGGATTAACTAGATGGACGTTAGATGAAGCGTCTGTTACTGCGTTTGCACTATAATCCAATGAAATATTGACCTTTCCATCTTTAACATATATATCTCCCAATGGAACATCGATTTCATTTTGTTTTACAGTGAAATTTGCCAGATCGTATGTTTCTAGATAGGCGATTTCGGAACTAAATGTTAATTCAATAAAACGATTATTACATAAATCAACGTTGGTTAGTTTTGCTCTAGAAATAACTGTTGAAGTTGAAACAGATAAACCGGAACTATCTACGGTCGATAATACAGATATGATATTTCCTGTTATAGTAACGTTATTTCCAGCAACTAAATGGTCGCCAATATTATTTGATAAATCTAGAAAATAATCCCATCTTACAGCAGCAGACCCGATGGTTTGATGTGTTTCTGGCAAGTCATCTACTGGATCTGGTGGTGGATTTACTAAACCATATACACTATCTGATGTGAGTAGTAAACCAGACATTGTTAATATAATATAAAATTAGACAAAAATTAATTATATATTACTATTGATACTATTGAATTTAAGATTTGTTTACTATTGAATTTAAGATTTGTTTACTATTGAATTTAAGATTTGTTTACTATTGAATTTAAGATTTGTTTACTATTGAATTTAAGATTTGTTTACTGTTTATTTACTATATAATTTTTAATGTATGATATGACATTTGAATTTAATCTTCTCTCCCCAGATTTAGTTTTAATTCTAAAATCTTTCAACTCATTTTCATTTTCAGATAGAATATTTATAAGATTATAGATTGTTTTGTATTTATCAATAATTTGTATTGCAGTATCGACACTTACATTAGGAATTTGACTTAACATGATTACATCTATGTTTTCCGGTGTAATATTACTTTTTTTTTCACGCTTAACATATTTTGTATATTTTAAATCTGGTGTTTTTTCGGCGGGGGAGGAGGTATCTTCTATCATTTTAAGCGCGGATGGATTAAGTTGAATGTTTAGTTTATTTAGAGATGGATCAGATACCTGATTTTCTTGCTGTGATTTGTTGTCGAAATCATTTAATGTTTTATTAATATTATACGATAGAACATCCATTTGGTTTGTATAATACGGTTGTTTTTTTGAAGATTGCTTTTCATTTTTATGAATTTTTAATGCGGTATTTAATAAAAATTCAGCGGTTTCAACTGTTGTAGATGTAATAAAAGTAGTAAATCCTTTATAATACATAATACTAAAAATCGCACTATAAATAGTATCTCGATCTATGCGAGTATATTTGTTATTCCACATTGAAATGTTTCCTTCTATTAAATACATAATATTATGATTATGAATATCACAGTTTGTTAAACGATATGATTGTTCGTTATATCTACCGTCTTGTATTGAACTTGCTAAATCATTTATTGTTTTTCTTTCTATTAGTAATTTTTCATTGTTTTTATCGTCTTTTATGATAACATCAGACAATGGTAAGTTTTCAACAAGTATTTCAATAGGTTTATATTTTGCATTCATAAGCTTTACCGAGTTTAGCAAGCCAATTAATTTTTTTTCTCTATAATCAATTACTAATTTCATTTATTTATTATGGGAACATATGTTTTTAAATAACTTATTTAATAACTTATTTAATAAGGGCGGATTGATTGTTTATTTATTTGCGTTTATTGGTTTTTAGTTCTTAATTTACTTATTTCTTTTTTGCGTTTTCTTTTTTGCGTTTTCTTTTTTGCGTTTTTTCTTTTTTTGTTCGGTTTTCGCCTTACTCCAGGATGAAACACACCAGGAGTGTTGGGGAATTTACCATAGTCGTGTTTATGTTTTCGTTTTTTTAGAGAAGGGAGCGATTTACCTTTTGGTCGTCCTAAAGAAGGGGTCTGTCCGCGTTTTCGCTTTCGAGTTTTACTTGTTTTACGCTGGGATGGTTTTGGTTTCCTTGCTCTTCTTAATACTTCAAGCCCAACATCTTTTTGAACTAAAACTTCTAATTCTATATATTGTTGTAAGTTATACACGAATTGATTGTATTTCGCTCGATCTCCCTCATATGATAACATACCTGAATTTTCCTGTGGATCATTAAAAACTAATTCACCATGTTTTTTTCCCACTAAAAAAGCGTGTCCATAGTTTTCTCTCCTATTGCCAGCAATAAAAGTGTAATGATTTTCAACTAATAAATTGCGTAGTGTTTGCAAAGTAGAATCTAATTTTGGTTTGGGGTATACACCAAACCTTAACCTATATATAGATGGCAGATAACTCCCATTATATATTTTATGATAATAATAATAATAAATTTGGCGCACATGTTCTAAAGATAATCCCCTATCTTTTATGTCGTTCCACAAAAAATTTGCCTCAGCACTGTCTAAAATTCCCATGTATACAAGTGAGTTCAACACACAATCAAACGCTTGTCCTTCTTTACAAGTGGATAAACCCTGCTTTTTTCGTTCTACTACTATAGGTTGCATATCCATAGTTTCATCCGTATTCATGGGAGTCTGAATTAAGTCGAATCCACTGTATAGTTTTTCTAACGGCTGGTCTTTTGAATACGAAAGCAATTTTTCAGGTTTAAATGGTTTATAACCACGTGCTATCATGGCCCTTAATTCTAATATACCGAGTGGTTTTTCTGCAGAATGGCTTTTTGACATGTATATACTATTATAACATAATATTCATACAAATATTATAGTATTGATTAATATTTAAAGTTATATTTAAAGTTATATTTATTTTTTGCTTAAAAATGTTTATTAGTTTTTAGTTCTTAATTTCCTTATTTCTTAATTTTTTTGTTTTCATCCATTTTACTATTTTCAATCCTGCTTTATCTAATTGTTTGCGATGTTCGTGATATACTTGTGTTCCATTATACGCACCAATTCCAGACAAAATATGCCATAAAACATGAAAATTTATTATTTTTGTAAAGCACAACCGATCTAAAAGCCAAAAAGTAAATCCAATCATCATGCTTAATTTATACATTTTTAAATAATACCGCGTTTTCTCATCATTTATTATTAATTGAACGGTATTATATTGATAAATAACGATAAAAATAAATAAAAATAGAAACACATTATAGTTATCATGAAAAGTCATGTAGAAACCTAACATCATTGCACAATAAATATATTTTAGGTCATAATAAACATCTTTTATATAAAAAAACATTAATGTCAACATTGCCATTTCATCTATCCATTGACCGTACCATCTTAATGTTCCATGTAATGCTATTGTTCCTATGCTAACTAAACTTATTAAATAAGCATATTTTTTCATTTTGGTTGTGAAAAAATATAATGCAATAAAAAAATAAAATAAACCACTTAATGTATTGTAATATTCTGCTATAAAATGAGAATTTGCATATTTATCTTCGCAAAATATAACGGATGAGTCATATTCACCCCAATATGGTTGCATAATATTAATTATATAACTTGTTATAGTTGGTTTAAGTGGTTTATCTTAATTAAATGTCGATTTGTTGTTTGGTTTTATCTTATTTTGACTTATTTAAATGTTTACGCCTTGTGTGTTTTTTGCGTCTTATTTTCTTTTTACGGCGTGTTTTTTTGCGTTTTTTGTTTTTATTTTTATTTTTCGTTTTGTTTTCTTCTTTTTGTTTTCTTCCTTTTATTTTTATTTTTATTTTCCTTTTTGTTTTCTTTTTTATGTGTTTTCTTTTTGTTTTCTTTTTTATGTGTTTTCTTTTTGTTTTCTTCTTTTTTATTTGTCGTATCATTTTATTTTTTCTTGCTCCACCGCGTGAAGATAAGACAGGAGTGGTGGAGAAAAGGAACTTTATTGCGGTGTCTTTATAGTATTGTTGCCCGTTATCTTGATGAATTTTAATATCATCTGGATAGTATTTTTCAAGTAATATAAGTTTAGTATCCCCCTGGAAAAACCCTTGTAAGTTAAATGATTTACTACTTATTTTGGCATAATCTTGATGTTCTGATAATCCTTCATCAAGTAAATTTTCACCAAGTAAACTATAATTAATAGCTAAAAATCTAATAATTGTTTCATATGCGTCCTTTTCCCTTAAATTAAAACTATCGTTTCTTTTATATATTATATTTGTTATAATAAAATAATAAAAACTTTCTATTATATGAGGAAACCCCGGTTTTATATTAGGGTCTGATAATGTTTGTTCTTTGGGTAGATCCTTCGTCGGATCATCCGGAATATCTTTTTCATAATATAAACTTAAATATTCAAATAAAATGCAAATAGACATTAAGAATATTTTTTTAAACATAAAGGTTTCGCTATACTCAAGCAATTCCGAACGTGCAGATAACATTCCATATTTTTCTTTTATATTTTTCGAACGTTCGAATACATTTGATACAAATAAATGTGGAGGTGCCTCTTTGTGTTCAGCACTTGATGACGCTGCTGTTCCTGGTTTTTCAGTGGTATTAATGACAAAAAACCATCTAAGCACTTGTAAAATACTATCGATGTTTTCGTAAATTTTAGATTTTTTGGGGTCGGGGTCGAAAGATTTGATATTGGATTCTTCGATATCGAAATCTTCGATTAAAGATGTTTTAAAATTTTTGAATGAATTTTCGAAATTGAAATTTTCGATTAAAGTTTTGATATTACCATAATAATCTTCTTCAACACTCACCCCATCAACTGTTTCACAATGCCAACTCATAGTATTGTGGCGTATATTTTTTAATAAAGTATAAAAATCATTCATATAATCTTCTTCAGTGTAAAAATATATTTGTTCTTCATCTTCGGGATCTCCACCACCCTGACTACTTTTTGTTCCAGTAGGTGACGAAACCAAAGGATTTCTTATTTTATCACTATAAAATAAATATTTACTTGCTCCCAAAAACACACAATCTACATTATTTATAGCAGCAAATAGAAAGCATAAATAATCACCGGTTATTACAATTGTATTTTCAGAGTCCGTATAATTACTTTTTTCTTTAAACCATTTAGCCGCAAGAACTTGTTCCCAATCACCCGAACGCTTTAAATCTAATATCAAATTATATTTTTCATCGGTGAGTAGTGTATCATTTTCCACTATTTCATTATATATTTTTTTAGCTACTGTTTTTGGGTTATCATAGGCGGACTGTTTGGGTTGTGACATTGAATTACATAACATTTTTACACCAGCACCACTTTCCACTCCACCTAATGCACCGATCGGTTTAAATGTAGTTACAATTGTTGTAGTACCTTCATATTTAAACGTAGCCTTTCTACCATTAAATTTTTTCCATAATGCTAATGATCCTAACAGTTTGCCTGTTCTTTCAGTTTCAGGAGGATATATGAAACTCATTTTTCCATCATCGTTTCGAGTTAATATATTACTTTCAAAATTCCATTTGTTCGAGCCTTCGCCTTCATTTTCAGGATATACAATTACAGTTTTTTTTTTAATTACAGATGAACTTGCACTACTTGTTGCTGAATCAAAATTATTTTGTGGTGTTTTTAAAATATAATGGGTACAACCAAGGCGTGCTTCCATTTTACTATCAAACCAAAAATTTTTCATTTTAAATGCTGAATCATGTGTAGTATAAAACGTTTTTCCTCCAAGACCAAGTCCTGTTATAAAAGCTACATATGGATTAACACCCCGCCCTATCTTTCCCTCTATAATTCCTGCATCTAAACCCAACAGTCCTAATATTTTTTCGGTATAGAGAGATTCAAATTCAGGCGTAATTGTTGTTGCATCAACTTGTGTATCTAAAGATAACTTAATGTTTATTCCTTTCTGCTTTAACTCTTCCTCTAATATTTTCTCTAATTCCATTTTTGCTTCCACAATCTTTTGTTTAAAGGGTTGCGGACAACCCTTTCCTCTTCCGTGAAAAAAATCATGTATATTATCTATTATTGCAAGATAATTCAAATAGTAATTGATCTGTGTATTATCTAATACAGGAGCAGAAGCAGAAGCAGAAGCAGAAGCAGAAGCAGAAGCAGGAGCAGGAGGAGGTTTGTATAATGGTTGAATTTTAAATTTAGTGGACGGTGCTGCTGGTTGTGCTGCTGGTAGTGCTGCTGGTTGTGCTGGTGGTAGTGCTGTTGGTGCTGTTGGTGCTGTTAGTGCTGCTGGTGGTAGTGTCACTGTGTCTAGTGATTGTTGTCCCCCCTCAGATTCTTGTGTTGATGGCTCAGATTCTTGTGTTGATTGCTCAGATTCTTGTGTTGATGGAAGTTCATCACCCGTATCGATCATAGCCGAACTATAATCTGAATCGAGTATTCCCGGTAGTGTTTGCTGTGTTGGTGATGATCGAAGATCTCTAACATAACCCGCCGGATCTTCGTCCTCCGTATCGCTCATAGACGAACTATCATACGCTGTTGCTAGGGGTCGTTGTTCTAAATTCTTGTGGTACTTGTATGGTCCTTGTATTTGGTCTGGGTCTTCAACATGTCCTCTTCGCCTCTTATTTGTTATCATATTATTATATATATTATAAGATTAATTTAATTATGAAACTAATTTAAAAACATTTCAACATACAATGTATATCATGTCAGCAATTATCGATAAAGAAATTATTCAAGATGGGGATGTTAGCAAAGAAGAAGAAGATTATATTTTCAATCCTTATAATGAAAATAATATAGAAATAACAGAAGCAGAAGTTTCTGTTATTTTAAAAAAATATGGACTACCGTCTACTTTTCATAATTTTAATTTATATAAAAGAGCATTTGTTCATAAATCCTATTGCAAACGACCTAAGATGGAAAATGAAGAAAACGGTGTTATAATTGCTGACCGACCTGATAATTGCTTACCACTTAAAACCAAATCCAATGAAAGATTGGAATTTTTAGGAGACGGCGTATTAGAATGTATCACTAAATACTATTTATATCGCAGATTTCCTAAAGAAAATGAAGGATTTTTAACTGAAAAAAAGATTGCGCTGGTGAAAAACGAGTCAATCGGTAAAATGGCTTATGAAATGGGTCTTAACAAATGGTATATAATGTCCGCTAATGCCGAAGAAAAAAAAACAAGAACCAATCTAAAAAAACTAGGTTGTTTATTTGAGGCATTTTTAGGTGCTGTATTTTTGGATTTCAACAAAATACAAATACATGATGAAGGAAAGTGGTTTGATAAGGTATTTGTAACAGGTCCAGGATTTCAAATGGCACAAACATTTGTAGAAAAGGTATTTGATGAACATGTTGATTGGATGGATTTATTGCAGAAAAATGATAATTATAAAAATTTACTACAAGTTAAATTACAGAAAGCATTTCAAGTCACTCCTATTTACAAAGAAATGAGCGAATGGGATGAAGATATTGGATATCATATGGGTGTGTTTTTATGTATTGGGTTTAATCCACATACTAGATTAGTAAGTTCATACATGAATATTAATGATTTAGAAAAAAAATGTAAAAATAGTAGTGTTTTAGAAGATATTGAATATTATTTGGAAAATGTAGATAACAATTTGTTTTTAAAACTAGGCGAAGACACGCATAAAATTAAGAAAAAAGCAGAACAATCTGCATGTTTAAAAGGATTACACGATTTAGAAAATGGCAATTACTGAAATGAAATAAAATTACAAGACATAAAATTACAAGACATAAAATTACAAGACATAAAATTACATATAATCAATAATATGTAATTTTATATAAATACAAAGTTTTATTATAATTAAATAATATATAATGAGGTCTCTACTTGATAGATTAAAAGTAAAACCACGATTGACAAAACAAACTCAATATAAAATTTTAATAACTAAGAAAACTAAAAGCCAATTCCAAAAAAGAAACATAGAACAAGGACAAAAAATAAAATCACAGAACCCTTTTCTACAACAGCAACCGCCGCAAGAAAAAAGCAAAGCAAAGCAAACAGAAGATGATGGGGGAGGGGAGGAAGATATAATAATGATGCCTAAACCAAAATCTTCTACCCAAGATACAGACAAGGATACAGAAAAGAAAATAGCGATTATTGATAAAACAGACAATGATATTGATTTTACTGCCTTTTTCAGAGGTGCAAGAGGGCTAATTTTTAAAGATGAAAAGGGAACAGAAGAAGAAGAAGAACCGGATGAAAAGATGGTGGCGATTGAAGAGGTCACTGAAATGGATGATGTTGAAGAGATTGAAGATAAAGACGAAATACCTAAACCAGCAGTCAAACCTAAAAAGAAAGAAACAGTCAAGAAAGCAAAAGAAAGCGATAAAAAAGAAACAGACGATAAAAAACAAGACAAGGAAGAAGGAGAAGAAGAAGTCATTATCACTACGATGGATCGTTCAGACCGTGATGCGTATTATACTGATTTAAGAGAAGAAAGTATTATTATCGGCGATTCAACCATTAAACAGCGATTACCATCCACAAAGAAAAAAATCCACTTGCGCGCCGATTCCTATTACTTAAACAATCGCAAAATCTTTTCTAATTTTATCAACAAACTATTTCAACCATACAAAACAAGAAAGGAAAAGAAAAGTGGCGATGGTAAACCAGTTAGTTTATTTACACATCAAGAAATCA
>Ga0222718_10003547_pt1 | contig 13344 bp, 10 predicted proteins | sample C33_27DmetaG_FD_165045 | JGI IMG/M metagenome (GOLD analysis project Ga0222718, IMG submission 165045) | Estuarine water microbial communities from San Francisco Bay, California, United States - C33_27D | ecosystem: Environmental > Aquatic > Marine > Unclassified | place: USA: California... | reverse complement strand
TTCTTCGGAAGAAACCAGCTTTAATAACAAAGGACAGGATTTAATTTTAGTTTTGTACCCTGTAATTCTTTTCTATGTGATAAAAAATATAAAAAATCCCACACTTCCAAAATTCATTAGCTCAGGACTTTTTTTGAATCTTTATAGTTCTTTTGTATTAATCGACTACTTAAATGATAGAACTTTATTTATAGAATCATTCTTAAATATTGAATTTAAATTAAATTTAACAAATTTATCTGTTCTAAAACCAAATGAAGCTGGGTTAGGAATCCTTTTAATAATTTTTCTGTATTTAAAAAATAATATAAAAATTAAATATTTCTACTTTATTATTCCAGGATTGACCATTGCATTTTTAATTACTGAGTCTAGATCATTTGGTTTAGGATTTATATTATTTCTTTTATTCTATGCGATCAAAGATACAAAAAAATTTCTCACAATCCTTTTTGGATTAGTTTTAGGAGTAATAATTTCGTTTCAAATATCCTATGTTGAGTCTGAAAAAATACTAAATTTAATTGAGCAAAATGAAACTGAAAAAATATATCCTGATGAGGTAGGGTATAAAAGATTTCGACAACATAATTTTTATGAAACCAAATATAGTTATTTATCTTTATTTTCTCAAAACATTGAAATAAAAGAGGTACAAATTGATGCGGACTGTCCTAATAATATTGATTTCAGAAGAGGTTTATGGTCTGCTGGGTTAGATGACTTAGTTCAAAATAAAAGTAGTATTTTTTTTGGTAAAGGAGTTGGTTTTGAAATTCCTAATTATCTTTATAGTAATGGCATGCTAAACGATTGTTTCAAACCATCGTTTGAATTTAATAAACCACTCAGAAGTCTTCACAATTCATTTCTTACTTTACTTTATAGATTTGGACTGCTTTTTTTGCTTACTTTTATTCTTGCTTTTAAAAATGTGATCGTAAAAGTAATTAAAACTGATTATATGTCTTTAGTTCTTTGTTGTTGTGTGATAGCATTTATTGATCCACTACTGGATAGTCCTGTAGCCTCAATACCTTTTTGGATGGTGTTATTTATAGAGGGAAAAGAAAATGCGTAAGAGAACTCAAACATTAATAAGTGGATTGGACATATTGTTTAACTCTTTAACTACTTTTATAGCTTTTGTCTATATTAATTTAAATCTTGGTTATGACATAACTGGATATTATGGATTAGTGTTATCAGTTTCTGCTTTTGCGGAAACTATTCAGATGGGTCTATACGAAAAACCTGCATACCTAGGTTATAAAAATGGATTAAATGGTAAAAGTTTGAATTTTTACCATTTAATTATCGTATGTATTATGCCATTACTATTTATTGATCGATTCATTTTATCTGGTTTTTTGATTATGTCTTTGATTTTTTGTCTGAGCTATCTCGGAATACAAAATATTAGAGTTTTTGATTATGTAAATAAAAACATTAAAACAAGTTTTACTAGATCACTTATAATATTTTTAATTGTCATTTTTGCTTTAGCTTATCTTATTTTTCAAAGTTTAGAAATAAATCTAAACCAAGTATTTGCTATTATCGCTTTACCAAGAGCTCTATTTATATTTGTTAATAGAAAGAAATTATTCAGTATTAAAAATGATAAAGATGCTGATAATCTTAGCATGTTAATTTCATCAACTTTAACGATGGTACGATCTCGATTACCCCTTTGGGCTTTATTGCCATTTGGCCTTGGTTTAGTTGGTATATATGAGAGTTTTAGAAATATACTAGAAATTTACTTAACACCGTCAAGACCTGTATTTATAATAATGATGAACAATCTCAAGACTGAGGGGCCGAAAAAAATCTTGCAATTTGGCATTGTGTTTTGTTTTCTAACAGTTTTATTTGTAGCTACCAGTTTCTTTTTTCTAACAAATACAGCTCTTTTTGATATTGATGAAATAAACAATTTTTCAACATTCATAATAATGCTTATAATTGTAACCTGTTTTTGGTTATCTGAAACAACAGGAATGGTATTTGAATTTAATTCATATTTTAGTTTTGAAGCAATCAGAAGATTCTCGTCTATTTTAATTTATGGAATTTTATCATTACTTTTGATTGAATATTTAAACTTTCAATACTTTCTATTTTTAATTGCATTCATGTACTTTACTGAGGCCTTAATTAGTTTTGTTTATAGGAAAAGATTAATATAAGAAGTATGCCAAAAAACAATATTTTATTAACGGGTGGTTTTGGCTTTGTAGGTACAAACTTATTGTTAGATCTTAAGAAAAAATACAATGTTTATATAGTTGATAATTTTTACAAAAAAGAAAGCAAAGAAAATTTTAAGCGTTTTCAAAATGAATGTTATGAGTTTTACAAATTTTCAATAACAAATTCAAAAAAAATTGAAGACCTTTTTAAAAGTGTTAAGTTTAAAGCTGTTATTAATTTAGCTGCTCAAGTTGCAATGACTAAATCAGTAGAAAATCCGATGAACGACTTCAAAACAAATGTCGTGGGAACAATTAATTTGTTGGAAGCTTTAAGAAAATTTAGTAAAGAAACAATGTTTTTTAACATTTCTTCAAACAAGGTCTACGGAGACATGGAATGGGATAAGCTAATTGAAAAAAGGTATAGATATGAATCTATAAAGTTTAAAAATGGATATGACGAGGGTGTGCCTTTAGACTTTTCAGGACCATATGGATGTTCAAAGGGATCTGCAGAGCAATATGTTTTAAATTACTCAAAAATTTATAATCTACAAACTGTCAGTTTTCGTTTGTCAACAATATATGGTCTGAACCAATTCTCTACTTATGATCAAGGCTGGATAGGGTGGTTTATAAATGAAATGATAAATAATCAAAGTAATGACTATAATTTATCAGTTCATGGAAGTGGTAAGCAAGTCAGAGATATTTTGTATGTTGATGATTTTGTTAATTTAATACAATCATCACTCGTAAATTTTGAAGCTATAAGTGGCAATGTTTACAACATAGGTGGTGGATACAAAAATTCAATGTCAATTTTAGAGTTAGTAAAATACATAAGTCACTTTAAAAACTTAAACCCACCACTGGAAATTACACATAAAGATTGGAGAACAGCTGATCAAAAGTTTTATTGTTCAAATATAGAAAAAATTAAAAAAGATATAAATTGGGAACCATCAGTAAATAAAGAGGACGGGTTAATAAAATATTTTGATTGGTTAAACAGGAGTTAACTTTATGTCAGAATTTGATGTTTCAATTGTAATTCCTACTTACAATAGGCCTAAACTAGTAACTAAAGCTTTAGAATCAATTGAAGCTCAAGAAACTAACTATAGTTATGAAGTAATAGTTCAAGACAATAGCTCAAATGAATTAACCAAAAAACTGCTAGAGGAAAATTCACATAAATATACATTTAAACTAATTTATGAAAAAAATAATGAAGTATTGACTCCTATTTTAAATTGGAAAAGAGCAATAGAAAGATCATCTAGTAAAAACATAAAAATTCTTTGGGATGATGACTGGTTAGAGCCTGATGCTTTACAGGTGTTTATGACGACACTGTATGAAAATAATGCAGATGTTGTCATTTCTGCCGCTTACCTATTAAGTAATAAAATTAAATATAAAGCTTATAAAACAAAGGAGGGGAAGTTAACTGCATCAACTGTTGTAAATTCTATCACTGAACTGGGTAAAAGATTACCTCTAACACCCTCTTGCGGTGTTGTTAAAAAAGATTTAATTTTAAAAGCTTTTGAGATTAACTCTGATCTTATTAAGTGTAATGAAAAAGCTATGGGTCTTGATTTTGTTATAAATTATATTGGTTGTTTTATTGACGGTTATAAAGTTATTAAAATTAATAATTTTCTTGTAAATCTTTATAGAAGTGAGGATTCAATTACTGTAAATTCAAATAAATTTACTCTCTTGGGCTGTTATGTATCATCGGCATACAACTTAGCAAAATATTACAATTTTAAATTCACAAGTAAACAGTTAAAAAATATAAAAATGTTGTCTTTTTTACTTAACAAATTAAACCTTCGTTGTATAAATTATTTACCCGATCCTAAATTTTATTTTACATATATTGTTCTTTTGATTAAAAACAGAATTAGCCAGAGATTAAGTATGTTTTTAAGTGTTTGGCTGCCTAAGAATTAGAACTTACCTGGATCATAACAATACCTGAGCCAAGTTCTTTTTCGCCGTTTTTAAAAATATGGCCTCTGAATTGGATAAGTTGAGCCTTAAATTTATATTTTTTTAAAATATCATCAACAACTTTTTTTACAACATATAAATCAGGCGAGTAATCATCAAATAAAATTACACCTGCTTTTTTGTTGACTACTTTTAGACAATTTAAAAAGTCATTCATTATAATTTTGTAATCATCATGATTACCGTCAATAAAACATAAATCAATACTATCTTTTAAAATTAGTCTATAAATTTTTATCAATAAGATATGTATAAATTTAATTTTTGATTTTTCATTATACGGGATTAGTTTTTTGATTTTATTTAAAGAAATTTTTACAGGCTTATAGTTTATTGCGGTATCTTGTTTCAAAAATCTTGGAAATTTATCAAAAGAATAAATATTTTGAATTGAAGGCTCTAATGACACTGCAAAAGAAGCAGTGCCTCTACCACTACCAATTTCAAAAAAGTTTTTTGCTTTAATATTTTTTGCAATAGATTTTATTAAAAATGTTTGCTCTATTCCGTATGGTAAAGCTGAATCTTTAAATTCGTCTACTCTAGTCTTTGTAAGTAATGCAATATTTTTAATCTGATCTAAATCATTTTTCCATTCATATTGATTTGATTCAAAGTATTCTAAAATAGTAATTTTTTGTAATTCATTCATAAACTTTATTTCACAAATTTTGCACTTTTATGAATAAAAATATTATTTTTAAATTCTAAAAAATTATCATCGACTTGCATCGTTATATAATTTTATCACTTTAGATGTAGATGGTCGTTATATTTTAATACTCATTATATTTGTTAACATAACGTATTTAATTATGCTACTCAGGATTTATTGTGGCCAGAGGCAGAATCGAACTGCCGACCCCTTGTTTTTCAGACAGAGGCTAACCATTAAGCCTTTCCTCATTTTACATTATTTATCTTCGTTTATCGCTCATTTCTAAAAGGCTCTAAAACGCAACTAGCAGTAAATAACGAAGACTTCTATTGTGAGTGTGGCTACTTTTTGGCTCCATATTCAAGTTCCTAACTTCGCTAATTCCTAGTGATAAAGAGGTTTTTGGTATTTTTGACCCAGAAAGGGGTTTGTCAGATGACATATTCACTGAACATAAGGCTTATCTTGGTTGTATCACATATCGATATCGTCTACTTATGCAACGCACTAAGCCGCTTGTAATTTAAAGGCACACCTAGAAAACCCTTATTGTTAATAAATATATAGTTAATTTTGAGAGTCTAATTTTATAAAAATTAGCTTTCCCTCGAAAGCTGTATATACCAAATCATAATTATTATTATTTATTGTTCTGATACTTGTAATTGTATATTTTGGAGCATCGCTATGAGGAGGGTGTATCATTAAATCGCCAGATGATAAATCATAAAGAAATATTTCATTAGTAGCAATGTCAACTGAAGCAATGTTTAAATCTAATTCTGAGTTTTTTTTATAAAATATATCTCCACCAATTATTGCGGCTCTATAATCTTTCTCTGTTGGAAAGTGGTTATAGAAAAATTTTGGAGCAACTGACTCATCTGTTAATAGTGTTAGGGTGTCATTATAATCAAGTGGCCCATCTTTCTTAAAATAATTAATTTCAATTTCATAATTTGAAATATTATCAATTATTGAGGCTTTGCTACCTCCTTCAAATATAGGCCAACCAAGGGATTGTGGAGCTTCATTCAAGTTTAAAATATTCATTTCCTCATTAATGCTGAGTCCGACATCAAAAACAATTAAATACTTTTCGAATTCAAAAAACTGCCATGGATTTCTTAGTCCATAAGCAACAATATTTTTTTTACTATCATTTTGATTATTTGTAATAAGTGGAATATTAAAATCTTGGTTTTTTAGTGATATAATTTTTCCAAAATTACTCAATGTATTCAGAGGCGCAGGATAAAAACGAGAATACTCATTTGGTTCTATATTGTCACCAACGCTAATTAAGAAGTCTTGAAAAAACTCAGACCAAATAAGGCTACCTGCAATATGGTTATAGGGCTTAACAACTTTTTGAACGAATGCCTTCTCTTTAAATGTATAATCTGATATTGACTTATTATATTTGTAAATGTCTACAGTAAGTTCAGAATTGCTATTTACATAAGACACTGCAAAGTTCTTTGCGTCTTTGTTGATAGCTATTGAAAGTAAACCAGCTTCTTGTATGTTGGTTATCTCTTCTTGTTCAAAAATTAATTGATTTTTTTCAGATTCAATATCGTATTCGAATATCTTTCCTTCTTTTAATACAATATATAACTTTTCATCATGCTTATATAGGTTTACAGGCGTACCATCTATATTTACTTCTTTTACTTGTTTGTATGGCGGCATACATTCAACATGGTGAAAACCACCTAGAAAATCAATACAATTTTCTAGCGAAACATGGAATAAATCATTTTGGATTGGTATATTTTTTTCATTTAAATAATATTGAATTTCGTCTAACACTTCATTATTTGAAATTACTTTGGTTGTTTCAACTGGTAAATCAGCTTCAACATTAATACTTTCCCCAACACTGCAAGAAGTGAGGGTAATAAAAATTAAAAGAAAGGGTCTTTTCACAAATGGAGTCTACCTATAAAAAATATATTTGTAGGGTAAGTTAAAAAGATTTGATATTAACAACATAGCTTTTAAAGTTTTTTCATATGATATAAAGAACACATATTGATATGTATATTGTTGTTAGCGTAATCAGAATTTTAAAAAGGGATCTTAAACAATAAATTCACTTCAATATTTATTGGTTTTTCAGGAAAAGGCAAACTATTTAAACATAGATCTTATTACATAATCTAATTTTAAAATAAAAAAATTAGCAATCATTGGGAATGCCACTTTGGACAGCAGCATAAACACGATAAAAATACTTTCCATTTCCATTGTTTTGATCAAATTGTTTAAGGAATTTAAAATCTTTTTGTAAAAGTATTTTTTCTAGACCTAAATCAATGGAATCTTTATAATTGACTGCTATTCCTCCGTAGTTGCTGCAATTACCCTTGACAAAACCTTCAAAACGTTCAAACATTTCTTTTATATAAAAATTATAATCTTCTGGTTCTTCAAAAGAAGTCCAGTGGAAATCGGAATATGGATAGTACGGTGTGCCGTCGCTCCACCAAACTAGGGGGATGTTGTTTTCTCTAGAATATTTTTCGACAAACTCAAATACTTCGTACATGAGAATCACCTCAGGTTTGTTTTCGTACATATTATCGATTTTTTCAATTGACTTATATTTATACAAATTAATATCATAAGATCTTTGAAAATTATCATAAATACCAATAAAAATATATATAAAAACAAAGAAATTCATAATTGTTTTAAATTTATTTTTTTCAAAAATGTTGAACAAATAAAAAAATATAATAATAATTGGTAATTTTGTATAGTGTGCTCTAATTAGTCCATCACTAAAAAAATAACTGCCAAGTTGGATAAACGCTGCAATAAATATAAGGTGAGTACTTTTTATTAATTTAAAATTTTTAATTGAAAGCAAAACTAAAGTTATAAAAATAATTAAAAAAGTTTTTCCATAATTTAGATAAATAATTTTAAGCCAGTCAAAATTAGACACTGTGGTTTCGCTATAATTCAAGTGATGGAATATATCATCAATATATAAATCAAGAACTTTTGGAATCAACAATGAGGGTTGAGCAATTAGAAAGCCTGCAACAGATGAGTATATAAATCTAAAAGCATGTTTGTTTTTTTTATAAATTAAATTGATGAATAAAACAATAGCATATGGGGCATTTGTAAATTTAATACCGCATAAAATACCAGTTAAAAAAGCTGTTATAACAACTTGTTGTTTATTTAAAAACTTAGGATCTTTATTTAGAAAATAAATTATTAATGAGATAATAAATATTTCTTGAGAGGTTGTTTTCAAATCAATTATAGAGCTGATTTCGAAAGTTAATAATAAACCAATTATTGAATATCTAAATAAATTACTTTTAATATAAATTCTTCCAAGAATAACTAAGCCCACAAAAAGAAAGTTATAGTTTATAAATATAATTATTTGAGTCAAAGACAAATAATTTCCAAAAATTAAGTTTAAGGTAAAAACTATTGGTGCGTAGAAATAATGAAAAAATCTACCCCATATAATCCTTCCCCCATAAGCAACATCATAAATAAAATCAAAAAAACTACTGGGTTTTAAAATTTGTATTATTTCATCGGACATCATGCGTGTATCTATACTGAAAAAAACTATATTTGAGGGTGGTGTAAACATAATAAAGTAAAACAAATTAAAAACTACTAATAATAGAAGTTCATAAATAAGTTCTGATTTAAATTGGTTTTTGTTCACAATAATAATTTAATTATTTTTTAATCATTTTTCATACTTTTCTGATTTGTTCTTGAATATTTACTTAATCTTTAATATTCAATATATGAACTGCTGAAGCGCTAAATCGGTCAACAACATTGGACAAACAAGTACAGCAAAAATGTAATCGCCTTGTTAAAAATTGTATTTATCTATTTTTATACTATCGAAATATAATTTAGCTGATAAATCAAAACCTGACTCAATTTAACTATGTTTATTGTGGCCAGAGGCAGAATCGAACTGCCGACTCATTGTTTTTCAGATATGGGCTAACCATTTGACCTTAGCTAATTATAACTAATTCTATTTGAATATACGCTCTCTATACAGAGGCTTTATATCGCAGTGAGCGTGCAATAAAACAGACTTCAAAAGTGAGCGTGTCACTATTTAGTCACTGTTTTTATATGCATTAAATAATATTGTCAACTCAATCAAGAAGTTCAAGAGTCTCGTTATATCATTAAACGAAATAGTCCATAAATACTTCTTTTATACAGACAATACATACAGACTATTGAAATAATATATTCCGACTTTCTCTAATTACTACTGCACTTATGCGACTCTAAATGAAGGTATGTAATCTCATATGATTTAGCTAAAAGCCTACAATCATTGAAGATATTGACTAGGCAACTGTTATATGACATTTCAATATCGTCGCAAAAATACCCTTAGTTTTTAGAGACACCCCGCCCTAATACAATCATTGTTTTGTGAAATAACTAATTACACGACCAACTAACAACCATAGTTTATGGACGCAGAACGCCCTTTGCATACATCAACGCTCATAGGTTTTCGGAGTTTTCGGACTCGAAAGCCCCTTTTGTAGAGATGAACTATGCATTTCTGCAATTAATACAGGCAGAAAGCACTTTGTTTATTCAAGTGAGCAGGTATTTTTAAAGAGGTTAGACCCTATAGCAATTAAAAATAATTTTTTTATTTTTTTTGAATTTCTTCCTCTATGTAAATTTAAAAACCACTCACTTGAGTATGTATTGAATCTAAAAATATTTTTTGAATCGTAAAAAAAAGGCGCCCCGCTATGTATTACTGCATCAAAACTTTCTAAATAGTTTTGGTTAAAAATATTAATTATTTTATAAATGTACCTAGTAATTCTCCAATTTAAATATTTAGTTCTTCCAACTATTCTAAAATTAGTAAAAGTTGGTGTATGTTTGTCAAAATATTCGTATTCAATATCTATGTCAAGATTTGAGAGCAGTTTCATTAATCCTTCTCTTATGAAATCATCACCAGGGTTTAAATTTTTGTAGTAACAACTAAAATTTTCATAAATTCATTATAGATTTTGTTTGTTGCATAATTGTCTAAACTTATTAAACCTGTAACTTGGCTTTTTATCATCGCGAATGGAAATTCATATTTTTTGACCAAAACAGCAAAATTGTACGGAATGATAATTTAATTTTTGAAACTATTGTATCTACCCACTCTAAACTAAAATATCTGTTGAATTATATCTAAATTAATATAAAAATAATCAACCGCTAAGAAATAAATAAGTAATAGCTTGATGTAACTTGTTTTTATTTTAAAAAAATACAAGATTAATATAATTAATCCAAAAATTATTAATGCTTTATATGAATTAATGTAAAACAAAGGTAGTAAATGCACAATTAACCGGGTTGACTTTGGTAAGTTTTCAATATCTGTAAATAAATACAGTACAACTATTCCATATCCAATTTGAAAAAATAATGTATACCTGTAGTACATTGAAGGAGAAATTAAAAAATACCATAAAAATATTCCCGTAATGCTTATCAAATGAGTATTGTATTTTAAAAAATCTTTTCTTTGCATATATTTAAAAAAGAATAAGAGTATAAAATATGGTAAAACAAGCTTAACTTGTGTATTTAAATTGTAAAAATTAAAAAACTCTCCTCTTATCAATACAGTTTTATTATTTACACCTCCACCATTAATAAAAAATTGAATAAAATCTATAAAATAAGTTTTTATTGAGTAATTAGATTGAAAAATTACCAAGGATATCCAAAATCCAAAAGGTAAAAATAAATATAAAAAACAATTAATAAAATTAACAAATTTTCGATCTTTTACAAAAATTAATAATATTGTTAAAAATGCAGGTAAAAATAATATAAATTTTCCAAGGAAAATTGATATTCCAATTATTAAAAACGAAAGTTTATACTTTTTACTGTCAATGAAAGTTAAGCCGGTGAAATATAGTAAAGAAGAAGGTATTTCACCTAAAGTATAAAAATTGGAATTTGCTTTTGAAATACTTTGAACTATTAAAAACAAAAACAACACATTTGTAAATAGTGAAAACAGATCATCAAAGGTTTTTGAAAAATAAATTAGAAAACAAATCAGAAAAAAAATAAATACTTGAAATACAAATCTTGCAATGACATAACTTTCTGTAATTATATAAGCTGCAGATGGAACTAGAGTTACAAAAATACCAGTCGAAATTTGTGGATCAAAATTATTTTTTAAAAAGATACTTTTATAATTTAAGCTAGTTATAAAATTTACTCCAGCTTCCAAATTTACTACTTCATCAATGAAATAGTCTATTTTTTTAGATTTATAAAAAATGACATAAAAAATTAAAAATAAAATAAAAATATTTAAAAAAAATAAAGTTGTTTGAAAAAACTTGGCTCTTAAATTGTTACTTATTATCATAAGAAATTTGTTCTATTCATGTTTCAGCAATTTTTTTGTCGTTCAAAATTAGATAAAAATTAATTTACTAATCTAATTATTTTAATTAGTTCCGTTTTAAAATTTATGTAATGAAAAAATATCTTATTATTGGTGCAGGTTGGTCCGGGGCAACCATAGCCCGCCTACTATATGATGCAGGAAATCAAGTAAAGATAATTGAAAAGGAAAATTATATAGGAGGGCATTCAAGTTCTTTTCTTCACAAAGATGTAATCTGGGAACCATTTGGTGCTCATATTTTTCATACTAACAATACAGCTGTAGCAAAATTTGTTCAAAAATATGGAATGAAAAGAAAGTATGAGCACAAAGTGCTAACTAAGTTTAATTTAAATGATGAAGAGTTTTTAATGTCATGGCCTCCTCAGATTGAAGAATTAAAAAAACTTCCTAATTGGAATTTAGTTAAACAAGAACTAGAACTATTGCCATCTCAACCAACAGGTGATAATTTTGAAGACTATGTAATTTCAATGATGGGGCTGACTTTATACGAACTTTTCATAAGAGGATATTCAATTAAGCAATGGGGTGATAATTTAAAAAATCTTTCAAGTTCCTTTGCTCCAAAAAGAATTGAGCTAAGGTCTAATGGTTATAGGAGACTGTTTAGCGATAAATATGAATTCTTTCATCCAGAAGGTGCATCTCCAATAATTAAGAATGTTATTAAAAATATTGATATCGAACTCATGAAGGAAGTAAACATTAATAATGTTGAAAATGAATTTAAAAATTTTGATCATTTAATACTTACTTGTCCTTTAGACGGGTTTCTAAATCAAGATATATTAAAATGGAGAGGTATTAAATTAAAACCACAATATTTTGCTAACTTAGATAAAAATCAAAAAATAACAGAAAACTACGTTATTAATTATCCCGATTTAGATGTCCCTTACACTAGGACAGTTGAAACCAAACATGCGTCAGGACAACAAGTAAATGCAAGTGTTGTTGCTTACGAATACCCTGGCACCAATGATAAACACTATCCTTTCCCAACTGTAGAGAAAATTTATGAAAAAGAAAATGAGAAACTCAAAAGATTTATTCAAAAAGATTTTTTAAACAATGTATCATTTTGTGGAAGGTTGGCAAATTATACTTACATTAACCAAGATCAAGCAATAGCTCAGGCGTTTGGATTGTTCCGAAATTTTCAAAATGAATAAAGTTATTGTTCTAATTCCTTTTTATAACGAAAGTAAAAATTTAAATGAATTTAAAAAATTAATTCAATATCTTGATAAATTTACTTTAGATTTCAAGTTTGTATTTTGTGATGATAATTCTGATGATGGCACTGCCGTTAGTCTGTCCAATTTTTTAAACCAAAATAATCAAAATTATGAAATAATTAAAAATAACACCAATCTTGGACATGGAGGGTCTTTAATTCGTTTATCAAAATTAGATCAAATAAAATATTATGATTTTGTTCTAACCTTAGATTTCGATTTTTGTTATTTACATGACGATCTTGAAAAAATTTTAATTTCAATAGTTGATAATAAAATCATAATTGGAAAACGAAAATACTTTGATGAAGGACTATTTCGACAGTTATTATCCACTTGTAGTGAAATAATTATTTTACTAAAGTCGTTTGTAGCATTTAGAGATACTAACTCTCCTATAAGGCTATATCCAACAAATAATTATTTAGACATATGGAAACAAATTCCTGAAAACACATTAATACCTAATATTTTTTCAACTTTAATAATGTTAAAAAATATGCAATCGTTCTCACGAGTACTAATTAGAAAAAATAAAAATCTAATAGCTGATTCTGTAACTTGGGGGAATGGTATTTTTTCAAAAAAATTGAAAATAATTTTATTTTCGTTTGAGAGTTTTAAACAATTAATAATTTATAAATAACATATTTAGTTCCGTAAAAATATTGAGTACTTTGGTGGCCAGAGGCAGAATCGAACTGCCGACCCCTTGTTTTTCAGACAAGTGCTCTACCGACTGAG
>Ga0222718_10003546_pt1 | contig 13344 bp, 11 predicted proteins | sample C33_27DmetaG_FD_165045 | JGI IMG/M metagenome (GOLD analysis project Ga0222718, IMG submission 165045) | Estuarine water microbial communities from San Francisco Bay, California, United States - C33_27D | ecosystem: Environmental > Aquatic > Marine > Unclassified | place: USA: California... | reverse complement strand
TTTCTGTGTTCTCGATAAGAAGGTCAGCCTGAAGCTCTTCAACAATGATTGTTTTTATTTGTTCTCTAGTGAAAGTGTGTTTCATAAATTATACCGCCGATAGCAAATCTAGCAATAAGTAGTTGTCTCTATCGATAAATCTTGCATTTGCCTTTCGTTCCTTGAAGATGTCCTGTGGCATCTCTCCAACATCGTCATATCCTGTCACATCGACTTTGTAGAGTTCCACATCGTAACGCAGAAGCGTCTGAATAATGCGGCGTTCTTTCGCAGCAGCGTCAGGATCGAGGGCGATGTAGCACGGTGTGTCGTTAAGGACAATCTTTCGGAGCAGGTCTGAGTCGGTTCGTAGCGTAGAGCCCAGAATAGGCACTGAATTTCCTGCGGTGATAGCATCAAAAACCCCCTCAACAATCACAAGGTCGTCGTTCCAGTTAGTAAATAGATCGTTGAAGATCACATTCTTGGAAGCCTGTGGGTTCTTGTACTTCATTCCGTGCCCGACATAAGAACGGGCAATAAAATAATTTGGGTAGCCTGTCGTGCTGAATGATGGCACAATGATTCTACCGCCGTAGTCTCCGTCATAGCAGAAACCAATCTTCCAACGCTGAATGTCTTCTCTTGTAATCCCTCTCTCGCTAAGATAGCGTAGAGCACGATTGGCTGATAATGGGAGGCTTTTGTTGGCGAGGCTTACGAACTCGGGCGGGAGTTCGATCTTATCCTCGACATCAGCGTTGCCTTCATCAGAGAATAGTTCAGAAAAGCGACTAAGATCCGTTCTGTCCGTAATCTGGTCCCATTTCTGGAGTTGTGTAAACGAACCAAAACGTCTAATAACGCGCCTAAGATTGCGACCATAATAATCACAAACCCAACATTTAAAGACATTCTTATCCAAGTTAACAGAGAACTTACGTTTGTGATGGTTACACGACGGACACGCGAATAGTAACTCCGAACCTTTATCCAGATAGTTACCAAGCGTCTCATAGAGGATCTTCTTTGCTACGATCTTGTTCATAACCATAGAGTAACACGCGGATCACTCTTCGGCAAGTTCTTTTAGTCCTGCTCTCGCAATGACGAGGGCGTCGGCTCTGTCAAATTCTTGTGGCTTGGGGTTGCCCTTGTGCGTGCGTTCGATCTTGAACTCTGGGTCAGTTGCGAGCAGGTGTTCCATAACAACTTCTTTTGCTTTTTGGCCACGGGGTACCTTGATTCCTGCTAATTTACGTGCCTGTGTGGCTCCCAGATAGCGCGGTTTTATCTCAAAGCACTCATAGACCATCCAAGAAACAACGCCGTTAAAACGCTGTAGAGCCGCCATAGTCTTACCTGATGAGCCACCAGAGTTGAAGAAGGTGAATGGCTGCTCGATGTAGATGTGTTCCACACCTCCACCATTTAACACGGTGCAGTGCTTATCACAAATGTCAAGAATATGTTCTCTTATTACGAGACACTTGGAGAAGAAGTCTTTGTGCTTTCTGAGATCACAAGCTTCGGATAGAAGGATCTTACCTTCGTTGTCTATAATCGCAAAACCTGTAATGCTTGTGGAAACGTCTATACCGAGAATCAAACTTTATACCTTCGCCACGCAAACCACCCTCTTGTTTTGAGATAATCCAAGTCTTGGTCGTTTGAGTAAGCTTCTTGCTCAAATGGTATCATGTAGTAGGCTTGTTGTTTATCTTTATATTTAATAATTCCAACAAGATAGTAGTAGAAGTAGAGAATGTAGAACGGAATTACCAACAACTCACGCTGTTGATGAATGTGTATGGTTTCATGATTGAGGGTATTTTCGTCCATCCATTCTCTTGAGATAATAAATGGGAAGATTGTGATTGCATAAACATCAATCACGACCGACATAAGTTTGGTAAACCACGGAGAGACTATGATAATAGGCTTCATTAGATGTCCAACTTTAGTTTGAATGAAAGATCTTGTGCTTCTTTCTTGAGAATTGGGTTGGATAGAGTTGCGATTCCGATAAGCTTCTTGTCTTCATCGTAGATAGCAACACGAGAAATGTAAACCTGCCTCTCGAAAGGAGCATCAAACCCTTCATAACTTGACGACACGGTGTTCTTGATTGTCACTGCGTCGTTCTCTAAATAGACATTAGAAGACGTGACGGCAACTCTGCTTTGTCCGTAATCCAAGAATGTCGGGTTGTTGGAGTAGTTTATCTCGCCTCTGCGGGCATGTGCGAACATTGTAAGGACTTGCGTCTCTGTGTGTCCCTTGAAAGAAAGATCGAATGAAGCAGAGGTAGAACATGCTACTCCGTCATTAGCACCACAAGCAAAGCGAGTCCATGAGCCCGTTGTTGTAGAATCAAAGTCATAAGTGGCGGTGTTCGTGAGATCCCAACTGCCTGTGAGAAGAACAAAGCCTTCTTCATACATTGCAACGCCCGCGACAGAACCTGAGCCCTCGGAGCCCTCTGGTCCCACTTGAATTAATTCGCCGTTGTACTTGGTGTCTTGTAGTTCTCCGACCAATGTGCCTGTTATGTAGAACTTGAGCGACATGGAGCCGGGTTTAATACGTGTTCCGTAGAAGATCTTTGGAATAGAGATAAGATTGATGTCTTGCTCGTCTTTGTTCCACAATGAACTTGAAACAGCATAATGAGGACTACGAGTAGAATAGAAGTTCAATGAATTTCGCAAGCCATAGTAGTGACGATAATTGGGAACTTGCCAAGATGTTCCATCTGTGTATTCTGTTTTAGCACCTGCTGTCTCCAGTAATTCTCTTGTTACAGATGCCGACATCACGTATGAAGAGCCAGTAAGAACAGAGCCGGGACCCATTCTGGAATAGTCATCAGAAACTTCTCCGATCCCAGAAACAGTTCTGTTTTGAGCTTTGAGATATTGCTTCATTCCACCTTTGATGACATAAGGGATAATTGGCGGATTATCACCACTAGGTGTTGCTGAACTCTCTTCTCTAATACTCCCAGGGATTGTAAATGCTATGCTTCCGCTTCTATCGACATTGTATTCAAATAGGCTGATGCCTCCAGAAGCAGACAGAATGTCGCTATTGAAAGCACCTTGCTCTATCGGTCTATGATCGTAATAAACTGAAGAGTCGTAAATGAAGAAACTACTATGAGGGTAAGCCCTCATAGCATTTCTTATCACATCGCTTCGTCCGAACTTCTTGAGGGACATCTTGCCCTCCTAGTAGTCGAGCCTGACGCGGAGGGTTAGTTCGTTTGTGGGATCCTTGCGAAGTGGCTCTGAGAGCTTGGCTACGGCAAGGAGTTCGTTCTGAGAGTTGTAGAGACCGATTGTTGTAATGTAAGAAACTGGAGCGTTGTCTCTGTTTAGATTCTTAACACGAATCGCACTTGAACTCAAGTAAGTTGGGTTATTTGAGTAGTTGAACTTGTTGTGAGAAGCGCGGCAGAAATAAACTGCTGAGTTAATCTCAGTTGTGTTGTTGAACTGAAGGTTATATAGTCTGTGGCGGAATGCGTCAGCAGAAGCTGTAATTGCTGAGCCCGTCATAACATCTGCGAGGCTTAGCCCATCATAAAAATCGGCGGGTAGACCAGCAGTTCCGCTGAAAGCAGAAGCGGTAAGAGCCATGACGCCTGCCTGATAGAACACTACACCACCAGTTAGATTGTTTGCGGTGTCAAGTAGGATTCCGTAGTCGCCACCAACAGTGTTGAGCGTTCCTGCATTCTCTGTAGCATTAGCATCTGTGTAGGTAACTGTTCCGCCAAATGGAGAGCCATAGGAAGCGGTTCCGAGAGTAATAGAGACGGAACCCTTCTTGATCTGATCCTTGGTGAGTAGACGAGAAAGATTTACGAAGAACACTTCTTTCATTGAATTGTCTTCGTTAAGAGTCAAGTCTGATTCAAAAAGACGAACACGATTTGCAGAGCCAGTGTAACCAAGAAGAACCTGTGAGAACTGGTTGTACATGTTTGTCTTCTTGGTGTTCTGAGTGTTGGAAGTGTTATAGAAACCAGAACTTTCATCATAGCCGATTGTAAGATCGAAGATGTGGTTGGCAGAAGAACTCAAGTAGGGGTAGTCGTAGACAGATTGGAACATGCCATGAGAGTAGTTCTTGACGTTATCATCATCTGGGAATGTTCCGTAGGTGCCGCTAACAATTGTGCCTGTTAGTGGGATTACCTCGTGAAGTAGCGTCTTTGTTGTGGCTACATCTGTGTTTGGGTTTATTACTTCATAATTGATAGGCATTTAAGTTCTCCGATTAAGCCTGCTGTCTTACGATTCTGATTGGTAGTTGGATTGAAGCACCGGTTGTTAGACCCTGAACATAGACTGTGGTGTCGATGTAGTCAAAGCTATCGGTTGATGCGAAGCCAAGGGAAGTTCCGACAACACCAGTTGAGCCGTAGAGGCTGTAGTAGCTTGGCGAAGCGGTACCCTGAGCGTTGATTTCAGTGCTTGGAGCGAATGATAGTGCTGTCATACCGCCACGGGGACCAGCGAGTTGTGATAGGTTTGTGCCTGTCTCGTCAGTCTCTGCTGTTGTGTATTGAAGAACCAAATCCTCAAGACCGTCAGCCATTGCTGTGACGTAGTTGTCCATAAACTGTGTGGCAGAAACAGCAGACTTTCTAGCGAATGCTGTAAGGGTGATTCTTCTAGAGCCGTCAGTGTTGTTAGCGAAACTCTGGTCCTGACGCGGCTGGACAGAAATCAAACCAGCCATGAAGCGACTATCGAATCTAACATCAAACTGAAGGTCAACAAGGTTTGTGCTGACAAGCATATTGTCGCGGTTTTCTCTGGTTGGCTGACGGTCAGCAGATGTGATGCCAGACTCAATGATTACCTTGGAAGAAGGAGTTAGAGTGTTGGGTTCTAGAACCTTGGAAGCGCCAATATTTGCGTCCTGAGCGAGAGTGGTGTAGGTTGCCTTGTTGGCAGCAAGTAGGATAATGTTGTTGTGCTTGAGCACAGAATCAACACCAGACTTCTGGTTTAGTTCGAGAACCGGCATGTAAACCAAATCGGTTCTTGTAATGCTTAGTAGTCCGTACTTGATAGAAGAAGCCTGCTTTGTGGCTGCTTCCATGACTGGAGACTGTAGAATCTCAAGGTCAAAGTAGGCTGAACCTGATGGATGATCGGCGTTGTAGAGTGAGTAGTCAATCTCGTCATCTCCGAGACCGAACTTTACAATGCGGAAGTTGCCTTCCGCCATTCTCTTTCTACCTACATCTGTTAGCACGGCGTCAAGGATGATGTCGCCAGAGTTATCTAAAAATCCCATTTATTTTCCTCTCTCACTTAAATAGTAGTTTGTTTTTTTTATTCTCTCAACCATTCGTCTTGTTAAACTTAATGTTGAGATCGATTTTCTTTCCAGTTTTCTTTGAAGTCAAACGAAGTTTGAAGGTCTTATCCCAAATCTTGTTTTCGTCTTCGACAGTTCCTAGTGCAAAATTTCCAACTTGGTCAAACGCTGACTTGGAGAAATCTACTGCCGCAGAGTCCAAAATCAAGTGCTGAATGTTGGGAACGACATTAAATAGTTTCTTGAATGACATTAGCGGTTCGGAAATGTTATCCATAACCAAGTCTTCGGCTGAGAGTTGATTGAAGTTGGCATAGGCATAGCCACCGTCGTTGATTAGTTCTGCCTCAAAGATTGGCGTGAATTGACCTGCAATGCCGTTCTCGTTTACTGCTCGGAAGGTGTAGTAGTATTTCTGGTTTGTCCTCACCTTCTCCATAAACATTGCGTCTAGTTTGATGCGACCTTGCTTCAAGATTCTCAAATCAATTGACTTGCGTAGGTTGTTCTCAAAGTCTTGGTAAGATGTGGGCTTTCTTGATAATCTGTAGACTTCAAATGCCTCCGCCATTGACACCGATTCGTCTTGAATAAAGTCGCCCTCATCAAGATCATTGCCAGTGAGGTAATCAGTTTTATTTTGGTTATCTTGTGGTGTTAGCGTGGTTGGGTAGTCTACTTCGTCTGCCGAGAATGTGTCATAAGATAAGAAGAAAGCCAATCTATTACTTTGATCTTTCAAATGATGCGGAGTAGCGATGATGTCATTTGGTGGATTATCCAAGATCTTGAAAGTTTTTTCTTGAATTGGCACTTCTACAATCTTGAGTGAAGGCTCAATGTTTATGTTGAAATCTGCAAGATAAGGAATGGTTGAGTTCAACTGAGCGTTTGTGAAGAATTGATTTATCTCTCCGGTCGTAAAAGAAGAATTAAGCGGAATGTCACTGAACAAATTTCTGACTGCTGAAGTAATGGTGGTGTTTAGTCCGTCTGTGTAGGGTCCTTCTCTATTTATGAATGATTGAACATCTTGCTGACCAGTTGATTTTAGATAATTTAAAATGCCGCCGTCTACCAAAAGTTGTACTCTTTCTAAATGCAAGTTTTCAACTATTTCTTCTAGTTGCTCTTCGGTGTAGGATTCAGTCTCTGTTGTGCTGGTGCTTATTCCATCTTCAACAGTTTCAGTTGTTGTAGTTGGTCCCCCGCTTCCACTACTTGTAGCTTCATCTAAAAATCTTTGAAAAAGTGTAAGGCGATCTGACACTCTTCTAACTTCATCAATGTCAAAATTTGATTTTGGTAGCTGGATTTCAGTTGGATTAAATGGATTTAGCAGTCTAGAAGTTGTGTTTCCTGTTATCGGATCATAAAATTCCAAACAATAGATATCATCATCTTTTGCTATTTGTCTTGTCACCGCAAGGTCTGACAATCTGTATTTGTAGCCCTGAACCGCAACGTAAGAAAAAATCTTGTAAGTGTAATCAGTTTCATACTTGACTTGGGTGTCTATGTACTTAATCGCATCACCCTTGTTAAAGAACCAGAAATTTTGCAAAGTGTTTTCAGTTCTTGAATCTCCAGTAGGAGGTCCACCTATTTTTTGAACTCTGTAGGCAAGAACTTCATGTTGCTTTTGTGATTGTAAGGAATCATTTAAAAAGTTTTCCAAGCTTTCAGGCGGTGAGAAATTTGTGTTTATCATCCCAACAACATCATTTAAAGTGTTGATGGCTATTTCTGAATTCACAAATCTGTAGGCACCAGTGTTATCAAATGCCGCTCTTGTCTCTGGTGTCGAGGAGCCATAAAAGAACGCATTGCTTGTTCTTGATAGGGCATTTTCATAATCATAGAGAATCATTTCTGGAAAATCTAAAATTCTCAATTCTCTTGTAGCAATCTCATCGCCATAGGTGTTATCTATAGCAAATGAATAGGGAGTTGGTTTTAGTGTTATCTCATCCGTAAAAACTTCTTTGAGAGTTTTGAGGAATCTTGGGGCATACTCGTTTGTCTCTATTACGCTTCTTAGTCCATTTCCAATCTCACTATCGTCAACTTCAAAGCTTATGCTGTTTGCCATTGGCATCAAAGAGTAGACTGCTTGCTTTTTATCATCTTTTAAGAAAGAAAAATCAGTTGCGATTAATTGATCGTTGTGTTCATTCAAGACGCTTGGATCTAAGAACATGATGTTTTGTAGTCTTGTTTGCAGCCTCTGAATGGTGGATTGTTGATAAGCGTGGTTCACATAAGAGACATTTAGATAATCTCGGATGTTATTGTAGCTGTAGCGGGGAACACCCTTATCGGAAGCAACGTTAGAGAACAAAGTGTTTATTGCCCCCTCTGCTGGATCCGAGACTTCTGTGTAAAAAAGAATTTCTTTGCCTGATTCCCCTGCTTCAGCATAAAGTTCTGGCTGTTCTCGTTCCAATTCGTCTTGGAAGCTAATGTAGTTAAAGTAATCTTCTTCTATTGTTCCGTCAAGCGTTATCATCTTTGCAATGTCAAGATCATCTATGCCTTCAGCAATCAAGAAATAGAAGTTTGGGAGTAAGTGTTCGGACGCAACTTGCGACAAGTTGTTTTGATATCTTTCATAAAACTTGTAATATTGTGCTAATGTTTCTCCGCTTACACTATCAGTGGTGTTTGATAACTCATTATTGTAAAGTGGAATTTCTATTTCTGTTCTGTGATCGAAATAGATTGTCTCGTTGTAAACTCCATTATAGGTTTTCGCTCCGAGCGAGCCGCCCACAACATAGGCTCGCCACTCTTCATCAGAACGGATTCTAGATGAATCTGAAGTTCCGTAAATTCTTGATGCATACCTTATAGAGTCAATTAGTGATTCTTCGTCAACTGGTGCGTTTGTTCCGGCATAATTGCTATCAAACAATTCTATTACCTGATTTGGAGAAGCTTCAACAGCAGTTATGCTATTTTCATCGCTCACCCAGTAGCCACCCAAAGCTTGTCTGATTAATTCAGAAGAGCCGAATAGAAGATTTGAATCTGCTATGTTTAATGTTTTTGTTGTCATTGGTAATAACTAGACTTAAATGGGACTTGTTGGTCCAGAAGATGAACTCTCATAGTCAGCATCTGAAAAATCCATTCCTGAAGACGGCGAGGACTCACTTGTTTCTTCTGGGGTTATGGTAACTCTTGGCAAATTTGTAGAAACAGACGATAATTTGATTCTCTTTTTGCTCTCAATGCGATTGGTGATGATTGAGCCCTCAAATCTAGGATTTTGATCGATTTGAAAATATGACTCCATTAGACTTTTAACATCTTCAAAATTTAGTAAATCACCGCTTTTAAGTTTAGAATTTATGAATTCCTCTTCTTCTTGTGAATGAATGTACCTACTTTGGTCTGCGGCTAAAGATGGCTCTGGCATAGCAGTCAAAAAATAATAATCATGAAGAGTTCTCGTATCGGGAGGGTTCCCGGTCGTAACTCTTAAAATCCTGAAAGCTATAAATCCCTTTTTTGCTTGATTGTTTTCAACGTATTCAGCCTGAGCAGCATATTCTGGTGCTGTTAATTTTATCGCGTGCAGTCCCAAGGATTCGATATATCCATTGGGCGTGACTACATCCATGATTTTATCATAAACTGTTACGCCCCCTATCTGTGTAACCTCTTCATCAAAGTCATCTCCAACTACAGTAGTTGCATCGGAACTGCCGCCGCTGGTGGCAAGGATATCTTCTCTTTCTTCTGTTATTTGTTGAATTTGTTCTTGAACTTTTTCTCTTACATTTTCAATTCCAAAGCTTTGTTCCGATGGTCTTAATGAATCTCGACTACGATCTGCTTCTTTTCCAGCACCATATTGATTAGGTTTCGTATCATTTTGACTAATTTGGGAAGCAGAGACAGCAAAACTGGATATTCTCTCATTTGCTGTTATTGCTCTAGGGCGCGTAGTTTTTATTCTAGAGCGTGCAGAAGAACGTTCTAATTTCATTAGTTTTGGCTCCTAAATTGTTTAATGGTATTTTTTTTATTTATGTTTATTTTCAATACATCATCTGCAATTCTATCGAGCGAAGGCTTTAGTGTATTTGGTATTTGGTTGCTTATTTGTTTTTCATTTTCATCACGCAAATCATCAAGCTGATAAAATGGATCATTTTGGTTTGGGAATTTATCTTCTGGTTTATCATAATTGTTATTAAATTTTTTATAATCTTGTTGCTCTATGATATTGGGATTAGAAATTGCTTCTTGATTTTTTTCAATTTGCTTAAAAGAAAAGTTTTTTTGAAGTTGTAGATCTATCGACACCCCAATTGCAGACAAGATTTCATCTGGCTCGGATGAATTAATTATTTTATTTTTTTGAATAGATTTTCCAAATTCCAATAAATCATTATTAGAGTTCTGCTTGTCTCTATCTATAAAAAAAGATACTTTTTTTTGCTTTAACATTTATAGACCTTCGCCCCCTACGCTTATATCAACAGAATTGTTTGTTCCAGTAGCAGTTGTTCCGCCTTGGTTATTTCCAGCAGTGCCAGTGCCGCCAGTGCGAACAGTGCCGGGCGCCGTGGTGTCAAACTCTGTAGTAATTCTAAGCCCCGGTCCTTCTACAATATCTGCTTCTCTATCGTTGCCAGCAAATCCACCGCCAGAAGATGGTTTGTCATCTTCTTCGGCATTTGTCTCAAAGTTTTCGACGGTGAAATCTACTACATTAGGCAGTTCATCAAACCCTAAAGTAGCTACAAATTGCGTGTTGTCGCGAAGACTTGTGGTAAATGTACCATCAGGAGTTCTTCTAGAAGTAATCTGAATTGTCACCTCGCCTCGGGCACCGTAATATTTTTCATAAAAATTGTTCATTTTTTGAACAAAATTTTGCAGTTCTTCAAGTGTTCCATTTCTTGGTGAAATTAGACTAGCTTGGTTCTCTGCATTATTTGCAATAGCTTCTTTTACTCCGAGGTAAGTATCGTTTATCAAATCGAGATGAATAGAAAAAACCCTCGCAGCTTCAATCCACGGGAATTGAGAGCCAAATTGCTCTTCCATTGCTTTAACAAAAAAATCATTAAATCTATTGTCTATGTTATTGTAACTACAGAATTCATTTGCATATGAAAGATATTCTTCAATATCTCTCTTGGCTTCTTCAAACTGTGCCACCAGTAGATCATAAAAATCAAGTGTGTTGTCGTCTAAGTAAACACTAAATCTATAAGACTGCCCTTGTGCAATTGAATCTAAAGATGATTCAAAATCTTGGAACTCAAATGCCAATAGCCTGTAATCTCCAAGACTTTCAATAAGATCAAAACCTCTTAGAAGAGTATAGGGGACAGTCGTATTAGGGGAGTTAAATGGACCTCTCAAAACAACTTTTCTAACTTTATTCTGCCCTGTTGCGCTAAAAATTAAATTACTTCTAATTTGGCGGTTATTTCTATAAATTGTTTCATTTTTCCTAATTCTTGTGGCTGATTGAAACTTTGAAATTTCTGTTTTAGCGATTGGAAAAAACAAGTCCAAAGCGTTATTTCCAAAAATATTTAACAATTTTTGTACTTCATAAATTTGTGATATATTGCTCTTACCATGAAGTGCTTTTTCATAATCAAGGAAAAAATAACCAAAAATAGAAGTAACATTGAAATCTGGTTCTTTTAAAAGTTCGCTATTTTCTAACTCCTGTCTTTCCATTAAAACTTTGTTATAAAGAATAGCGCCACTATCATCCACTCTCGGCTCATAAGAAATTTCATTTCTTCTTTGCCATTCTTGCTCTAAAAAATCTCCCCTTAAATCCACTATCTTCATGTTTGGAACAATCTTCTTTTGGAGTCTCTCGCCAAGTATCAGGGTATCATTGGCGGAGAAGATAATAGTCTTTAGTCTATTATAGAGAATTCCTAGCGCGCTTGTGCTTGTTCTTGAAGGAAAAGAGTTTCTGACCTTATCCAATTCTACGATAAACTCGATGCTTCGGTTTTGTGTTTCTGAAACATAGGAGATGCTATCCAAGAAGGATTGCAGTTGCTGATCTTCTACCTCTCCATAAGATGCAACGAGATCATCGATTTGTTTTTTTATGTCTTCTCGGAATAAGTCGGTGGTCTTGTAGTAGTCTTTTTGAATTGACTGTAGTGGTATAGACTCATAAGGTAGTCCTGTTAAATCTTCGTAAAGGTTAATTGGGTCATTAGCAAGTCTATTATTACCAACTCCATTTAGCGGTGCAGTAAAAACTTTTTCGTAAACAAGTGGAGAAGAGACATTAGAATATCTTCTATAATCACCACCTTGTTCAATGTTGTCTATCTCGTCGCTTGAGTTATGTGTTACAAAGAGGCTGGAATTTTGTTCTCCCCCTTCGTCTTCCAAAACACTGATGAAACAAGAATAATAGGTTTCTCTTTTGTAAACCCTAGTTATTGCTCTTGTGAGCGCACTGACCGTTGTTCCGCGAACATTGGCAGTTTCATACTCTTGCTCGGGAGAGTAGGAAAATTTAGCAAATCTTTTGCTTTGCGAATTATAGATCTGATCTGAAACTAATGAGAATGTATTTCCTAAGCTTAGCTTTTCTGCATTTGTAATTCGCCCAAAACCAGAATGAAGATATAGATTACTTAAATCATTGTAAATCTCTTCATTTATGGTATCATCTTCTGTGATGTGTAGATAGATTGAGATAGTCGGAACGATATAATCTTGATAGATCTTCAACTTCTCTATGAAAGGAGTTGGAATCTTATTTCCGAAACGACTTATTGTGTCGCCTTCAAAGATTAATCGGGACATATCTCTGACTCCGTAACTCTACCGTAGATGTCAAAGAATAGGTCTTCTTCATCTAGTTCATCACAATCGTAATCTAGGTCTATTAAATAGTCCTCAGTGTTGAACTGATTGATGTACTTGCAGGCTATCTTGGGATCGATCTGATAGTCTCTGTCAAGAGTGAAGTAATATTCAACACTATCGGTGTCTAGCTCTTGTGTGTTCTCGACAGGAGCAGTATGGACTAACATTCCATCCACAACTTGTGGCACCTTGTTCTTGAAGTAAAGGCGTCGTAGTTCGCCTGTCTCAAAATCTGCTGGAACCTCGAACACTTCGATGTCGAAGTTATCGGTCAACAACTCGGTGTTTAACTCTTCAACATAAATGAGTGCGTCTTCTGGAATTAGACGAACCACACTATCATCAGCAAAAATGTTAGAAGTGTTACCAATTTGTCTTAAGTTCTCGAATGAAAAACGAGCTTCGGCTGGCTCTGCTGCCAATTGATAGTTGACATTAATGTTGATTTGCGTTATGCCTGCTTCAGCTTTGACTCTATTCTTGGTGTCTGGCTCCAGCACCCCTTGGAATGAAGAAACAGATGACGAGATGTGCCCCTGCATTGCAATGACTTTCCAAGCAGGAGCGACGTTCTGCTCTTTCGATTGCAAGAGCGCATCACCAATGAAAGCCTCTGTTGTATAGAGGTTGTCAAGTTGCTTTAGAGTAACTGTGTCAAATGTTCCGCCTTCAACAAGGGTGCCAGACATGACCTGATTAAACAAGGCTTGGCTCTCAAGATAAGCAGTTTCTTGCTTAATACGTTTGTGAATGTCATTCTGAGTCTCATTCACAGACGCAGAAGAGTAGCGAACATCATAGAGAATGTTATCGTCAAAGAAGGCATAGTAAGTTGGATCGAACTTTCCCATAGACAGCTTCTGCTTACCATAAGGCGTAAGCTGAATGTCAAAGACCTGTTCTTTCTTGTTTAGGAACTTCATTGCGGTTCTTCTTCATCTGCCTTGTAGAGAACATCGGCTTCTAGCTTAACTAGTTCTACGAAGGAAAGGTAATCGTAAGGCCAGTTGAACTGGAGGTACTCGTCATCCTTGTCGGTCTCGGCTTTATCAAGGTTTGTAGTGGGTCTTGCAGCCTTGACCTGTGGTGGGATAAGATCGTAGTAGTCCTTGGCTGCCTTCTGCTTGACTTTGAAGACCATCCAGCGTAGGTTGG
>Ga0222718_10003544_pt1 | contig 13353 bp, 13 predicted proteins | sample C33_27DmetaG_FD_165045 | JGI IMG/M metagenome (GOLD analysis project Ga0222718, IMG submission 165045) | Estuarine water microbial communities from San Francisco Bay, California, United States - C33_27D | ecosystem: Environmental > Aquatic > Marine > Unclassified | place: USA: California... | reverse complement strand
TGCTCTGCTATAACTAAGACTGACATTTAAATTACTTTTGCCTCATACTTTAATTTTTCAACTAATTCTTTGACATCTTTAACCATTATTCCTGCTTTACGTTTTGGTGGCTCTTCAACTTTTATAATTTTAATTTTAGGGTTAGTGTCAATACCAAGCGTGCTTATGTCTATAACTTCTAAAGGTTTTTTTTTAGCTTTCATGATATTAGGCAAAGAGGCAAATCTTGGAGTATTTAATCTTAAATCACATGTAATCACAGCTGGCAAATTACTCTCAAGTTTTTCAATTCCTTCATCTATCTCTCTTGAAATGATTAATTTATCTCCCTCGATTTTTAAATCTGAAATAAAACAAGCTTGAGGCCAACCAAGTAAAGCTGATAAAATTTGGCCAGTTTGGTTTGCATCATCATCAATTGCCTGTTTACCCATCAAAACCAAATCAGGTTTTTCTTTTTCTATAATTTTACTTAATGTTTTAGCTACTGCCAATGGCTCTAAGGAGTTTTGAGATTTAACCAAAATTGATCGATCGATACCCATGGCCATCGATGTTCTTAGAACATCTTGAGATTTTTCATCTCCAATAGAAATTGCCACTGTCTCTTCTGCTATTCCCTGCTCTTTTAATTTGACCGCCTCTTCAATAGCGTTTTCATCTGGAGGGTTGACAGACATTTTAACATTTTGTGTTTCAACACCAGAGTTATCACTCTTAACCCTGATTTGGACTTTGTAATCAACGACTCTTTTTACAGCAACTAGAACTTTCATTTGGAGCATATTAAAATAAACTAACTTTTCTGACTTACAAGATACAAAAAAAAATAAATGGTAAATATTAAAAAAAGAAAAATATTTAAAGACATATATGAGTTAGATATTAAATTTTCTAAAAGAAAAAACACAAAAATTTATAAGGAAAATTTTATATTTAATGGGAAAAGTGTTTCAGCTATTTGCTTTAATAAAGATTTAAAAGTTTTCTATTTCATTAAACAAATGCGACCAAATTATTTTTTTCATAAATTCAATAATTATCCTCTTGAGATAGTTGCAGGAGGAATAAATAAAAACGAAACTAGTAAAAAAGCTATTATAAGAGAGATTAATGAAGAGCTTGGCGTTAAAGTCATCTCAGTCAAAAAAATTGATTCATTGATTATTGCGCCTGACTGTTTAGAAGAAATTACAGATTTATATTTTGCAGAGGTTCCGATAATTCAGAATTTTGAAATTAATAACCCCGCTGAAGGTGAGTTTATAAAGATAATAAAATTAAATAAGAAAGAAATTAAAGAGCAGTTAAATAAAAAAAGACCTCAAAACATCATTACAAAATTTGCTTTTTTAAAAATATTAGAAACTAAGATTTAATTTTTAACATTTTCTCATCATACAAAGGAGATAGATGAACACTGCATGACACTTTTTCAGTAGCTATTTCTAATTCGTATTTACCACTTTTGACAAACTCTTTATCTATAATTTCATCGCTTCTAATGTATCCATAACCAATTGGTTTGCCTATTGTATACCCATATCCCCCACTGGAGAGCCAACCAACTTGTTTACCATTTCTAAAGATTGTCTCTCTTCCTAACAAAATTATATTTGGATCATCACAAGTAAATCCAGCAAAAATTTTCATTAAACCCTTCTTCTTTTGCTCAAGAAGAGATTGCTTACCAATAAAATCTATCTCACTATTTAATTTTGTTGCCCAACCCAATCCTGCCTCTAAAGGGGTATGGTCTGGACCAATATCAGAACCCCAAGCCCTATAACCTTTTTCTAAACGGCAACTTTCGATACAACGATAACCAGCATTAACCAAACCAAGATTTTTTCCAAAATCCATTATATTTTCATATACATCTTTTGCTTGAGCAATAGGAAAGTGTAATTCCCACCCTAATTCGCCCATGTAAGTTATTCTAATGGCATTTACATCATGATTTCCAATTTTAATTTTTTGGCAGGTACCAAATGGAAAATTTTCATTTGATAAATCATGATTTGTTAAACCTTGAAGTATCTCTCTTGATTTAGGACCCATAAGTGCAAAAGCAGAATTATCATAAGTTATATTTTTAATATCTACCTTATATCCACTTGGAATATTTGAATTTATCCAATTAAAATCATGAGTCATAAATCCGGTACCTGTAACGATGTAATATTTATTAACATCAAGCACTGTTATGGTAACGTCACATTCTATGCCGCCTTTTTCATTTAACATTTGAGTATAAATAATAGATCCAACTGGTTTGTTGATTTTATTTGCACAAATATAGTCCAAAGCTCTTGTTGCATCCTCTCCGGAAACAATGAATTTAGCAAAGGAACTTTGGTCAATAAGGACTGCTTTTTCTCGCGTAGCTTTAACTTCTTCTCCAACTATTTCAAACCAATTTTGCCTATCATAGGAATAAACATCTTTAGGTTCAGTTGACTTTGGAGCAAACCAATTGGGTCTTTCCCAGCCCATTTTTTCACCAAAACATGCATTGGCATCTATTAAATCATCAAATATTGGAGAGGTTTGAAAGTTTCTTCCTGAAGAGTGCTCTTCAAAAGGCCAAGCCATAGTGTAGTGTTTTGCATAAGCCTCATAAGTCCTCTTTCTGACCCACTCTAAATCTTGGTGTGGTTTTCCAAATCTTCTTATATCAACTGGCCACAAATCATAAGGTGGTTGTCCGTTAGCTACCCACTCTGCCAATGCCATCCCTGCCCCTCCACCAGCAGCTATTCCATATGCATTGAAACCTGCACCAACATAAAAATTATTTAATTCTGGGCTTTCACCTAAAATAAAGTTTCCATCTGGAGTAAAACTCTCAGGTCCATTAATGAGTTCTTTAATACCTGCAGTTTCTAAAAGCGGAACCCTTCCCAAAGCATTGTTCATGATTAGCTCAAAATGATCATAATCAGAATCTAATAGAGAAAAATGAAAATCCTCTGGAACAGATTTCTCAGCCCAAGAAAGTGGATTAGGCTCATAGCCTCCCATAACCAATCCCCCAACCTCTTCTTTAAAATAAATTAGCCTATCAGGGTCTCTTAGTGTTGGTAAATTTGATTTAACTCCATCGATTTCTTCAGTCACTAGATACTGGTGCTGGAAAGATACTAGGGGTACGTTGACGCCAACTGTTTCAGCAAATTGTCTGGTCCACTGACCACAACAACATACTATTTTTTCACAATTTATAACTCCCTTATCTGTTTCTAAACCTGTAATTACACCATCTTCTAGAATAACTTTAATCGCTTTTGTCTCCTCGATGATTTTAGCTCCTTTATTCCTAGCTCCCTTTGCTAAAGCTTGAGATATATCAGTTGGATTGGCTTGACCATCCGTAGGCAGAAATGCAGCGCCATAAACATCTTCGATATCCATTATTGGCCATAAGTCTTGAGCTTCTTTTGGAGACAAAAGTTCCATTTCTAAACCAAAAGAATGAGCGGTTGTAGTTTGTCTTAAAACTTCCTTCCATCTTTGTTCGTTGCACGCAAGTCTTAAACCGCCATTCATTTTCCAACCAGTACTTAAACCAGTTTCTTTTTCTAGGCGATTATAAAGGTCAACCGAATATCCTAAAAGTTGAGTGATATTAGCATTACTTCTTAACTGACCTACAAGCCCTGCAGCATGCCAGGTACTTCCAGAGGTTAATTTACCGCTTTCAATTAAACAAACCTCATGTCCTAAATCTGCTAAATGGTAAGCTGTTGAACAACCAACAATACCCCCTCCAATAATTATTATTTTTGAGCTATTAATCATTTCAACCTTTCAAATGCATTATTAAATTTTGTTAAATTATCAGAGGTGTATTCTCCATAATTAAAATCTATCTTTGAGGTAATTTCTGAAACCATACTCCACATCGTCTCTCTTAATAAACTAGCGGTTTTCATTGCGTTATATTTAATGAAAAGATCAGACGAGGGTTTTTTTTCAAAATACATCTCTAGTAATTGTTCTTCAAGTTGTGTGTCAAAGTCATTATTAGAAGATAAACCTCCTAAATCAAAAAGAGGATCATTGAAACCACCATACTCCCAATCCACAACCCAAATTTTAGAACCATCATCTAAAAAATTTGCTGCCAAAAGATCATTATGGCCAAAAACTATGTCCCTAGGAGAGGATAACATTTCTAATTTTTCATTTTTATCCAATAATTCATTAATAATTGGAATATGGTTGCTTTCATTTTTTATAAGAAAATTGGCATAATACTTAATTACATAAAAAACCCAAAATAAAGGCGGTTGTCCAGAAAGCTTCATAGGAATAGATTTGTGAATATTTTTAATTACAGGAATAATTCTCGCTAAATTATCCCTTACACCTTGGGGATCCAAGGTGGTACTCTCTATAAAATCAATGACTAATATTCCAGGTTCGTTGTGAATTAATTTTGGAGACGTTCCAATTTCATAAGCTGCTTTGCTCACTGAAATTTCGTTTTGTCTAAACACTAAGTGCTCTGGAATATCAGATCCAAGTCTTACAACTACTTTTTTTTCATTATCTTGTACGATGTAGTTTAAATTTGTGATACCTCCCTCTAAGGGTTTTATATTGATATTGCCATTCCAAATGGAAATTGAGCTGATTTTATCTTCATTTGATAACATGAAGTGACAAACCTTACTTTTTTTTTATCTATTTTAAAGAGATATTATCTCTGTGAATTTTTCCAATTCGGATGATAGTAAGGCTCGAGTTGAGAGGGAGATAAAATTTTCTTTCCTAATATATGATCAGAGGCTTTTTCACCTACCATAATAGAAGGTGCGTTCAAATTTCCATTTGTGATGCGTGGAAAAATTGATGAGTCAGCTAAAAATAAATTAGATAGTCCTTTAACTCTGCAATCTTTTTCAACTACCGTTGTTGGATTATTTTTGTCGCCCATTTTACATGTACCACATGGGTGATAGGCAGACTCACAATTATTTTTTATAAATTCATCTAGGTCGCTATCAGAAATGGAATTATTTCCTGGTTGTATTTCTGGACCGGCATATGGTTTTAATGCCTCTTGACCTAAAATTTCTCTACTTAATCTAAGGGCTTTTCTAAAAGTTGGGAAATCACTCTCATGACTCATATAGTTAAATTTAATTTTTGGAGAGTCTTTAGGATTTGAAGACTTAATTTTTACATATCCCCGAGATTCAGATCGCATTGGACCAACATGTAATTGGAATCCATGCCCCTCACTAGGGGCCGTGCCATCGTACCTTATTGCAACAGGAAGGAAGTGAAACTGAATATCGGGATAAGCGATATTTCTATCAGATCGAATGAAACCTAAAGTTTCAAATTGATTGCTTGCCCCAGGTCCATTTTTTAAAAACATCCATTGCATTCCTATAAGCAGTTTTGAAATGGGATTTAAATATTTATACAGAGTTATAGGTTGAAGGCATTTGACCTGAAAATAAACTTCAAGATGATCTTGTAAATTTTTTCCAACCCCAGGTAAATGATTTAAAACAGAGATACCTTTGCTTTTTAACTCCTCTCCGTCTCCAATACCTGAGCGCTGTAAAATTGCAGGACTATTAATTGAACCTGCTGACAAAACTATGTCTTTTTTAACTTTTATGATTCTTGTTTCACCCTGATATATAAATTTCACACCAACGGCCTTCTTACCCTCAAAGATTATTTGATCAACAAGTGCTCTCTTTAAAAGCTGAACATTTTTCTTTTTTAAAGCAGGTTTTAAGTAAGCCTTTGCTGTTGAATATCTAGAGCCTTTCCAGACAGTCATATCTGCTGGACCAAAACCCTCTTGGCGAAAACCATTATAGTCCTCTGTGGCGGAATATCCTGCTTGTTCGGATGCTTTGACAAAAGCTCCATGAAGGGGATTCTCTCTCTTTCCTCTGGAAACTTGCAAGGGTCCTTCGTTACCGCGAAAATCAGATTGAAAGCCATTGCTTGTTTCCATTCTTTGAAAATAAGGAAGGACATCCTTGTAATCCCATCCAACCGCTCCATTTTGGGCCCAATAATTATAGTCACCTGGGTTTCCTCGAACATAGATCATTCCATTTATAGAAGAAGACCCCCCTACGACCTTTCCTCTCGGACAAACTATTGAACGACCATTTAAATTATGTTCTGGTTCTGCTTTATAGCCCCAATCATATTGAGACATATTCATTGGATAAGATAAAGCAGCAGGCATTTGAATAAATGGACCAATATCAGTTCCACCAAACTCAAGAACTAAAACTTGATTTTTTCCACTTTCCCCCAGCCTATAGGCTATCGTTGAGCCAGAGGATCCTGAGCCAATTACAATGTAATCTGGATTATTAAAAATGGACATAATTTGGTAAAAATCTAATCATATAAATATTCAATAAGACTAATGGTATTTTCTCATCAGGAAAAGAAATAAAATTGTATGACAATGTCTTTTTTTAACATTAATATTTTCAAAATTAGGAGATGGTATGAATCTAATCGATAAACTTAATAATGGTCCAGTGCTATGCGCTGAAGGATATCTTTTTGCTATGGAAAGAAGGGGTTATTTACAAGCTGGTGCTTATGTGCCAGAGGTAGTGTTAGAGCACCCAGAAGTTGTCACTCAACTTCATCGTGAATTCATCCGTGCTGGAAGCGATATTGTGCAAGCTTTTACTTATTATGGCCATCGAGAAAAATTACGTTTAATTGGTAAAGAGGATTTATTGGAACCCTTACAAAGAAATGCTCTTAAAATCGCTCGGGATGCAGCAAATGAATTTCCAGAGCTAGATTTGATGATTGCTGGAAATGTAGCGAATACAAATATTTATGACCCTAATGAAAAACAATCACATGTTGATTGTCAAAATATGTTTGCTGAACAAATTGGTTGGGCTAAGGAAGCCAATGTTGATTTTGTAATTGCAGAAACAATAAATTGGACAGAAGAAGCAAAAATAGCTTTAAAAGAAATTAAAAATGCGGGTTTGATTGCAGTCGTGAATCTTGCCATACCTAAGGGTGATAAAACCCGTGAAGGTCACACTGCAGCTGAAGCTTGCAAAATTCTTGAAGATCATGGTGCTGATGTTGTAGGTTTAAATTGTTACCGTGGCCCAGACATGACTATGAAATTACTCCCGGAGATTAGAGAAAAAGTATCCTGTCATGTTGCTGCACTCCCAGTTCCCTATCGAACCAATGAAAAATATCCAACTCATATGTATATCAAAGATGACAACTGTGGATGCATGGAAGGGAATGTCTCACATATTGCCTTAGATGGGCTAACATGTAATAGATTTGAAATGGCTGAATTTACAAAGCAATGTATGGATATAAATGTCAATTTTATAGGAATTTGTTGTGGGGCTGACCCTCATCATGTTAGAGAGATGGCAGTTGCTATGGGTAGAAAACCTATTGCTTATAAGTATTATCCAGATATGACAAAACATTTTGCTCATGGTAATGAAAAATCACTGAAGGATCATAATAAAGTGCAGGAATGGCTTAAGTAAATTAATTGAAACTAAAACTTTACACAAATTCTCATAGCGTTACTTGCTCTAAAATTGAGGTTGTAATTGACTTTAAATCATTAGAGATAGAAAAAATAGAGGCCATAAATAATTATGGAGCATTTTCCCCTACAGCTACAGTTCCGTGCTTATCTATAGATAATAATATGATTTCAGATTCATCATCTATCATTGAGTATTTTGAAGAGGCTTTTTCTTCACCATCGTTGCTTACTAAAGATGCGGGCACTAACATACTTATAAGATTTCAGGCTACACTAGTTGATGAAAAGCTAATTGGCACTATTAGAAAATTATTTAGTTTTGTTAAAAACACATCCCATCCCTCGGATAGTATGATGATAGATAACATTTTTAAAGAGATAGAAAATAACTTAAATCTAGTATTTCAAATTAAAGGATCGAATTTATATCTAGCTAGCTCTTCTATGAGTCTAGCAGATTGTAATACTCCAGCTTTCTTTTCAATGCTAAAAGAATTTGAAAATCACTTTAACAAACAAGTAGAAAAATCAAATAGCTTTATTGAGTATGAAAAAGTTCTTCAATCTGATCAAAATCTTTTTAAAGAATATAAACGCTATGGTTTTGAGATTAGAAATTGGATAGCTAATAAATTATTAGCATGAGCATCTGGGGAAAACTTTTAGCTGGTACTTTTGGTTTTGCGCTTGGGGGACCGATTGGAGCTCTATTAGGAGTCATAGCAGGTCATAGTGTTGATAAAATACGAAAACAAACATCAGGTATCGATGGTAATATTCAATCTCCACAAGAAGTTATTACAGTAGGCATAATAATATTAGCTGCGAAACTCTCAAAATCCGATGGTCAAGTAACTTCAGAGGAAATCAGTGCATTTAAAGAAAAATTTAAGATTCCTCCAAATTTTCAAAGTGATGTAGGAAAAATTTTTAATGAAGCAAAAAAATCATCTGATGACTATCACCAATATGCACAACAATTGGGAATGATATTTCGAGGTCAACCTCAAGTACTAGAACAAATTATTAATTTATTATTTTTTATTGCTGAAGCTGATGGAGAAATTAGTCGACCAGAGATATTATTTATTGAAGGGTGTGCGAAATATTTTGGACTAAACAAAAATCAGTATGATAGCATTCAAACAATCTGGCTAGATAAACAAATCAACCCATATAAGATTTTAGGTATAGAAAAAAACACAACCGATGATGAAATTAGAAAAAGATGGATACAACTGAGTAGAGAGTTACACCCTGATCAATTAAGAGCTCAGGGCGTACCTCAAGAATTAATTATTAAATCTGAAGACAGACTATCCGAGATAAATCAAGCCTATGATAAAATAAAAAGTTTACGCAAAATTAATTAAATTTTCTTTAATTGATCTGCTTTGGCTTTGCCTTTGTCTTCAACAATTTCAAATTCGACTTTATCGCCTTCATCTAGACGGTCTAATCCTGCTTGTTGAACAGCTGTGATGTGGACAAAAATGTCTTTATCTTCTCCTTCTGGAGCTATAAAGCCATATCCTTTTTTTGGGTTAAACCATTTCACTGTTCCTGTAGTCATCGTATTACCTTTCTTAAAATAATAAGGTTATTAAGCATCAAATCGTCAAACAAAGTTTTTTTGGAAACGTGTATTTTAGAATTCAATAATAATTAGCCTTAAATAGTTCAAGTAGATTAATATACAATATTGCATTAAAAACAATCTGAATTTTGTATTATTTAAACAATTATGATCGAAATTAAAAGAAAAAATGGCGGTTTTACATCCCTTTATAAAATTGAAATAAAGAAATATAAGAAAATCATCAAAATTTATAATCAAAATGCCTTTTCGGGCTTTTTTAGAACAAATCTCAATAAAACTAAACCATTTTACAAATCACTAAATAATATCGGCATATCTCCAAGATATAAGGTTATGTCAGATCATATAGTAGAAATAGATGAAATTGAAAACGACATTCAGCTTAACAAAAAAGAATTGTTCTTTAATAAGGATAAATTAAAAAAATTTAGAGATAGGGTTCTGTTAATACAAAAAATTGATAAAAAAACATTAAAAAAAAATTTAACTTCAGAAATCAAACATTATTTAAATCATACAGAAGCACCGAAGATCATAAGAAATAATATTAAAAAGATAGAAAAGTATATTAACGGCTACCCTCAAAATAAAGTTTGTCATGGTGATATTCATTTTGGAAATTTACTAGTCTCAAAAGGAAAATATTATCTTTTAGATTGGGATTACAGTCTTATATCATGCCTTGGTTATGAGATAGCTATGTTTGCCTATCTGGAAAACTTTAATCAAAAACAAATTACGATACTCTCAGACACTTTTAAAATATCAATCTCAGAAATTAATCATTATTTACCTATCTGTGTTTTGTTAGATTGTTTATATCAGAATGTTTTATTTAAAAAGATAAATAGAAAATTAATAAAAAAAATAACAAAGTTTATTGAAGATATTCTTTAAAAGATTTATTTTTTAGAAGCTCGTTATAAGACAAAATCTTATTTTCAACAATTTTACCTTTATCAATGAATAAAAATTTATCTGTTACAGTTTTTAACTCCTCGATTAAATGACTACTGATTAGAGTCGTGATTTGATTAGTTAAAGACATACTTTTAACATCTTCGTATAGTTTTTTTCTTAAACCTGGATCTAAGGAATTAAACGGCTCATCCAGAAGCAATATTGACTTTTTTCTCAATAGGCATCTAGCTATTGAGACTCTTTGTTGTTCTCCACCAGAAAGATCACTAACTTTTTTTTGTAAATCAATATTTAGAGAGACTTTTTTCATAATATTTTTAACTATTTTTAAATTGCTTTGAGTTTGCTTCATATCAGGATCAATACCCAAAATAATATTTTCAAAAATACTTAAATGATTAAAATTATTGTGATCCTGAAATAAAATAGAAATATTTCTTTGAGAGGGTTTCAAAAATGTAATCTCTTTCCCATTGAGAAATACAGATCCATCATTAGGGCTTAAAAATCCAGCTAATAAATTAAATAAAGTAGATTTACCCGATCCACTCTTTCCTAATACTCCAACTATATCGGTGCTATTTAGATCAAAGTTAAATTCAAAAGAAGTGCTTTTAAATCTATATTTAAGTTTTTTAACTTTTATCATTTTGGTGCAGTAATTTTGAAGATAAATACATAATTAACATAATAAACACTATAAATAAGGATAAGATGAAAAAGGCATCATCGTATCTATAGCTACTATAAAGTTGTGAGATAAATAAGGGAATAGTTTTAAAAGTGCTGTTATTAAAAACTGTTACTGATGTTAAATCACCCAAACTTAATACAAAAACAGTCGTACTCACTAATATGAATTCAGATTTGATTTTAGGTAAATCAATCCTGATTAATCTTGTTAAAGATGTGATATTGAAAAGAGTTATATTTTTGTATTCATGATTATGATTTTCAATAAATTTTCCTGATAGAAATATAAACATTATGGGTGTTATAAAAAGACTATTAACAATAGCCACAATCCAAATACTTTCAAAAATAAAATCTAGCTTGAAATTAAGATAAAAAATCATAGCTGATAAAGAAAGTGATGGAATGAAAAGTAACATCGAAATAGAAAGAAAAATAAATTTATGAAAAAATGAATTTTTATCTAAAAAGGATCGATAAACATAAAGTGAGGATAGGGTTAGAAAGACAGAAATGAGTAAAGATAAAATTGAAACCAAAAGACTACTTACTAAACTATTTAAAAAACTAATAGAGAATAGTAATTGAATGTTAAATGACATAATACCTTTAATGATAACTAGAAAAGGAATACAAAAATAAAAAATTATTGACCAAAAAATTATGTTAATGAGCAAAATTTTATCTAAGTTTTTGTATGATTTTTTAAATGTAGTAAAAGTATTAAAGGTAGTTGTTTTACCAATTACAGAAATTGATATTAATAGGATAATAATTAGCTGAGTTAACCCTAAAATTATTGCCATTTTCAAATCAGCATCAATTACTATAGATTGATAAATGGCTAACTCTATAGTCGTGAGATTAGGCGAGCCTGATAAAATATAAACTATGGTAAAATTGCCAATACAAAAGATAAAAGTCAAAATTAAGACTGAAGAATATCCAGAAAATATAAATTTTTTGAGCTGAAGTCGTATTGACTTTAAAAAAGGTATGCCGTTTGATTGTAAAACCCTCATGTAGTTTTCAGGAATATTTGTTAATTTTCTAAAAAAGAAATTAGCATTTAGGGCTATGTTAAAATATGAGGTTACATAAAGAATACCCTTTAAAGAAAAAATTTTCATATCATAGTCAATAGACAACCAATGAAAAACAATAGAGAGGATCCCATTAGAGCTATAAAAAAAGATAGATCCAAAAGAAACAAAAATAACAGGCAAAATGAAACAAAAATTTAAGAATGAAGATATAAGCTTAGGGTCTTTGTTTGAAAAATAAAAAATTAAACTAAAAAGGAAGCCCAATATTGATGATATGAGACATGCCAAAAAAGCCTGAAAAAATGTAAATTTTATTGTTCCGAGATATGATAAAAAATTAAAGTCTTTAAAATTATTGATATTAGTAAAAACAAAGAAAGAAGAAGTAAGTAATATAAGTATAAAAGCTAAGTAAATTAGATAAGGGAGCCCTATTAAGCCGACCCCCCTACCCAAAATAAATTTATTCAATAATAGATTTTTCCCAGCTTGATATCCAAGAGTCTTTTTCCTCACTTGAAGGAAAAACCTGGTCCAGAGAGACTGGCAATGGTGCAGCGTCATAAAATTCCTTTTGAGATTCTTTTAAGTTTAAGACTGGGTACATCCAATTTCCCTGAGGAATATGCTGTTGAAATCCATTAGTTAAAGAAAACTCAAGAAAAGATTTAGCTAAATCTAAATTTGAAGCATTATTTAAAATACCCATGACCTCTATTTGACTAGCGTGGCCTTCTTTAAATTTTAAAGACTTATATTGTGTGCTGCCTTCCACTAAAGAATGGTAGGCTGGAGAAGTGGTATAGCTTAGGACTAAATCTGACTCACCCTCTAAAAAAAGCCCATATCCATCAGACCAACTCTTAGAGGTAATGACTATTTGATCTTGAATTTCATTCCAAAAATTAGATGCCTCATCTTTATAAATTTGATTAATCCATTTCGCCAAACCTAGACCAGGAGTAGAATACCTTGGATCCATAATAATAATAGAAATTTCATCTCTTTCAGCTAATTCTTTAAAAGATATAGGTGGTTGATTTAATTTATCACTATCATAGATAAAACTGAAATATCCATAATCAAAGGGAGTGAAATATTCATCGTTCCAGTCTATATCTAAACCATCAGTTTTAACTGAATGCTTAATAAATAAATCATTTTTTTTTGCTTCATCTACCAAAGAGTCATCTAGACCCAATAGAATATCATAGCCCTCTTTGTTATTAGTTAATTTCACTCTTGATAGAAGCGCCCCTGAAGAGTCTGCTGTATTCCATATAAGATCACAGTTACAAAAAGACTCAAATTCTTTTTCAATATTTGGACCTGGGCCCCAGTCTGAATTGAAAGAGCCATAAGTAAAAATTTTAAGCTCATCTTTTGCCAATACACTAAAAGGCAATAGCAGTGTTATAATCAATATTTTAAAGTTCATCGTTAATCCTTTCATTAACAAGGAACCAAGATTGCTGTGGTAGGTGTAACTTCCTACGCCGGCATTATCCGGTTCAGGTTCTAGGGTTAAGGAAATTCTTTCTCAGCTCAATAGA